>Ga0302324_100003258_pt1 | contig 36744 bp, 36 predicted proteins | sample Palsa_T0_1_FD_201949 | JGI IMG/M metagenome (GOLD analysis project Ga0302324, IMG submission 201949) | Peat permafrost microbial communities from Stordalen Mire near Abisko, Sweden - Palsa_T0_1 | ecosystem: Environmental > Terrestrial > Soil > Palsa > Peat permafrost | place: Sweden: Abisko... | reverse complement strand
CAAGCGCTCGACGGCCGTGGCGTAACGATTGCCACCGTGGGGTTCTCCGACTTCAGCGGCGACGACGAGAAACTGTACTTTAACCACGAACATCTCGGCGGGGTCGGTTCGATTGGATCGCCGCCGGCGCAGTTTCATTTGCGCTTTCCCGGATCGCTGCCGTTTAATCCGAACGACGGGGATTCATTCGAAGCCAACCTCGACGTGGCAATGACGAGCGGGTCGGCGCCGGGTGCGACGGTCTTTGGAATCGCCGCACCGGCGACGGCCGGTGAGGGCTTCCTGCTCGCCTATTCGTTTATCGACGAAGAGGACGCGTTCGACGTCGTCAGCACGTCGTTCGGCGAGTGCGAGTTGCTCTTTACGGCCGCATACAACGGCGGTCAGGATTTCACCGGCATCCTTCAGGCGTATCACGACCTGTTTCTGCAGGGCAACTCCGAGGGTATCACGTTCGTTTTCTCATCGGGCGATGACGCCGGTCTTCCATGCCCCCAAATCGGGTATTTCTTTGATGGGCCGGGGCTTAGTTTCTCCGATCTGCCGGGTACCTCAATCTGGTCGGACGATCCGGCCGTAACGAGCGTGGGCGGGACGAGCCTCGTTACCTCATTTGCACCGCCCGCGTTGACATCCACGTACGTGAGTGAACAAGCGCTCGACGATAAGATCCTCGGTCCCGAAGATCCCTTCGGCACCGGCAACGTGATCACCAACGGTCTCTTTGGCGCCGGCGGCGGCCCAAGCACGATCTTCCCCAAGCCGGCGTATCAGAACAGCGCGAACACCGGTTCCAGCTTTCGCTCCGATCCGGACGTCGGAATGCAGGTGGGCGGGTGCCCGTTCATCGTCAATCCGATTACGGGACAACCTGATCGCGTCCAATGCAATCCAACCGACAGTGCGGTATTTCTCTTCGTCGGACTTCAGCTCGATGCGTTCATCGGGACGAGCGTGTCGGCTCCCGAATTCGCCGGCCTGCTCGCTCAGCGCGTGCAAGGCCTGAACTCTCGCCTCGGCAACGTAAATCCGTATATCTACAAGCTTGCCGCGGCAAACGCCACCAACCACGCGTTTCACCAAGGTATCCCGTCGCGCAACGGCGTCGTCAATCTGCCGGCGGGAACGCTCGGCTGGAACCCGGTCGTCGGCGTCGGCACACCGGATGCGCGCGTCTTCGTTGCTAGAACGAAAGACCTTCCGGCGGGTGATCCACAGACCCTAAGCAACCCCTAGTCCAGCTTCCCTCGAAACGAACAACCGCGCGCCCGTGACTCCACGGACGCGCGGTTTTCTCTATCTTTGGGGCGGCGTTGCTACTGCTGCGCTTGCTGTTGCTGCTGAACGCCGGCCAAGCTCTCCATGGCGACGTTGACGCTCATCTCGCTGTGCCGCGCGCCGCGGTACACGCCGCGCACCGGGCTGACGTCGCGGTAGTCGCGACCGATTGCGACCTTGACGAAGTGATCGTTGATGATCAGGTCGTTGGTCGGATCGAAACCGACCCAACCGTAGGGCGGCAGATAAGCTTCGCACCAGGCATGCGATGCTTCGGCGCCGAGCACGCGCGATTCGCCCCGGAAAATGTATCCGCTCACGTAACGTGCCGGAATCCCGGCGCTGCGCAGCACGGCAATCATCACGTGAGCAAAATCCTGACAGACACCGGCGCGAGTAGCCAGCGCCTCACGCACCGTCGTGCGCACGGTCGTCGCATCTTTGTCGTAGGTGAAGGTCCGGTTGATGTGCCGCGAGACCTTGTGGCACCAGGCACCGATGCGGTCGGTCGGGCCGTCCAGCTCCTGCCAGAAGGCGACGAGTTCGGGTGCGAACTGCACGTACGCGCTCTCGTGCAAAAAATCGTAGTAGCTTTCGAGTTGCGGATCGGCATCGAGCAGGGCTCGCGTTGCTTCGAGCGGCGGCGCCGGTTCATGATCGAGCAGGGTGACGACGCTCGAGTGCGTCGTAACCGAAAGCGACGAATGGCGTGGCAAGATCGCGAAGTGCTGCACGTCGTTACCGTAGCGGTCCGCGTGCGAGTGTACTCGCGCGCTCGGCGAGACATCGAGCACGTAGCGCGTGCAAAACTGATGCTGATCGCTGCGCGGCTGTAGGTGCAGCACGGTGTAGCTCTCGTACACGCTTGCCGGATAGTAATAGGTCGTCTGGTGATCGATCGTATATTCCACGGCTTAGGCCGCCGGCAACGGCAAGCGCGGGAAATAGCCGTCCTCGACGTACCAGCAAAGCTCTTCGTATTCGCGCACGAGATCCGTCGCGAAGGCACGCACGCCGTCTTCCAGAACGCCGTCGATCGGCGTGTAGTCGAAGCGGGCGCGCAGATTGCCCAAGTGCCGCTCGGCATCGTTGCCGAAGGTTCCCTCCGGGGTGCGCGAAAGCCGGTGCAAGGCGGCGTCGACCTCGCGCGTGCAAAAGCGCAGCGAGCGCGGAAAACTTTGCGAAAGCACGATGAAGGCCAGCGCATCGCGGGCTTCCGGCGCCCGGTGTGATGCCTGCGCAAAAGGAACGGCCGCGCAGCACATCTCGAGCAGCCGCTGCGATTCGTGCCATGGTTCGTTCTCGACGTCGATCGCTTCGAGTACGCGCGCGGTCATATAGGCGCGTTCGAGGTAGCGACCAACCTGCAAGAAGTTCCAGCCATCGCCGTGCGAAAGCGTCGCGTCGCTGATCCCGGCGAACGCTTGCATCGCGTCGCGCACGCGTCGCAAGAACTTCGAGGGGCCTTCCCGCAGCACCGAGCGCAGCGATTGCTCGGCGACGTAAAGATAGAGAACGTTGATGACCTCCCACACTTCGATCGTCAGTTCCGAACGAATGCTGAGGGCGTTCGTGCGCGCGATCCGCACCGCGGACACGATCGAGGTTGGATTGTCGGCGTCGAACGCGCAGTAGCCAAAGCAGTCGCTCGCAGCTTTGCCGTTCAGCGGGACCTTCGGCTCGGAAACGAAGCCCGCGCAGCGCATGACCGAGCGCCAGAGCCGCTCGGAGCGCCCGTCTCGCTGCGAATGCAAGTCCATCGCGCGTGTATAGTTCACGTCGAGGATGCGTGAAATCGTCTCCGCACGCTCGACGTTGCGCCCGAGCCAAAAAAACGACTCGGCGACGCGGCTCAGCATTGCAGGACCCAGGTATCTTTGCTGCCACCGCCCTGCGACGAATTCACGACGAGCGAGCCTTCCGTCAGCGCGACGCGCGTGAGCGCGGCCGGCGGCACGTCCACACTGCGCCCGTAGAGCGCGAACGGCCGTAAGTCGACACGCCGAGCCACCATGCTGGCGTCGACGATCGTCGGCGAGGACGAGAGTTCGATCACGGGTTGAGCGATGAAGTCACGCGGGCTCGAGCCGATCAGGTCTTTGAAACGCTCGCGTTCTTCGCTCGACGCGTACGGCCCCATCAGCATGCCGTAGCCGCCCGAAGCGTTGGTGTTCTTGACGACGAGTTTGTCGAGATTGGCCAGAACGTGACGGCGCTCGATCGGATCCGTGCAATCGAAAGTCGGAACGTTGCGCAGTATCGGCTCCTCGTCGAGATAGAAGCGGATCATCTCGGGGACGAAGCGGTAGATCGCCTTGTCGTCGCCGACGCCCGTGCCGATGGCGTTGGCGATCGCCACGTTACCCGCGCGGTACGCGTTCATCAAGCCGGTCACACCGAGGGCAGAGTCGGCGATGAAGTAGAGCGGGTCGAGAAAATCGTCGTCGATGCGGCGGTAGATCACGTCGACCCGTTCGAGCCCGCTCGTCGTCTTGAGGAAGACCGAGTTGTCGACGACGATCAGGTCGCGCCCTTCGACGAGTTCGACGCCCATCCGGCGCGCAAGCAGCGAGTGTTCGAAGTAGGCCGAATTGTAGATGCCGGGCGTCAGCACGACCACGTTCGGCTCGGTGCTTTGGTGGGGCGCGACATAGCGCAGCACATCGAGCAAACGGCTAGGATAATCGTCGACCGGGCACACGGCGTAGTTGCGGAAAAGATCGGGGAAGCCGCGCTTGAGGACGTCGCGATTTTCGAGCACATACGAAATGCCCGAAGGCGTACGGCAGTTGTCTTCGAGTACCAAGAACTCGCCGTTACCGTCCCGGATGAGATCGATGCCCGAAACGTGGATGTAGACGTCGCGCGGCACGTCGACATCGATCATTTCACGATTGTAGTTTTTCGACGAGTAGACGAGGTCGCGAGGAACGCGCTTTTCACGCAAGATGCGTTCGGCGTGGTAGACGTCGTAGATGAAAGCGTTGATCGCCCGTACGCGCTGTTGGATCCCGCGCTCGATGCGCGACCATTCCGGCTCGGTCAGAATACGCGGAATGATGTCGAAGGGAAAGACGCGTTCGGTTCCCGCGGAATCCGCGTACACCGTAAAGGTGACGCCGCGTTGCAACAGTGCCGTATTGATGGCTTGTACCCGCGCCAGGATTTCGTCGCGCTCGAGGCGCCCGAGCGTCGCTGCCAGCGGTGTGTATTGGGGGCGTGGTAAACCATCGGGCCCGTACAGCTCGTCGTAGTGTTGTGAGACCGCGATATGCGGCTGGAGAGCCAGCATAGCGTTAGCACTTCGGCTTGGGAGCACCCCAACTCGTTAGCCAGTTGGATAGCCGGAACCCGTGCCGGGCATGCCGTAAGCGACGAAATGCATCCGTATCTCCGCGCACTTGGGATCGGCGTGGTTGCCGGTTGCCGCACCTTTACGGCCCCTGCCGCGACGCTGCAGGCCGGCGACAACGTATGGGCGGGTCTAGCGATGCTCGCTGCAGCGGGCGAATACGTGATCGACAAGCTGCCCACGACGCCCTCACGCCTCGAAATCGCCCCGCTGGCCGCGCGCATCGTCGCCGGAGGCTTGTGCGGCGGCACGCTTGCGGCACGGAACGACGCATCGCGCGTGGGCGGCATGTTAGCAGGCGCTCTTGGGGCGGCTTCCGCCGCGTGGATCGGCGCCCATGCCCGCGGTTTTCTCACCAGGCGCGGCTGGCCCGATTGGCCCGGAGCGCTCGCCGAGGATGCGATCGCGATTCGCCTTGCGTGGCTAGTCAACAGGGCGATGTGACGCCCGCCACGCCCCGTTTTCAGACGGGCAGCCGATATTCCGTCTAAGGGACAATCGATTCGCGGCTTCCGCTCCCGCTAGGAGCGGAAATTGCTTCGCGATTTCCCGTTAAGAGGGGAAAGGTCGCTTAGTGCTGCGGGTTGCCGTTGTGGTCATCGTCGGCGTGCTCTTCGTCACGTCGCTTTCGTTTTGGATCGTCGGCTATTGCAGCATTGTCGTGCCGGTCGCGCTTTTCGGCGTGCTGCTGTTCTCATTTTTCGTCGAGCGCGGACGCCTCGGCGCGGGCCCGCAAGCCCCGCTGTAACAGCATCTGTTCAGGCCTGCCGCTCGGCCTAGCGAGACGAATTTTCACTTCTAGGTCCCAGCGCCGCAAAGCGGTTGCCCACAGCCATACACAGGCAAAATGTGTAGAAAATCAAGGACTTAATTAAGCACGGCGGCGCCGCACTTTGTATTTGCATTAAAGAGAACGGGCCTCGCGACATGTCGCGAAGCCCGTTCTCTGTTTCTGGTATGTTACCACCAAATGTTTCCCGCGTTGCCGCGAGTTACATCATGTCGTAGCCGCCGCCCATGCCGCCCATTCCGCCGCCGGGTCCGGCGCCGTTCTGGCTCTTCGGCTCAGGCTTGTCGGCAATCAGAGTCTCGGTCGTGAGGATCAGCGAACCGATCGACGCGGCGTTTTGAAGCGCCGAACGCGTGACCTTGAAGGGCTCGACGATGCCGGCCTTCAGCATGTCGACGAGATCGCCCGACATGGCATCGAAGCCCTGGCCGGGGGTCGATGCTTTGACTTTCTGCACTTCGACCGAACCCTCGAAGCCCGCGTTTTCCGCGATCTGGCGGAGCGGCTCTTCGAGCGCGCGGCGGATGATGTCCCAACCGATCTTCTCGTCGGCTGCGCCGGAATGGCCGTTCGTGTGCACGTGCGCTTCGAGCGCCTTCACTGCGTGCACGAGCGACGAGCCGCCGCCGGGGATCATGCCTTCTTGAACCGCGGCGCGGGTGGCGCTGAGCGCGTCCTCGATGCGGTGCTTCTTCTCTTTGAGTTCGGTTTCGGTGGCAGCTCCGACTTGGATGACCGCGACGCCGCCCGAAAGCTTTGCGAGGCGCTCCTGGAGCTTTTCGCGATCGAAATCGCTGTCGGTCTCTTCGATCTGGCGCTTGATCTGTTCGATCCGGCCCTTGATCGCATCCGGCTTGCCCTTACCGTCGACGATGGTGGTCTCTTCCTTGGTGACCTTGACCGTTTTGGCTTGACCGAGCAGTTCCGGGGTGACCTTGTCGAGCTTGAGTCCGAGCTCTTCGCTGATGACGGTCGCGCCCGTGAGGGTTGCGATGTCCTTCAGCATCTCTTTGCGGCGGTCACCGAAGCCCGGCGCCTTGACGGCGACGGTCGTGAACGTTCCGCGCAGTTTGTTGACGACGAGCGTCGCGAGCGCTTCACCTTCGACATCCTCAGCGATGAGGAGCAACGGCTTCTGCACTTGGACGATCTTCTCGAGGAGCGGCAGGATGTCGGCGATCGCCGAAATCTTGCGCTCGGTGACGAGGATGTAGGGGTCGTTGAGAACCGCTTCCATGCGCTCGCTGTCGGTCACCATGTACGGCGAGATGTAGCCCTTGTCGAACTGCATGCCGTCCTTGGTCTCGACGTCGGTCTTGGTCGACTTCGACTCTTCAACCGTGATGACGCCGTCTTTGCCGACGGCCTTCATCGCTTCGGAGATCAGCTTGCCGATCTCGGAATCGTTGGCGGAGATCGATGCGACTTGCGCGATCTTCTCGGGGGTGTCGACCTTGACGACGAGCTTTTCCATCTCGGAGACGGCCAGCTCGACGGCCTTGTCGATGCCACGCTTGATCAGGAGCGGATTACTACCGGCCGTTACGTTGCGCAGGCCTTCGCGAATGATCGCTTGCGCAAGCACGGTCGCCGTGGTCGTGCCGTCGCCTGCGATGTCATTGGTCTTCGAAGCGACTTCTTTGACGAGCTGCGCGCCCATGTTTTCAAAGGCGTTCGGCAGTTCGATTTCTTTGGCGATGGTCACGCCGTCGTTGGTGATCGTCGGCGAGCCGAACTTCTTGTCCAGCACGACGTTGCGGCCTTTGGGCCCCAGGGTCACCTTGACCGCGTCGGCCAGGATATTCGCACCGCGCTCAAGTGCGCGTCGTGCGTTTTCGTCGAATACGAGTTCTTTTGCAGCCATTCTTCTTACTTACACTCCCGCCGGAACTTTAGCATCGGTGAAGACGGCCAACACATCTTTTTCGGAAATGATGAGATAGTCTTTACCTTCAATTTTGATTTCTGAGCCGCTGTACTTCGAGTAGATGATGCGGTCGTGGACTTTGACGTCCATGCTCAGCTTGGTGCCGTTGTCGAGCGTGCGACCGGAACCGACCGCCAGCACCGTCCCCTCCTGGGGCTTTTCTTTGGCGGTGTCGGGCAAGAAAACGCCACCGGACGTTTTATCAGCTTGCTCGACGTGCTCGACGACCAGACGATCGCCCAAAGGCCTTAAATTCACGAAGTGGACCTCCCGGAACACGTGGAATTATGCGATTTCATACCATTAGCACTCGCAGCAGGGTACTGCCAGCACTGGTAATATTAGCAGACTCGCGGACCGACTGCAAGGGGCACCCAGGGGCTTTGCACGAGAAATGCCCGTGCCCGGATAAGCGCCGATGTGCCCGAAAAAGACGAGGGGTCTCACCTACCGGGATCAACCGGGACTATCTGACCGCTCGAGGGCAGATGAAGAAGAGAGTTCTGCCGCCTCGGACAGCTCGGCCATCGCCCGCCTTGCCGATCGAAGCTTTTCATCGCCCAGGCGACGTGACAGCTCCGCTCTTGCCCAACTCCACAGTGGAACGGCATCGACCATGAGCCGCCGCCCTGCGTGTCATCGATCCCGCCAAGCAGGCGGCGCTCGCCCCGCGCTTTCAGGCGGCCCTACAAGAGGCGGGTGGGCGGATTCTGCACTTCGGTCGTGTTGCGCAGGTTCTCGAGGGTGAAGAGGCGCCTCTGCCGATGGCCGGCGTGTTTGAGTTTCCAACCCTCGCCCAAGCGCTAACGTTCTACAATTCCGAGCGGTACGCGCCGATCAAGGCCGAACGCCGGGAAGCCGAGCAAGCGCGGATGTTCATCGTCGAAGTTGCCTGAAGCGCGCACGCTAAACAACTGGCAGCCTCCCGGCGCTAGCGCAAGGGGGCTAAACGCCGGCCTTCCGGGCTTGCCGCTCGAACAACTCGACCGCCCGGCGGTACAATTCGATGTCTCGGGCCCGGTATTTTTTGACGGCTTTGTGGGCCTCGAGTTCGATCTCGTAGTCCGGGTTCTGACGATGCGTATTGACGTTCACGAATCGCTCGGGGCCTAAGCTGCTACCGAAGGTCGCGTTGAAGAGCGTCAGGCCGCGCGCGAACTGGTTCGAGAGACCGACCATCGTGAAGTCTTCGAGCGGGATCGCGCCCAGATACTGCGATTGCTGATCGTAGAACGCGTCCCAGCTCAAGTAATCGAGCAGCGTCATCCGGTTTTCGTGGAAGATCCGTTCCTCCGGGTGGTCGCGCTGCGGATTGCGCTGCAAGAAATAGTAGTGCGCTAGCGCCTGCTGATACGGCTCGCGGAAGAACGCGACGAACTGTTCGCTGCCGAAGAGCCCGGCGTACTTATCCGCGTGAAAGTGTCCGTGGATGACATCGTATTTTGCTTCCAACTCGGCGGAGCGTGCGCGCATCGCAGCCGTTCGGACGGCCCGCCGCGCGTTGGCTTCCGGAGTGTCGAAACCGGACCAGTCGCCGTAGTCACCCATGAAGCGCTCGCCGTATTCGACGTGCAGCAGTTCACGCAGCGAGTTGCCCGCAGCCTTGGGAACGTGTAGCGAAAGGATCACGCGAATGGGGCTATCAGGTAAATGTTGTTACGCTCGTCATGGCTGGTGCAAACTCGGAAATAGGACCCGCATCAGAAGGTCCACGTACCTCTGCGGGGTGTAGCGCTCGGCCTGTCGCCGGGCCGCGGCAGCGAACTGCTTCCAGCGTTCGTCGTCCAGCACCTCGACGATCGCGCGCGCGAGCGCAGCCTCATCGCCGCGCGGAACAGCAATCCCGGCGTCCCCAATCCACTCCGGAATGCCGCCGACCGCGTACGCGGCGACGGGCCGCCCGCGCGCATATGCTTCGATCCCCATCATGCCGAACGGCTCGGGCCACAGCGACGGCACCGCGACCGCACGCGCGTCGTCCAGCGTGGCCATAAATGCGCCGCGATCTTGCCGGCCGAGCATCGTGAGCCGGACGCCCAGCGCCGGAGCGCGCGCAACGGCTTCGCCGGATTCGGGCGTTGGCTCGCCCGCCACGTCGAGCGCCGGGCGCAGTGCTTCCGGGATACGGGCGAGCGCGTGCAACAGCGAATCAAGACCTTTGTCGCGTACCAGACGTCCGGCGAAAAGGAGACGCCGCTCGGCGGGCATCGGCGCGGGTGGAGTCGCGAGCGCGCGCGGGTCGACGGGTGGCGCGAGCACGGTCACACGTTCGGGTGCAATGCCGTTGCGGGCACAGAGACCCGCCATAAATTGTGAGCCCACGTCGATGCCGTCGAGCTGGCGCAAGGCGTCGCGCAGCACCTCGCGCGCACGCAATCGACGCAGAGTTCCGGGCCGCGGGCCTTCGACGCACCCGTGCAGCACGGAGTTGACCAGGCACGCCGTGCCCATCGGGCGCGAACACAGCGCCCGGAACTGCGGATAGACGCGATCGCCGTGCGGGCAGAACGCGCGATGATCGTGCAAATGCGCGATCGCGCGGGGCGCTGCTCGCGCCGCGAGCACAACCTTCGGGTCGAATACATTGGAGAGGAGGACCACATCCGGCCGCAACGCCTCGATCGTGTGCGCCACCCTGTTCGCCGCTGCAGCGTTCGGCGGTTCCTCGTCACCGCCCCAAGCGATCTCCTCGGCTACCACGCCATACGCCTGTGCGTCGCCGACGCGGCGTGCGCGCAAGGTGACCGCTACTCCGCGCCGCTCGAGCTCCGGAAGTACGCGCGCAAGCACCGATTCGGTACCACCCACAGCACCGACGACATCGCATAGAACGAGCAGCGAGCGGGTTGCGCAACGCGTTTCCGACCCTGCCTTCATGGCTCTACCTTCTCGCGAACTTCCAAGGCGTTAGCAGCGCTTGCCGGGCGGCCTTCCGCGCTAGCGGGTTTGACCGGCCTGCGCTTGGCGCTCGCGGTAGCGTTTGACCTTACTGCGGTTGCCGCAATTGTCACCACACCAGCGGCTGCAGCCGTTCTTCGAATGATCGAAGTATGCCCAGCGGCAGGTTTCGTCCGCGCAAGCTTTGAGGCGCGGCCAGGTGCGATCGGCCATCGCGGCGTGGACCGCAGCCAGAATGCGCCCGAGCGCCCCGTCAACGCCGGTTGCCGTCGGGCGCAGCACCGAGCTATTGGTCGCGGGATCGAAGGTTAGCGCGTAGGCGCTGCGGCGGCTCGCTTCGTCGAGTACCTCGGTCGAGCACGCCTGCTGGATCGAATTGTTGCGGGCCGCCAGGGCGTGCAGTTCCGCACGCACGGCATGGACGCGCTCGAGATCCTCTTCGGTCGGTTTCGGCGCCTTTCGCTCGGCCAAACCGTTTTCGCGCAACCACGCCGCCAGTTGCTCACTCGACTCGAGAAGGTCGGTCCCTTTATCGACGTCGAGCGTATTGATCAGATTGCGTACGACCTCGAGGTGGCCGGGCGCCGGCGGACGGACGAGCTCGAGTTGCGCGACTGCGGCAGCTAGTTGGATGCCGCCCGGCGGCTTCCGATTCGAGCGGCTGGACACTTTGGTCACGCGCACATCATAACACGGGTCATCTCTGTTGACAAGTTACAGTAACGAGTGTACAATGTTTGCAGGTAACAGCCTTCACTAGTTACATGGAATTCGAGGGATGACGATGCACGACGAAATTTTGGCACAACTGGCGCACGAGCGTATCGAGTCCATGCTGCGGGAAGCGGCTTCTTACCGCGCGTTGATCGATGCCTCGTCGCTACGCTTCGGCGAGCCGCTTTCGCTGCGCCTGCGCTCCGCGCTCTCACGCACTCTGCGCGAACTCGCGGCACGCGTCGAACCCTGCACGGACTGCCCGTAACCGAGCGGCCCTTAGAGATTGAAGCGTTCGCGCAGCGGCTGGATGACGTCGCTCATCACGAGCTTCAGGGGAAGGTCGGGATCGACGATGTGGCTGATACGGAAATACGTATATGCCACCAGAAAAAACGCGGAAAAGGCCCAAAACATGCGACGCGGGCTTTCGGTGCCTTCCGCGAAGAACGGCGCCAGGAACGCGCACACAAAGATGATGACGAGCACGACTTCAACCGGCAGCCGAAAGGCCGGATCCCAGAGCGGACCTTGGGGCAAAGCGCCGAGCCGGTCGATGACGCCATACAGAAAAACGGCAAGCAGATAAGCAGCCACGATGGATAAGCAAAGCTGCACGAGGCTAATAAGCCAGAACGGCCCCGTGCTTCGTTTCAGCTGCGCGCGTTTTGGCGGCGGGCTCCACGTCACTTGGGTTGCTTCGCGGGCGGCTACTGCAATTCCGGCGAAAGGGCGATGATGCACGCGCGATCACTTCCGTTGCCCGCTTTCGCACTTCCCGGAATCGCTGCGGGTCTGATCGGCGCCGTATTGATCGACGCGTATCTGCTCATTGTGTTCGTACTTCTTACGCACACGCTGAGTGCAGCGGCTTTCTATGAATACGTCGCTTCCGGTGCCATCGGACCGGCTGCTTACACAACGCCGGGCAGCGTGCTGTTCGGCATCGCAATTCACCTGTTGGTCGGCATCGCTTGGGGCGTCGGTTATGCGTTCGTTGCCACCCGGATGCCGCAAGTGCGCGCGCGGCCGCTGCTATCGGGTATTGCCTACGGCTTCGTCGTGATGATCGCAATGCAGTTGGTCGAGGTCGCGGCGAACATCTACGTGCAGCCCACGACCTTTTCGCTCGGCAACCAGCTGATCGCGCATACGCTATTCTTTGGCGTGCCCGTCGCTTTCATCGTGGGCAAAAGGCTGGATCAGAGCGCGTGATCCGCGCCGGGATAACGGTCGACCTAACGACCGTTCGTCGTAACGTGCAGCGCCTCGGCGCGCTTGCGGCACCGGCACGCTACGCTGCGGTCGTCAAAGCCAACGCATACGGGCACGGGCTCGTACCCGTCGCGTTGGCGCTCGAAGCGCAAGTCGAAGCCTTCGGCGTGTATCGGGTCGACGAAGCCGCTAGCTTACGCGATGCGGGCATCGTAAAACCGATTCTCGTCTTTGGGCCGGTCGAACCCGGCGAACTCGACCTCGCCGTTCGCTCGGGGGCGGCGCTCACGCTTTGGAGCGAAGGTGCCTTTGTACGCGATGCCGCGCGCGCGGCGCGGCGGCGCAACACGCGCCTTGCGGCCCACGCAAAAATCGATACGGGCGTCACCCGTTTAGGCCTCGACCGCGACCGGGCAGCCGAGGCGATCGCCGCCTATCTCGCCGACGCCGATCTCGATCTGCGCGGCGTCTTCACGCACTTGGCCGCGGCCGAAGAACTCGAGTCGTCGTACACGCTTGCGCAACTCGAACGCTTTGAATCCGCCCTGCTGCCGTTACAAGGCGCGCTCGCCGCGCGTAAGGTCATCCGCCACGCGGCTGCATCGGCAGCCGCCATGCTGTTCCCGCGCTCGCGTCTCGATTTGATTCGCGCCGGCATCGCGACCTACGGCATCTGGCCTTCCGAAGAAACGCGCGCGGCAGCCGGCGCGTCGCTCGTCCTCGAACCGGCACTCGAGTGGAGCACGGAGCTTTGCGTCGTGCGCAGCGTGGAGGCCGGGCGCAGCGTCGGCTACGGCTGCACGTTTCACACCGCGCGGCCCTCGCAGATCGGTGTGCTGCCGATCGGCTACGCGGAAGGCTTACCGCGCGCGCTTTCCAACACCGGCTTCGCGCTCGTCCACGGGCGGCGCGTTCCTTTCGTGGGACGCATTTGCATGAACATGGCCTTCGTCGACGTCACCGGCGTGCCGCAGGCTGCGCCCGGCTCCCGCGTCACGCTGATCGGTCGCGACGGTGACGAACGAATCGATGCGAGTGAACTCGCCGAAGCGGCGGGCACGATCGGTTACGAACTCGTCACCCGCTTACCGGCCGAAATCCCGCGCCGCTATCTCGGCGTTGCAGATGAGCCGGCGGTCATCTCCGCGATCGCCGCGGCCAAATCGAGCGTACCTTCGTAGAGGGCGCGGCCCACGATCGCGTGGTCGACGTTTTCAGGTGTTCCGGCGGCAAGCGCGCGCAGATCAGCCAGCGTCTTCGCGCCACCGCTTGCGGTCACGCGCAGCGTTCCGAGCGAGGCGATGTGCGCGAGCGCCGCGACGTCGTAGCCCGTGCCGGCGCCGTCGCGTGCGATTTCGGTGTAGACGATACGCTCGAAGCCCCAGGCCTGTAGTTCGCGCACGAACGCGTCGCGCTCGATAGGAGCGCTAGCCTGCCAACCGCGGATGGCAACGGCATCTCCGCGCGCGTCGACGCCCGCGATTGCGCGTTCACCATATTGCGCAGCGACCGCGCGTGCCGCCTCGGGCGCCTCGACCAGCAAGGTTCCGAGCACGACGTAGCGGGCGCCGGCCTCGAAGCGCGCGCGCGCATCGGCCACACCGCGAATGCCGCCGCCCGTTTGTACGGGAACCTCGACGCCGCGACAAATCGTGCGCAGCGCCGCAAGGTTTTCACCCGTGCCGAACGCTCCGTCCAGATCGACCACGTGCAAACGGGAAGCGCCGGCCGCAACGAATTCGCGCGCGCGTTCCAGCGGATCGCCGTCATAGCGCGTTTCACGGCTCGGATCGCCGTACAGCAAACGCACGCAGCGCCCGCCGCGCAGGTCGATCGCCGGTACGACGGTTAGACGCACAATGCGATAAAGTTGTCGAGCAGCGCGGCACCGGTCGCTTGGCTTTTCTCCGGATGAAATTGCGTGGCCATCACGTTGTCGCGCGCCGCGATGGCGGCGAAGCGCCCACCGTGCTCGCTCGTCGCCAGCGTCGCCTCATCGACGCCGGCGCGGTAGCTATGCAGGAAGTACGCGTACGAACCGGCCGGCACGCCGCGGATGAACGGATGATCGCGCACGAGCTCGAGTTCGTTCCAGCCCATGTGGGGCACGCGGGGAGCATCTACGAAGCGCGAGATTCGGCCGGGCAGCACGCCGAGCCCGGCATGCTCGCCGTGTTCGTCGCTGCTCTCGTAGAGGATCTGCATGCCGACACAAATCCCGAGAAACGGGCGGCCGGCTTCGATCGTTGCGCGCACGGCTGCATCGAGGCCGCGCGTCCGCAATGCAGCCATCGTCGCGCCGAATGCGCCGTCACCGGGTAAGATCGCGGCCCCGGCGGTTGCCACGACCTCCGGATCTTCCGAAACGACAAAGGAAGCGCCGCGCCGCTCGAGCGCGGAAATCAGCGACCCCATGTTACCGCCGCCATAATCGACGACGGCGATCATCGCAGCGTGGCTCGCCGGTTCCTCACCCGCCGACGATGCTCCGTTCACCCGGCATCGGTGGCCCGACCGGCAGTTTGGCCGGAGCACCGTTGGAACCGCGCTGATCGATCCCGACGTACGTGCGCTTTTGCGGTCCGACATACAGTTGGCGCGGACGCGTGATGCGCTGCTCGGGATCCTCGATCATTTCCTTCCAGTGCGAGAGCCAACCGGCCGTGCGCGCGAGCGCGAAGACCGCCGTGAACATGTTGATCGGAATGCCGAGCGCCTTCATAATCAGTCCGGAATAAAAGTCGACGTTCGGATAGAGCTTACGCTCGACGAAGTAGTCGTCTTCGAGCGCGAGGCGTTCGAGTTCTTTGGCCAATTCGAAGAGCGGATCGCTTTCGAGGCCGGTCACCTTCACCAGATCCTCGTAGACGCGGCGCATGACTTTGGCACGCGGGTCGTAGCTCTTGTAGATGCGGTGACCGAAGCCCATCAGCCGAAACGGATCGTCTTTGTCCTTTGCGCGCCGAATCGCGTCGGGCAGGTTCGCTTTCGAACCGAGAGCCACGAGCATGTTGACGACCGCCTCGTTTGCCCCGCCGTGAATCGGTCCCCAAAGCGACGAAACGCCCGCGGCCACACAGGCAAAGGGATTGGCCCGGCTCGAGCCCACGGTGCGCACGGTCGAGGTCGAAGCGTTCTGTTCGTGGTCGGCCTGGACGATCAAGAGCGCGTTCATTGCGCGGGCGACCACGGGGTTAACGTGGTACGGCTCCGCCGGCACGGCGAACATCATGTGCAAGAAGTTCGAGGCGTAGTCGAGATCGTTACGCGGATAGACGAACGGCTGCCCGATCGTGTACTTGTACGCCATCGCGGTGATCGTCGGAAGCTTCGCAATCAGGCGTTCGATCGAGATCAGCCGCTGGTGCGGATCGAACACGTCGATCGAATCGGGATAGAAGGCCGAGAGTGCGCCGACGACGCCGAGCAGAACGGCCATCGGGTGCGCGTCGCGCCGGAAACCGCGGTAGAAGATCGAGAGCTGCTCGTGAACCATCGTATGCAGGGTGACGTCGCGCGCGAACTTCTCGAGTTCGGCCGGCGAAGGAAGTTCGCCGAAAAGCAGCAGGTAAGCGACCTCGACGTAGGTGCTGTTCTCGACGAGTTCGTCGATCGAGTAACCGCGGTAGAGCAGCACGCCGTTGTCCCCGTCGACGAAGGTGATCGCCGACGTGCAACTCGACGTGCTGGAGAAGCCGGGATCGTACGTGGTCACGTGGGCGACGTCGAGCAAATGGCGCACGTCGATTGCGCCTGATCCCAACGTCGCATCGAGCAACGGCAGCTTCGCGACCGGCTTTCCGGTGTCGTCGAGCAAGGTGTAGTCGGGCATGGGCTACGCCAGCACTCCTTTCGTCGATGGGACGGCGGTATCACCGGTCATGGTCTTGGCCTGCGCGAAGGCGCGCGCAAATGCTTTGAATGAGGCTTCGCAGAGGTGGTGCGAATTGTGCCCCGCCAGTTGCACGAGGTGCAGGTTGAACTTTCCGTGTTCGCTTACGCTGTGGAAAAAATGCGAAACGAGCTCGGTCTTGAGCTCGCCCAGATTCTCGACGCCGAAGCTGACGGTGAAGTTCAGCCAGGCGCGCCCGGAAAGGTCGATGCTGCCGAGCACGAGCGCGTCGTCGAGCGGAACGGCCATCGAGCCGAAACGCGCGATGCCGCGTTTGTCGCCGAGCGCCTCGTAGATCGCGCTGCCGAGCGCGATGCCGATATCCTCGACCAGATGATGGTGATCGAGGCCGTCGCCGGTGCCGCGGACGGTCAGCCCGACCCCGGCGTGCTTCGCGAACGAATCGAGCATATGGTCGAGGAACTTGACGTCGGTCGTAACCGAACACGGGCCGCCGTCAAGATCGAGCTGTAGCTCGATCTTGGTTTCCCTCGTCTCGCGCTTGATCGCGGCCCGCCGTGCGATCTGCACGCTTAGTTCTGTCCGGCGCTCATTTCCCGGCGGGTTCGCAGCCTACAGGCAATTTCCATGCATGCGCTACCCGGGCTCGGCACGTTTGCGGCGCCCGAGCGGTTCCCATGAGCGCGGGCCGGGCCCGGTATAGGAGGCCTGCGGCCGAATCAACCGGTTGTCGGCCAACTGCTCGAGAACGTGGGCCGTCCAGCCGGCCATGCGCGCGCAGGCAAACATGCAGGTGAACTCGTCGGCGGGTATCCCGAGCGCGTGCAGCGTCGGCGCCGTGTAGAATTCGACGTTCGCGTGAATCTCGCGACCGGGCTTCTGCTCGCGCAGCACGGCTGCGGCCGTGTCCTCGAGCGTGCGCGCTAGCGCGTGCCACTTCGGATCCGTCACCTCACCGAGCGTTCGCGCGCTCGCCTCGAGATGCGCGGCCCGCGGATCGCGCACTTTATATTCACGGTGACCCATACCCATGACGCGCTCGCCGCGGCCGAGCAGCGCGCGAACGTACGTCTCGGCTTTTTCCGGCTCGCCGATTTCGAACAGCATCTTCATCACTTTGCCCGGCGCACCGCCATGCAAGTCGCCGCCGAGCGTCGCGATCGCGGAGGTGGCGGCAGCAAAAATGTCGGCCCGGGTCGATGCGGTCACGCGCGCCGCGAAGGTCGATGCGTTATACGAGTGGTCGGCCAGCAAGACGAAGTACATGTCGAGCGCGCGCTCCGCTTCGGGCAACGGCGCGCGACCAGTGCGCATGTACAGAAAATTCGCCGCGCTCGAGAGATTCGGCAGCGGGTCGATCGGCTGCAGCCCGCGCCGAATCCGGTCCCAGGCGGCCACCAGCGTCGGGGTCTTTGCGATCAGGGCGATGGCCGAACGTGGATTGGAGGCGTGCGCTCCCGATTCGACCTGCGGCGCGAAGAGCGCGAGCCCCGAAACGTTCGTGCGCAGCACGTCCATCGGCGGCGCGTCCTTCGGAGTCGATTGCATCCACTCGAGCAGCGCCTTCGGCAGCGCCCGATTGGCGGCCAGCCGCACGCCGAGGTCCTCGAGCTGCGAAGTGGTCGGCAGCTGCCCGAAGAGCAGCAAATGGCACACCTCTTCGAAGGTCGCATGCGCGGCGAGATCGTCGATGTCGTAGCCGCGATAAGTCAGACGGCCTTCGGGGCCCTCGACCTTGGTAAGCTCCGTCGCGCCGACGATGACGCCTTCGAGACCACGATCGACTACGGTAACCCCGGACATCTTTTCGTCCTTCGCAAAATCAAGACTCTTTCCATTCAGTCGAGCTTTACGCGGAAACGGCCTGCGCGAGCGCTTGAGGTACGAAGCGTCGCCGCTCGACGCACAAGACCGCACGTGCGTGCGTGCCGCCGCCGGGCCGTTGCGACGCATTGAATTCCGCCGTCAGGGCGCGCACGATGAACAGCCCGCGGCCCGATTCGGCAAATTCGTCCGCGCGCCGGTGGGCGTGCGAGGTAAAGCCCACGCCGCGGTCGAGCACGTTGAGAACCGGCAGCGGGGTCGTGCCGTCGAGTACGATTTCGCATGGGCCGTGCGAGGCGTGGCGCACGACGTTGCCCAGCAGTTCCGCAAGGACCAGCTCCGCGTCCGACATGGATTCCCCGCTCGCGCCGAGCTGCGTCATCGCGGCCGCAAACGAAACTTGCATTTCACGCGCCGCAAAACGATCGTTTGCATCGAGCGTCCAGCGCCGGTAGCGCTGCCCGCAGATCGAATCGAAGGTGAGGGTCAAGATCGCGACGTCGTCGCGAGCCGGGCCGGCAAGTGCCGCGCGAGCAACGCGCTCGGCCGCGCCGTCGGCGCGCGGGTCCAGCTTTGCGATCGCAGCGCGCAAGCGCCGCTCGCCGGCCACCAGATCGTGTGTCGACTCGACCAAACCGTCGGTATAGCAGACGAATACGGAGCCCGCCTCGAGCATAACGCTGCGCGCTTCGCTGTCGCCCTTGCGGCGCACGCCGAGCGGCAGTCCCGGAGCCGGCAGTTCGGAAACTAGGCCGCTCGCAGAGCGCAAGAACGGTGAGGGATGACCGGCCGACGCGTAAGCCAGTTCGCCCGTGATCGGATCGTACACGCCGACGAAGGCGGTTACCATGCGCTCGGGGGCCTCTTGGCGCAGCGTGCGATCCGCCGCTTCTAGAATGATGAGCGGATCCGCGTGAATCTGCGCGGCGCCGCGAATGGCCTGGCGTACGGCAACCATCGTGATCGCGGCGCCGAGGCCGCTTCCGGCCACGTCACCGACCGATACGAGAACGCGCCCGTCAAGCAGTTGCAATGCGTCGTACCAGTCGCCTCCGACCGTTGCCTCGCGGCGGCCGGCGCGGTAGAGCGCGGAAAACCGCACGCCCGGCACGACCGGAAGGGTCGCCGGAAGCGATGCTTCTTGGAATGCTTCGGAAACGCGGTGCGCGACTTCGAAGCGTCGCTCCAGACGTTCGTGGGCGCGCTTCTGGTCGTCGATATCCGTGCACGTGCCGAACCAACGCGTAATGCGTCCGCGCAAGTCGCGCAGCGGAGTCGCGCGTGCCAAAAACCAGCGGTAGGTTCCGTCGCGCGCTCGCATCCGGAACTCGACCACGTAGTCGGTGCCGTCGCTCTTGGCGTCCTCCCAGCGCGTGCGCACCGTCGGCGCGTCTTCGGGATAGATTGCGCTCTGCAAACCCTGCTCGTACGGCGCCGAAGGTTCGATGCCGGTGTAGCTGATCCAGGCGGCGTTGAAATATTCTGCGGTGCCGTCACCGCGCGAACGCCATACGAGCTGCGGAATCGCTTCAGCGATCGCAATCAAATCGCGCTCGCGGGTAACCTCCTCTTCGCGCCGGACCTGAGCCGGAAGGGTGGACAACCACGCGTTCTCGGAGCGGTACGAACGCACGAGCACGTCTTCGTAACGATCGACGACCGCGAGCACCGCGATGAAAACCGCTGATAAGAAAAACGTCTCGATCGCAAAGGCGTCCCACGAGACGCTGATGATGCGATGTTGGAAATCTTCAAGGAGCGGCGCCGAAACCAGCGCCATCACGATGCCGGGAAAAAGACCATAGGCGCGCGCCAGGAGCAGCAGCGGGACGATTTCGGCATATCCGAGGTGCTGTTCGGGAAGCACGAAAGCGAGTGCGCCGATGGCCACCAGCAGGCCAAAAGCGATCGCCGCGCGCTGCCCGCGCGACAACGTCGCATGACGTAACGAGGGCTCAGCCATCAAACGCGCCGGCATCGGGTAACACTCCTCGATGATCGGCACCCCGGGATGGCGCCCTGAGCATACCCGGACCACAGTTACAGGCGCTGCCGGGCGTGCCTAGGGCCCGCTAAGGAACGTCGACTAAAGTTCGACCGCGATCGAGAGCCGCCCGCACCAGCCGATCGACCAGCGACTCGAACGAAATACCGCTCGCCGCGCACTCGTCGGGGAAGAGGCTGGTGGGCGTCAAGCCGGGCAGCGCGTTGATCTCGAGCACATAGGGCCGGCGGCCGTCGGTCACGATGAAGTCGGTGCGCGAGTAGTCGCGCAGACCGAGCAGCCGGTGCGTCGACAGCGCCAGCATTTGCAAACGGTGCGCCAGATCACCATCGATCTGGGCCGGCGTCTCGTGCCGGCTACCGCCGGGCGCGTATTTCGCCTGGTAATCGTAGAATTCGCGGCCCTCGGGGATGATCTCGATGACCGGCAAAGCTCCTTCGAACAGGACCCCGCACGAGAACTCGCGGCCCTCGACGAACTCTTCGGCCAAGATCGTCGTCCGCTGCTCGGAGATCGAGATCATCGTGCGCGACCACTCTTCGTGCGTGCGCACGAGCGAAACACCCGCGCTCGAACCCTCATCGCGCGGCTTCACGACCAGCGGCAGGTTGAGCGAGCCCGGCAAGAGCGGCAGCGTGCCGCCGCCGAAATCGAAGGTGTCCCAAGCCGGCGTCGGCAGCCCTTCGGCGGACAGCAGCTTTTTGGTTAAGTGCTTGTCCATTGCCAGCGCGCAGCCGCGCAAATCGCTGCCGGTGTACGGGATCCGCATCCAGTCGAGGATCCCTTGAATCGTGCCGTCTTCACCGCCTGGGCCGTGCAGCGCGTTGAAGACCGCGTCCGGCGCGAACGCCAAAATCGCCTCGACGAAGTTTGCATCGAAATCGAGCGAGCGAACCTCGTAGTCGAGCGCTTCCAAGGCCACAACGACGCACTGACCGCTTGCGATCGAGACCGCACGCTCGGAACTGGAGCCGCCCATCACGACGGCGACGCGCGCTTTGGCCATCAGGCGAACACTCCGACGAAATGCACTTCGAGTTCGAGTTCGATACCGAACGTTTCGGCGACGGCGCGCCGGACGCGCGCAAGCAGGGCAGCCACGTCTGCGGCGCTCGCGTCCGCACGATTGACGATGAAGTTGGCATGCACGAGGGACACCTCCGCCCCGCCTTCACGCCAGCCCTTCGCACCCGCAGCTTCGATCAAGCGGCCGGCACGATCGCCGGACGGATTGCGAAAACAGGAGCCGGCGTTGGGCAGCGCGAGCGGTTGGGTGTTCTTGCGACGCACGAGCCGCTGCTGCATCTCCTCGCGCACCTCCGCCGGCTCGCCGCGCACGAAGCGCAGCGTGACGCGCGAGACGATTGCGTCGCGCGCGAGCGTCGTGTGCCGGTAGTAGTAGTGCGGCGTTACCGGATGCGGTTCGGGTTTGGCCGGCGTTTGCACCCACACGTCGGAGACGAATTCACCGAACTCGCGATCCGTGCCGGCGTTCATCCGCAGCGCCCCGCCCACACTGCCGGGAATACCCGCGAGCGACCCGATACCAGATGCGCCGTAAGATGCGGCTTGCGCCACGACGAGCGGCAGCGAGGCCGATGCTCCCGCGCGCACGACGACGCCTTCATCTTCGAGCGAGACGTCGATCGCGGCGAAGGCCCCGCCCAGGCGCACGACGATGCCGCGGATTCCGCCGTCGCCGACCAAGAGATTCGAACCGCTGCCGAGCACGAACCACGGCAACCTTCGTTTGAACACCAAGCGCATGACCAGGGCGAGTTCGGCCTCGCTCTCAATGTTCACGAGCGCATCGGCCGGTCCACCGATCTTCCACGACGTGTACGGCGCGAGCGGCGCGTCGAAGCGCACGCGTTCGCCGAGCGCTTCTTGCAAACGCGTGCGATCGTCGTCAAGAAGGACGCTCGGATCGCGCAGGGCGGCGCTCATACGAGCGCCTGGCCGGCGGCAAGCTCGCGCGCAAGCGCGTTTGCTGCCGTCGTGATCGAGCCCGCGCCGAGCGTCAAGACGAGCGCCCCTTCCGGCGCATGCGCGAGCAGATAGGCCGGCAAGTCCTCGATCGCGTGCACGTAGTCGACCTTGCAGCCGAGCGCCGCAAGCGGTGCGCCGATCGCCGTCGCATCGACTCCGGGCAACGGGACCTCGGAGGCTGCATAGACGTCGGTCAACACGACGGCATCCGCCGCCCGAAGCGCGCGCGCAAAGTCACCGGCGAGGTACTGGGTGCGGGTATAGCGATGGGGTTGGAACGCGACGATGAGCGGGCCTCGAAAGTTGGCGCGGGCGGCGGCGATCGTTGCGGCCACGGCGGTCGGATGATGCGCGTAGTCGTCAACGAGCGTCATCCGCGGCGAACGCGCCAGGATCTCGAAGCGCCGCCGCACCCCGCGAAATGCGTGCAAGCCCGCCGCGATCGTAACGAACGGGACGCCGACTTCGAGCGCGATTGCCACGGCCGCCAAGGCGTTGAAGACGTTGATCCTGCCGGGGACGCCGAGGCGAATCTCACCGAGCGCCGTTTCGCCCTGGACGACCGTGAAACGGGAGGTGAAATCGGCATACGACGCGCCGGTTGCCCGCACCATTGCGACTTCGCTGAAACCGAAGGTGCGCGTGCGCGCTTCTCGCGACCGTTCTGCGAGTGCCGCGGCTCGCGGTTCGTCAGCCCCAAAGAGCGCAAGTCCGTGCGGCGGCACGTCGGCCGCGAAGCGCTCGAAAGCGGAGATCAAGCGCGGCAACTCGGCGTCCGAGCCGATATGATCGTTCTCGATGTTGGTGACGACCGCAATCTCGGGGCGCAGATCGAGAAACGACAGATCCGATTCGTCGGCTTCGCCGACGAGCCACGCGCCGCTGCCGTCGCGAGCGTTCGAATTCGAATCGATGCGTTCGCCGCCGACGATCACGGTCGGGTCGAGCGCCCCCGCCTCGAGCACGCAACCCGTCATGGCGGTGACCGTTGTTTTCCCGTGCGTGCCGGCAATCGCAATGCCGCGCCGGCCCTGCATCAAATGCGCGAGCAACGCGCCGCGATGCACGACGTCGAGACCCCGTTCGCGCGCGGCGAGCAGTTCGGGGTTGTCGCGGGCGATGGCCGAACTGATGACGACCGTACCGGCGTTTGCGAGATTGGCCGCGTCGTGCCCGATCGTCACGACGGCACCCTCAGCTGCCAGCCGCTCCGTCAACTTCGTGGCCCGATCCGATGAACCGCTGACGCGATAGCCGCGCTGCAAGAGGATGCGGGCCAAAGCCGACATTCCGATGCCGCTGATTCCCACGAAATGCACCGCGGACGAAAGCCTCACGGGTCGATCCCGTTCGCAGCCGACCACGCCTTCACCCGCGCCACGATCGCCGCACGCGGATCGCTTTGTGCCGCGCGCCGGGCCGCCGACTGCAACGCCGGCAACACATCCAACATCGAGCGCACTTCGGCCTCGAGGCGCGCCGGATCGAGAGCTGCGTCGGCCAGCACGCGGGCAGAACCGCTCTGTGCGTACGCGTAAGCGTTGTGCATCTGGTGGTCGTCGCTCGCATGCGGGTAGGGCACGAGCAGCGCCGGCACCGCGGTCGCCGCGAGTTCCGCAAGCGTCGAGGCACCCGCACGCGTCACCAGCACGTCGGCTGCCGCGTAGGCTGCGCGCGGCTCGCGCAGGTACGAAAGCACGCGCACGCTCGGCCGCCCGCTCAAGCGCGCCCCAACCCTTTCAAAATCACGCTCTCCCGCCACGATGACGAGTTGCCATCCGGGCGGCAATCCGGCTTCGACCAGGCCCGTCGCCGCGTCGTTGAGCGAACGAGCCCCTTGACTGCCGCCCATGATCACGATGGTCGTCTTGAGCGGATCGATTTCGAGCAGGCGACGGCCCTCAGCCGGCGTCATCGGCACGCGCACCGCCGCTCGTACCGGCGTGCCGACCAGATGCTCTCGCTTACCGAGTACCCGTCCCGGCGGTACGACCGCCAACCAAACCTCATCGACCAGCGGCGCGAGCAGACGATTCGTCAAGCCGGCGACGGCGTTGGGTTCAAGCAATGCGATGCGGGCTTTGCTGCGCCCAAGTGCACGCACGAAACGTAGCGCCGCCACGACCGGCAGCGCGACGTAGCCACCCGTTGCGATCAGCACATCCGGGCGCGCGCGATGCAGCACGCCGAGCGCTTCGACGAATCCACGCGCGTTCGTGACGATCGTGGAAAAGATCGAAAGCGAGAGACGGCGCGCGAGCGGCGCCGCATGGACGAAGGCGATCGGCATGCCGGCACTCGGCACGATTTGCGCCTCCAAGCGTTCGCGCGTGCCGACGAAGAGCGCCTCGAACGGCGCAAAGGACGGTTCCTGCGCGAACGCCTCGGCGATCGCCAGGGCCGGATAGACGTGACCGCCCGTTCCGCCTCCGCTCAAAACGAGCTTCACTCAGTGGGATCTTACGGCCGCAGAAATGCGCGCATAGGGCGGTAAGACCGTGCCCTCGCGACTGCGCACGGCCACGGGAGAACTCCGCGCGCGGCCGATGTTCACGATCAGCGCTGCAGCCACGAGCGACGTGACGAGCGACGAGCCGCCGAACGAAATGAATGGCAACGGTACGCCCGTGACCGGCCAGGAGGACGAAATGACGCCGAGGTTGACGAACGCTTGCACGACGATCGTCGTCATGCAACCGATCGCCAGAAAAAATCCGAAGCGGTCGCTCGTGCCGAGCGCAATGCGCACGGCACGATAGGTGAAGATGACGAACAGGGCGATGATGATCGCGATGCCGGCGAAGCCGGTTTCTTCGCCGATGATCGCGCCGATCGAATCCGTGTGAGCTTCCGGCAGCCAAAAGTACTTTTGACGCGAAAAGCCGAGACCCACGCCGAGCCAACCACCGCTCCCAAGAGCCATCAAGGACTGAACGATCTGGAAACCCTTGTCGAGCGGATCTTGCCAGGGGTGGAGAAAGGCGGTGATGCGCGCCCACTTGTTCGGATCGTGGCGGATGAGAAAGAAGAGCGGCGGCGCAATCGCGCCGCCGACCAGTGCCAAGTGTTCGAGGCGTGCTCCCGCCACGAAAAGCATCGCGGCCGCCGTCGCGGCCAGCAAGCTCGCCGTGCCGAGGTCGGGCTGCTTGAGGACGAGCACCGCCAGTATGCCGGTCACCAGGGCCAGCGGAAAGATCCCGCCGACGAGCGAGCGGATCTTGTCGCCTTTCATCGAGAGCGCCCGTGCCAGATAGAGGACGAGCGCCAGTTTCGCAAACTCCGAGGGCTCGAATTGGGCGGGACCGATTCCGATCCAGCGGGTCGCACCGTTCGCAAGCTTTCCGACGTGCGGCACGAGCACGAGCACGAGCGAAACGATCGCGAACACCACCGCTAGCGGCGCGAGGTTCTTGAGCTTGCGATAGTCGATCCGGTAGGCGGCGTACGCCGCCACCAGCGCAACCGCGAGCCAGGCGATCTGACGCTTGAGAAAATAGGCGGCGTCGTGATGCAGCGCAACGGCCGAGGCGCTCGATGCGCTGAAGACCATCACGAGGCCGATCGCGACGAGCGTCGCGACCGTCGAGATCAGGATCGTATCGGGAGCGCTGCGCGCGACGCTGCGAACGCTATCCACGGGCCGCCGCTAGTGCATTGGCCGCTTGCGCGAAGGCATCGCCGCGCGCTTCGGCCGAAGCGAACATATCGAACGACGCGCAACCGGGCGAGAGCAGCACGACGTCGCCGGGCTCAGCCAGCACGCGCGCAATTGCGACCGCTTCGTCCATCGAGTTGGCGCGCGCCAAGCGCTTCGAATCGATCGCAGCGGCGATTTCGTCCGCCGCTTCACCGATCAAGACGACGGCCTTCGCGCGTTTGCGAATCGCCTCGCCCATCGCGCGAAAATCGGTGCGTTTCGACTTCCCGCCCGCGATCAAGACGATCGGCTGGGTGAAGGTTTCGAGCGCGGCGACGACCGAGCCGGGATTGGTCGACTTGGAGTCGTCGATGTAGCGCACGCCGTCTTGAATCGCGACGCATTGCAGCCGGTGCGGCAGCGGCTCGAAGTCGCGCACGCCCGCGCGCAAGGCCTCGGGATCGAGTCCCGCCGCAAGGCCGATCAAGAGCGCCGCCAGCACGTTCGATACGTTGTGCCGGCCTTGCAAAGGAATCTCGGAGACCGGCATGATTTCAACGGGCCGCGGATCGCCCGTCGGCGGCGCGTAAGTGATCCGGTCGCCGCGCAGGTAGAGCGTCGTCATGCGGCGTGGCGCAAGGCCGAACCAAACCGTTCGCGCAGGAATGCGCTTGGACGGTTCTCCTTCGGCGAGTTCCCCCACGATCGGATCGTCGAGATTGCCGACGAACGTATCGCCGGGGCCTTGATTGGCGAAGATGCGAAACTTCGCTTCGCCGTACTCGTCCATCGAATGATAGCGGTCCAGATGATCCGGCGACAGGTTCAAGATCGCCGAGATGCGCGGTTTGAACGAGCGAATCGATTCGAGCTGAAACGACGAGACCTCGGCAATGATCCATTCGTCAGCGCCGGCGGCGAACGTTTCGTTGATCAAGGCGTTACCGATGTTCCCGCCGACGCGCGTCTTCTTGCCGGCTCGCTCGAAGAGCTTGCCGACCAGCGCCGTCGTCGTCGTCTTGCCCTTGGTTCCCGTGATCGCGACCATCGGCGCCTTGCTGATGCGGTAGGCGACTTCGATTTCGGAGTACACCGGGACGCGCAGCGTCTGCAGATGCCGTACGAGTTCGCCGTTGAGCGGAACCCCCGGCGAAAGCACGCAGGCGGTCAGCTCGGAGGCAATGTTCTCAATCGCAGCCGGCGCGACGAACCGGACGCCCTCGCGCTCGAGTTGGGCAATCGTCTCGCCGAGGGCTTCGGGCGGCTTCTCGTCGGTCGCGTAGACGACCGCACCGCGGGCACGCAGCACGGTGCAGGTCGCCATTCCGCTGCGCCCCAGACCAATCACGAGCACGTGCTCGCCCGTGTCGAACGATCCGTTGCGTATCAATGCACGAGCGCCACGCCGGCGAGCGAAAGCAACGCCGAGGCGGTCCAAAAGCGAGTCGTGACCTTGGTTTCGGGCCACCCGCCGAGTTCGAAGTGGTGGTGCAGCGGGCTCATGCGGAAGATCCGTTTGTGTGTCGTCTTAAATGAAGCCACTTGAATGATTACCGAGAGAGCCTCGGCGGCGAACACGCCGCCGACGAGCGGAAGCAAGAGTTGCGTACCGGTCAGAATCGCGCTACCCGCGAGCACGGCGCCGAGTGCGAGCGAACCCGTGTCCCCCATGAAAACGCGCGCGGGGTGCCGATTGTATGCAAGAAATCCGATGGCCGAGGCAGCGATCGCCACGTCCACGTAGGTGACGCCGACGGCGCCCGTCCGCCAGCCAAACCAGGCAAAGACTGCAAGCGGCGGCAGGATCGTTCCGGCTGCAAGGCCGTCGAGACCGTCGGTCAGGTTGACGGCGTGGGTAGTGGCCAGCAGCGCGAGCAAGCTGAGCGCGTACCACAACCAGTGCGGTGCGATCACCGAAACGGCCCCGAAGGTAAAGACCGCATCGCGCACACCCGGAACGAGCGCACGCTCGGCGAGCGCAAGAAAGACGATTCCGATCGCCGCCGTCAGCAAGAACTTTTGGCGCGCGCGCAAACCGCGATTGCGCCCGAAGCGAATCGAAAGCAGATCGTCGAGCGCTCCGATTGCGGCGCACCCGAGCCCGAGGACCGCAAGGGCGAGCGTCGTCGCGTCGGCGTGCCAGACGTACGCGATCAAGAGGCCGAGCGCGAACAGGGCTCCTCCCATCGTGGGCGTTCCCGATTTGACCGCGTGCGATTGCGGTGCATCCTCGTAGGCGTGCTGGCGAACGGAAAGGCGGCGTAGATACGAGATCAACGGCCGGCCGAGCGCCAGCGTGACGAGCAAGACCCCGAGAAACAAGAGCGCAAGACTCATGCCGCCGCCACGAGCGGACTCGGTCCCGCGCGGCGCCACGCCAGCACGACGATCGGCGTCTGTTCGTCTCCGTTGCCGTGCGGATTTCCGCGCAGCGCCGACTCGATTGCCGCCCTAGCGAGCCCGCCGGAGGCCCCGAGCACCTTTGCGATGCCGAGATCGTTCGCATCGACGATCACGGCGTGCGCTCCCGTGCGCGCGGCGATCGTCTGAGCGACGGCGGCCGGATTCGCCGGCCCAAGCACGATCGTTCGCTCGAACGGCGGTAAGGTGCCGGTGTAGCCGTCGATGTCGGCGATCGCCCCCCCGAGGATGCGATAGAAGTCGCCGCGCCGGCCGACGAGCCGCCCGAGGACCTGCGCGAGCGCCGCAAAGACAACCCGCCAGGCACCGGCGTCGTCGATCACGAGCTGCATCGATTCGGGCTGGTTGATCGTCGCAAGCGCGCCGGTGTGGCGGCAGAGGAGGTACGCAAGCCGGCTCGGCCGGACCGTTTCGGCTGCGATCATCCGATTTTGCGCGATCGCTACGGCCGTTTCCGAGACGGCGATTACATCGCCCGGGCGTGCGATACCACGCACGGCATCCGCGACGATACCCGCCAAGTCGTCGCCTGCGTGCACGAGCCGCGTGCGCACCGGTATCGCCACGAAATCGTTGCCGAAGGGCGCGCGGCGCTGCGCTGCCTCGGAGCGGCCGATCGTCGCCGGACGTGCGCGAAGGCCCGGGGCGCTAGGCATGGGTCGCTCGCAGTTCGTCGAGAATTTCCTCGAGCTTGTAGCGACGCGAGGCTTTCAAGAGGATGAGGTCGCCGGCGCGCACGTGAGCGCGCAGCCACGCGGTCGCCTCGGCGTTCCTTTCAAACGGCACGATGCGCGAAGGTTCGAGGCCGCCCGCGCGCGCGCCGGCTGCGAGGTCGTCCGCAAACTCGCCGCCGACGAGCAACGCTTCGAGTTTCGTCTTGGCAGCCGCTTCGCCGACGCGCACGTGCATCCGGGCTGCATCGTCGCCGAGTTCGGCCATGCTACCGAGCACCGCAATGCGGCGTGCGCCCGCTTCGCGCGCAAATGATCCGAGCGTCGCGATCGTGCCGCTCATCGAGGCATTGTAGGCATCGTAGATCACGTCGAAATCGCCCAGAGGAATGCGTTCGTAACGCCCCTTGGGCAACGCAAGGCCCGCAAGCGCGCCGGCAACGGTCTCGAGTTCGATGCCCAGTTCCACCGCTGCGGCCGCAGCTGCCGCAACGTTGCGCCGGTTGTGGTCGCCCGGCAGATCGATTCGCGCCGGACAGCGCTGCGTTTGCGAGCCGGCTGCGTGCAGATCCAGCCGCTCGCGGCCGACGAGAACGAGTTCCCGTTCGCCAATTCCCGTCAGCGGGGCCGGTTCGCTTTCACGCACGTCAAACCACATGGCCGGCTTCGATCGGCCGAGCGCGATGCGGGCGCGCAGGCTCGCATCGGCGCGGTCGAGCACGGGGCGCGCCCCGGTCGCAAAGATGCCCCACTTCGTTTCGACGAGACGCTCGGGCGAACCGATGATGCCGAGATGCGCCTCACCGATGTTCGTGATCACGCCGACATCGGGACGCGCGGCGCGTGCAAGCGTCTCGATTTCACCAAAATGGCGCGCGCCGAATTCGACCACGAGATACGCGGTATCATCCGGCATACCGAGCAGCAGCTTCGCGACACCGATCTCGTTGTTCTCGTTCGCCGGAGTCGCCAGCACCCGTCCGCTCTGCGTGCGTTCGAGGATTTGCGCGAGCAACGCCTTCGTCGTCGTCTTTCCGGCGCTGCCGGTAACGGCAACGACGCTTGCCCGCGAGTGCCGTCGAGCGACGCCGCCGAGCGCAAGATACGCGTGCATCGCATTGTCGACCACCAGTGCAGGCGTGCCCTCAGGAACGACCCTTTCGCACTCGACGATGCAGGCCGCAGCGCCGCGCGCTATCGCTTCGCCGACAAAATCATGTCCGTCAAAACGCTCGCCGTGGAGCGCGACGAAGACGTCGCCCGGTGCGAGCGAACGCGTGTCGGTGGAAAACTCGAAGCGCGGCGGCAAGCCTTCGCCCGCGAGCACGCGGGCTTGGGTCGCGGCGATCGCTTCATCGCGCGTTACCCGCATTACGAGCGGCCGCCCTGACGCACGCTCAGCGCCGCGCGCACTTCTTCACGGTCGTCAAAGTGCAAGGTCGTATCGCCCTGGAGTTGATAGGTTTCATGGCCTTTGCCCGCCACGAGCACGACGTCGCCGGACGACGCGCCGAGAATTGCCGCGAGAATCGCGCTGTGGCGGTCGAACTCGACCTCGACGTTGCCGGCGTCCGGGGCGCCGACAAGCACTCCGGCGATAATCGCTCCGGGCGCCTCGCCGCGCGGGTTGTCGTTCGTGAGAATCACCCGGTCGGCCAGCTCCGCTGCGATCCGGCCCATCTGCGGCCGTTTGCCGCGGTCGCGGTCACCACCACATCCGAACACGACGGTGAGGCCCGCGCGCGAAGCCTCGCGCGCGGCGCGCAATGCGTTGTCGAGCGCGTCGGGCGTGTGCGCGTAGTCGACCAGAACGGTAATGCCGCCGCCGGAGAAGCTTTCCATGCGGCCCGGAACAGGCTTTACGGCGGCAAGCGCCCGGGCGCTGATCGCATCGTCGATTCCGAAGCGCCGCGCTACGCAGAGCGCAGCGAGCGCATTGCGGACGTTGAAGCGTCCGGCAAGCGGCAGCGTGAAGATACGGCCGTCAACGGCAAACACACTGCTAGCGCCCGCGATCTCGAGCGCGCCGGCACGAACGGCAGCATCCTCGGCAAACCCGTAGGTAACGATATCCTTGCCGGCGGACGAGAGTTCGCCCGCCCAGCGCCGTCCGAGGTCGTCATCGATGCAGAGCGCGGCGAACGGCACCGTTTCGAACAGCGAGCGTTTTGCAGCTGCATACGCATCGAACGTACCGTGGAAATCGAGATGATCGCGGGTGACGTTGGTGAGCACGCCGGCGCCGAAAACCACGTCGGCAACGCGTTCGAGAGCGAGCGCGTGCGAGCTTACTTCCATGGCAACGGCTGCGGCGCCGCACCCTCGCATCGCGGCCAGCAGTGCCTGCAGTTCGAGCGCAAGCGGGGTCGTATTGTCGAGCGGCCAGCGCCTTTCCTCAAACGAAGCACCAAGCGTTCCGATCAATCCGCAGGCAACGCCGCCCGCTTGCAAGAGCGCGGCAATCAAATGCGCCGTCGTCGTCTTTCCGTTGGTGCCGGTCACTCCCACGACCGGCATCGTGCGCGACGGATATCCATAGAAGGCGGCCGAGAGGCGCGAAAGCGCCCGGCGTGTATCGGGGACGACGACGGTCGCGATGCCGGTGAGCGGCGCATGATCTTGTGCGTACGCTTCGTCGACGACGACCGCTCCTGCGCCCGCTGCGACGGCCCGTTCGATGAAGGCGTGACCGTCCGCCCGCTCGCCGCGCAACGCGACGAAGACGCTGCCGGTCTGCACGCGTCGCGAATCTTGCGCGATATCGCGCGCCGCGCGCTCGAGGTCCCCGAACGCACGCGCGTCGTCCAGCGCCGCGAAGAGCGACGGCAGGGCGACGGCGGTGGGCAAACTCTCGGTCATGTTCTCCGTTTCGGCACCGCCTGCGCACGTACCAAGCGGGTGGCGGCCGAGGGGGTGATGCCCGCGTGCATCATCGCAATACGGGCGATCTCGGCAAAAGCTGGCGCGGCGACGACGCTCCCGTAAATAGCTCCGACCGGCTTTTCGATCTTGACGAGGATCACGTAGCGGGGGCTCTCGGCTGGTATGAAACCAACGAACGACGCAACGTAGGCACCGGCAGAATAGTGCCCACCTTCGGCGATCTGCGCGGTTCCCGTTTTCCCGGCAGTCGTATAGCCCGGCACTTGGGCCGTCGGGTTGCCGGTGCCGTGCAGGACGACCTGCCGCAGGTAGCCTCGCAGGATGGCGGCCGTTCGCTCCGAGATCGCCCGCCGCTCGACTTCGCGGCCGTAGGAGTAGACGACATGTCCGTTCGCATCGAGAATTTCGGAGACGATGCGCGGGCGAAGCAAAATGCCCCCGTTTGCAATCGCGCAGTAGGCCCGTGCGATCGCTATCGGCGTCGTCGAGATGCCCTGACCAAACGATATCGTCGGTAGCGTCGTCTCGCTCCAGTCCGGCAAGCGCGGGAGGATGCCCGGGCTTTCCCCCGGCAAGCCGACGTGCGTCCGGGTGCCGAATCCGAAGCGCTCAACCATGTCGTAGAGCGTGTGCGCACCGATCCGCATCCCGACTTCGGCCGCGCCGACGTTGTGCGAGAAACGGATGATGTCGCCGAGCGTTTCCGACGTGCCGGAGCCCGCCATGAAGCCGTCCTCAGCGTTGTTGATCGTATAGCCGCCGACCTGGAGCCGGTCGCTGAGCGCGAAGCGATCGGCCGTCGTGACCTTGCCGCTCTCGAGTGCGGCCGCGGCCGTGATCAGTTTGAAGACGGATCCCGGCTCGTAGGCGTCCTCGACACCGCGATCACGCCGCACGTCGGGGCTATAGCGGGCGTATTCTCTGAGGTCGTAGTCGGGGGCGTTGGCAAGTGCCAGCACTTCGCCCGTCCAGGGGTCCATCACGATTGCGCTGCCGCTGCGCGCATGCCATTTGGCAACCGTATCGCGCAAGACCAGGTCGACGTTGAACTGCAGATACGAATCGATCGTCAAGGCGAGCGAGTGGCCGGGCCTTTCGGCGATCACGACCTTCGGCTTCGCAAATGGGATCGCGCGACCGAATTCATCGGTCTCGAGCTGCAGGCGGCCGGGCGCTCCGCGCAAGAGGTCGTCGTACTCGTACTCGACGCCGTCGAGGCCGTTTTCCTTATAGCCGGTGAAGCCGATGACCGACGGTGCGAGCCGGCCGGACGGCACGAAGCGGACCCCCGTCGGTTCGGGCACGATCCGGATGCCGGGGAGGGCGAGCTTTTCGACGGCATCGGCCTGGTCGGCCGTGATCTTGTGATCGACTTGAATGTACGGCGCCTGCGAGCGCAGCGAGCTCAAAATGTCGGCGAAGCTCTCATCGGGCAGGACGCCGGCCAGCGCCCGAGCGATTTGCGGCGCATCGCCGCGCGCTTGCGCCGTGACCGCGTAGACACTCTGCGACGGCAGCGACCGCACGAGGGTCGCGCCGTCGCGGTCGTAGATCGAGCCGCGATGGGCCGCAAACTCGACCGTTGCAAGACGCTGCTCGTAGGCATGTTCCGCCAGCGACGGACCGTCGCGAACTTGGATGAGAAAGAAACGCACCGTCATGAACGCGGCGACCACGAAGAGACCGTAAAACAGCAGCTTCGCACGCAGCGCCGACTCTCGCGCTGCGGCCTCAGCGGGCCGCCGGCTCACTTCAACCAGTCGAGAAACGCAATGCCGTGAGCCGCGGGCGGATCGACCTGTGCCGGAAGCGCGATTTCAGCAAAGCTCTGGGGCTGGTGCATACTTAAACGGGCAGCCAGTTTCATCAAGCTCTCGCGCGATTCGAGATTCGCGATCTTGGTGTCGTAGCGCGCGGTCTCTTCGAGAAGATGCGCCTTCGTTTGCGAGAGATGCGTCAGCTGGTAGTTCATGCGCGTGACGTTCGCCATCAGGAACAGATACACGAAGAAGCAGAGTGTTACCATCCCGACGACCAGCAGCGTGCGCGTCAGGGCGGCGTAACGGCGGCGTCTGGTTCGCGCCCGGCGTACCGGAACGGCGCTGCGCCCGGCGCGCGTGCCGATGCGCAGCCGATGGACATCGTCTTCGGGCGGAAGTGGACGTGCAATCACGGTAGTCGCTCCGCGACGCGTAGCTTCGCGCTTCGGGCGCGTGGGTTGCGCGCGAGCTCGTCGTCGCCGGGAAGGAGTGGTTTCTTGGAAAGTGCGCGCACGCGCTCGTCGTCGCGAAAGCGGAGCTTGACGATACGGTCTTCGAGCGAGTGAAAGCTTATCGCAACGATGCGGCCGCCTGCGCGCGTGCGCGCGATCGCGCCGCCGAGGCCACGTTCGAGCGAACCAAGCTCGTCGTTGACCGCGATGCGCAGCGCTTGAAAGGTGCGCGTAGCCGGATGCAGCCGTTCGCGCTTGCCGCGGACGTGCGTCACGCCCGCGACCAAGCGCGCGAGTTCGAGCGTACGCGCGGGCAACCGGCCCGCACTGCGCGCCGCCACGATGGCGCGCGCAATGCGCCGGGCCGAGCGTTCTTCGCCGAGATTGAAAATGATGTCGGCGAGTTCGGTTTCGCTCGAACGGGCCAGCAGATCGTAGGCGGTCGGCCCCTCGCCGTCATTCATGCGCATGTCGATCGGCCCATCGTGCGCGAACGAAAAGCCGCGTTCGGGCTCATCGAATTGCATCGATGACGTCCCGAGATCGAAGAGCGCGCCGTCGATCTGCGCGATGTCGAGTTCATCGAGCGTAGCCCCGAGTTCGGCGAAGTTCCGGCGCACGAGCGTGACCTCGCCCTGCAGATGCGAAGGTACTGCGGCTGCGGGATCGCGGTCGAACGCGATGACGCGGCCGCCGCGCGCGACGATGGCGGCGCTATGGCCGCCGCCGCCGTAGGTGCCGTCGAGGTACAGGCCGCCGGCACGCACGTCGAGCGCGTCCAGCGCTTCATCGAGAAGAACGGAAAGGTGGCCACTAATATAACCCGAGCTCCGTGGTGAAGGCGGCCGCTTCTTCGGCGGAGGGCTCGGTTGCGCCGAGGCGCTCCTTCGACCAGATCTCGACGCGCGTCAACGACCCGATCGAAACGGCGTCGCGCTCGATCTTCGCGTAGCCGCGCAGGGCGGGTGGTATCAGCAGGCGCCCCTGGGCGTCGCATGCCGCCTCGTCCGTGTGGGCGAACAAATGGCGCACGAACCGGCGGTAGCTCGCGTCCTTGACGGGCGCCGCTTCAAGCCGCTCGCAGAAAGCTTCCCAGGTTGCCTGCGGGTAGAGCGCGAGGCACGGATCGGGTTGGGCGATCGTGACGATGAACTTCGCTCCGAGGCGCTCCCGAAAGCGAGCGGGTACGACGAGACGACCCTTGTCATCAAGAGAATGCTCGGCCCGACCAGTAAACCGGGGTATCTCGCGAGCCAGGGGAAAACCTCCACTTCACTCCACCCGCTACCACTGTCCACCACTATAGCTGGGACCTTCGGTGCACGCAATGGGCGAGCGACCTGCAGAAGCAGATGTGACGTAAAGAATCAGCGGAGCTTGCTCGGCCGAGCGACCCGCGGCAACGGACGCCGGCGATGCTGCCGCTCCGCTACGGGCCGATACCTACAACAGTGCTTGTTAAGAGGGCGCCGGAAGGCCAGTCGCGCGGAGGCTGGTCGCCGCATCCGACGAAGCCAACGGGCAACGTGAGGATACTCATTGCCTCTTTGCTCTTTCTTGGTGCGCTCTGCGGCTGTAGCGGTGGCGGCTTGCTGCCTTCCGGCCCGCACTCGATGGATCAAGCGATACTCCGGCGCCTGGTCGATGCCGATGCGCGTCAGTCGGGGCTCTCCCCGCGGCTCGTTTCGGCGATCATCCAGGTCGAGTCGGGCGGCGACCCGGCGGCCGTGAGCCGCGCTGGGGCTGCGGGTCTCATGCAGTTGATGCCTGGGACCGCGGAGACATACGGCGTCCTCAATGCGTTCGACCCCTACGAGAACGTCTCGGGAGGGTGCCGTTACATGCACGATCTGCTCCAACGCTACCATCGCAACGTCAAGCTGGCGCTCGCGGCATACAACGCCGGGCCAGGCGCGGTCGATGCCGAGCACGGCATTCCGAACTACCCGGAGACGCAAGCGTACGTCGCGCGCGTGACCGCCGCGCTCAACTCGACCAACTAACTCAGGATGGCTACCGCCCCGGTCGTGCGCGCTGCCCCGCTAGCGCCTCTGCGCTTCCGCCTACGGCTGCCGATCATGGATCAGTACATCCTGCGCGAGCTGATCCCGCCGTTTTCACTTGCGCTCGGCGTGTATCTGCTGTTCTTCTTCGTCAACATTTTCTTCCTGGCAGCGGACTACATCATCAATGCGCACGCGTCGCCTTTCCTCGTACTGCGCTTTCTGATCTTCCGCGTACCGGAGAGTACGCCGCTCGCCTTTCCGTTTGCTTCGCTCGCCGCCGCGCTGCTCGCTTTCAGCCGGCTTGCCTCGGACAACGAGATCAACGCGCTCCGTACCTCCGGCATCACCTTCATGCGCATCAGCCGCACGCCGCTCTTGTGCGGGCTTGCCGTGTTCGGCTTGTCGTACTATGTCAACGAGACGATTTCGCCGATCACGACCGACCTCTCGACGCGTTCGTTCTATCAAATCATCTATCACACGACGGAACTTCCGATTGTCCCAGGTTTCTTTCGTAAAGATGATGCGACAGGCAATGTCTTTTACGTCGGGAACGTAAGCCAGGACAAGCACACGCTGACGAACGTCATGATCTTCGAAAACGCCGCAACCACGCCGTACAAGACGGTCTTGAACGCGGAAACTGCGAACGTCGTCGGCACGACGCTGCACCTGGTCAAGGCGCGCGTGACCGAGTTCAAACCCACGGGCGAAGTCAACGGTGCATCGGTCATCCAGGACGTCGACGTTGGGCTGCCGATCGGCGAGACGATCGATCAGTTCATCAACACGACGACGAACGATCCGTATACGGTGAACTCCAAGCAATTGCGTGGACAAATCAACGCGATGCAGGCCACGGGTCAAGGCGGCCAATCGCTCGACGTTCTCAAGATCACGCTTGCACAGCGGCTGGCATTTCCTTTTGCCTCGTTCATCGCCGTCGTTCTGGCGCTGCCGCTCGCGGCAACGATCGGCCGTCGGGGCAAGAGTCTGGGAACGGCGCTCGGTGTCGCGCTCTCGGTGCTGCTCTTATTCGTCTACTACCTGATGATGTCGGCCTTCCTCG
>Ga0302324_100003257_pt1 | contig 36750 bp, 32 predicted proteins | sample Palsa_T0_1_FD_201949 | JGI IMG/M metagenome (GOLD analysis project Ga0302324, IMG submission 201949) | Peat permafrost microbial communities from Stordalen Mire near Abisko, Sweden - Palsa_T0_1 | ecosystem: Environmental > Terrestrial > Soil > Palsa > Peat permafrost | place: Sweden: Abisko... | reverse complement strand
GCTCCCCCGCGTGACAGCGAAACTTCGCCGTCGCATCATAATCGCGCAACACTTCAATGCCTGCCACTTCGATACGGTTATCGTGCAAGGCCAGCGCTTCATCGAGAATGGTATTAATCGAAGCCCAGACGGGTTCTCCTCGGTTTCGGCAGAAACCCAGGGCCTGCGTCGCAATGTGGGCCACGCGCGATACTTCGCGGTGTGCGCTTGCCAGGTAGTGCTTACCTTCCGGCGAAAGGTCTTCGTTCTGTAGAAGAAAAAGAAGATTCGTGACCGCCGCCAGCGGATTGTTGATGTCGTGCGCAACGCTGGAAGCGAGGCGCCCTGCAACCGCCAGCTTCTCCGAAGTTCGCACAGCCTCTTCAGCACGCTTCTGGCGAGAGATATTTCGCGCAATCTCCGAAACTCCGGCGATCTCTCCGGCTGCGTTCCGTATAGGAGAGACGGTCAGGGATACAGGAATCTCTGAGCCGTCTTTGCACCTTCGCCGGCTCTCATAATGCTCCAGGCGTCTGCCGTTGCGCACCTGGTCGAGCACCACGCCCATGGCGCCTTCTTCACCGGCGCAGGCGAGCCGGAAGATCGGTTGCCCAATCATTTCCTGCTCGGTATATCCGAAGATGCATTCCGCGGCTCGGTTCCAACTGGCGACCGTAGCCTCACCCGCCACGCTGATGATGGCATCATTGGAGTCCTCGACGAGCGCAGCCATGCGTTGCATCAGGCCATACTTGACGGCGGGAACGAGAAGCTCCCCGGAAGAGTCGATACGGCCCTTTCGCGGCGCACCGGAATCCTTCGACACTGCACGCCCCCGAGCCCCCAGGTTTGGTTATCGCCCACGCCCATGTACTCACCGGCATAAAATCCTTTGCCGGTAAGTTACACCCCGTCACCTTTTCAACCGATGGACTTCCACGCGCGGTCCAGCGGGACGTACCCATGGATGGCCATACGGATGAACGTATCCAACTCGGTTGCCCCACAATCGAGTCCATGGACGGTGGTCGATCAGGATAGTGTGTGAAGGCCAGAGAAATCCTGAGCCAAGCCACCATCCCCATCCACCGAATACCGCACCAATGGTGATTCCTGGGCCGAAGTGGATTGCGCCCGCAATCGCGAAGCCAGGCCGCGGTGGCGCGAACACCACCAGAGGGTCGTAATAGGGAACGTAAACCACATTTGGATCGACGGGAAGGATCTGGATATACCCTTCGGTCGCGATGACATTGATGTAGCTATTCGGTGCCAGATAGCCGAAGGTCCTGGCACGCTGGCGCATCCGCTGCACGGCATCCATAACCTCCGCATCCTGCGTCAGGACCGCATTACCGAGTTGCTCCGTCCATGCCTGGTCGCGTGCCATCATGTCCAGAACCGATGGGAAGGGCAACAAGGCCAGGATGCTGGGGTCCCACTGCAAATGATCCGCCTGCATGGCCTGAGCAAGCGCATCCCCTTTCAGATCGCTGTGCTGATCTGCCCAAGACGCAGCTTCAGGAATCTCGGTCCAGTAAGTGGACGCAGTAAGAATCTGCGCCAGCAGCGGGTCTGGATAGAGCGCAATCCGCTGGACGAGTTGGTCGAGCTGGGGCGGAGCAAGGGGCGCCGGCTGGGCGGGCGCGCTTCCTTGCAAGCACAGGGCCATTAGCGGCACAAAGGCGTTGAACAACAAATGACGAAAACCGGCGAGTTTCATTGTGTCTCCTTCATCGTGTCTCCATGGATGGTTCGCCCGGGTTACCGAGGCCAATCATGCATTTGCGCGTCCGGCCGTGATAAGCCCGGCGGTGATCAGGCCAATGTCATTCGTCGGTCTCTTCTTCTGGCGGTTCTTCCTTGTTGCCGACAATCCAAAACACGCCCCCGAGCGAAACTCGCGCCGCGACATCTCACTTGCTGGTTTCCGGACCGGTCAGCTTGCTTCGTATTCTGTTGATCTCTGTCATGCTTCTCTCGTAGTCATCCAAAGCCGAGATGATCGAGGAAAGTTGCTGTGCCGTCTGGGCATTCTTCTCGAGATATTGCTTATACGCGTCGGAAACGGGTCGATCCTTGTTCTGATTCAGATAGTTCATTGCGGCCGTAGTATTAGCCTGTAACTCCTTCACCAGGGGTAGGATTCGCTCCAACGCCTGCTCCTGCAACTCTGAACCGGACTTCTGTGCTCTGGTCAACTTATCGACGATGAGCGACATGTTATCCACATGTCCCTTGATTTTGGCGAGCTTCAACGTGTGAGTAAGCCAATTCTGGTCGCTCACGATGAGGGTTTGCAAATCTTCAGAGTCGATGGCCAATTCACGCGCTTCGTCGCTAGCTTGTTCGAGAAGCGTCGCCAGGTCCTGGCTGTCGCTTCTTGTCAGCCCTGCAAGCAGAGGCGGATGGAATGTAAACAGGACCATCGACGCCAATATGACCGCGCTCCGAATTTGCGCACACGCAGCTTTCATGCTCGTTCCTCCTTGTTCGTCTGTTGCAGCATCAGATCACCTGAAGACGAACGGGCAAGGTGATCCTGGCAATGCCACTAAACAGCATGCTGACGCCCACCAGCGTGCCCACAGCCCACAACGAACTCGATGGCCAGTGAAACAGAATGAGGCTGGCAACCAACAACGACACCACCCCATCCACCAGGAACCATGCTGATCCGGGAACTCTTCGCAGGAGGGAGAAAACCACCAGTTCGAACACCCCCTCAACCGCAATGTAGAAGGCCAGCACGAGCGTCAGCGCAACCACTCCGGCAACCGGCAGCGCCAGCATGTAAAAGGCTGCGGCCAGGTACACAATCCCGATGAGAACCTGCCATAGAATTGCGCCTGCCCTGCGCTGCGACCATGCGTAGACCAGGTGCGCAACACCTGCGAACAGAACCAGGCATCCGAAGTAGACACTGGCGGCCACGCCGGCAAAGAACGGCACGGCGATAGCCAGGAGTCCCGCAATAATCAGCAGGATGCCGAGAGCGATAGACCAACCTCTTTCGGAGCGAGCATACGTTACGGCCGTATTCAAGGCTTCCTCCTTGTATCGCATCGATGACGATACGCATGTGCTTCAGGGCCGGCGGCCGGCCCCTGTCAGCCGGCCCGGCTCATTCAATCACGATCAGGCGCTTGGCGGGAACTTCTCGAACAACTTGTCCACTGCCTTGTTGAGCTTCTTGGTGTCCTTTTCCGGCTTGTCAGAGAGTTGATCCTGAGCCTCGCCGCGCCACACCAAGTGCGATGAATTGGTGTCGTAGAGATCCACGACCAGGGTGCCAACCGGAATTTTGTCAATGGTCGTAGTTGCCATGCCCGTACCCCAGCCACGCCAACCCCATCGTGGCCCTAGCCCGGTGTAAAAGGTTTCGTATTCGGTCTTGTCTTTTTTGATTGCCATAGCAGTCACGGTCAGGTCGCCCCCAGTTTCTACCTCTCGCAATCCTTTCGCTTGAAGCGCCTGGTCCACTGCCTCGCGAACCCGTTGTTCGAAAAGTTGATCCGCGGCGTGGAGATGTCCCCACGAGTAGGTGTGGTATTGGCTGAAGTTAGCGGAGTGGTCAAAGTCGGTCTCCACCTTATCCGCCATTGCTGGAATCGAGAAGAATACGATGGCAAGAGCCACCGTCCATAAGGTTATTCGATAGAGTTTCATTCCGATCCTCCTTTGTCGCGTTGTGTTGACTCTGATTCCATTTCTGTGCTGCCGGAAGGCAACAGGACGATAGGTTATTGGCGCCGCTCCTGCGCCGATTGGCGGTTGAACAGCGGCGAAAGTTCGTCTTTTAGCTTGGCGAACAGCGAAGTAGTATCGCCATTGCCTTTCAATTCCTTGTCAAGCTGCGCAATGTTGGTATTCAGCGCTGAGTATTCCGTTGCATTGGCGGCATAGCCTAGCTCCTGGCAACGACGAAGCTGATCTTTTGCCGTCGCCAGCAGCGCCTGCGCTGCGTTCTTGTCTTTCAGGCGCTGTTCTTCCGCCGCTGCGATGGCGGCGCGCGCAAGCACAAGAGGGATTGGCGTAACCTTGTCGACAGCTACCATAGTGGTGAGCGCTGTTCCCAGCACCTTGCTTGCATCATCGCTCTTTCCTTGATCGAGTAATCGCGCCGCCTGCTGGAGGGCAAGAGGATAAGTGGCCAACGGGAGATTGTAAGTGCGAGCGCGGATTTCGCTCTCCAGCGAATAGAGCAGGAGACGTGCAGTCGGGTAATCCTTGTTTTTGACCGCTTCGGCGACGCTGTAGTCCAAAGCCTGGACAGCTTTCTCATCGAGCGGCGCGGCGTCGATCACTTCGACCTCTGAGGCGACCGGGATCAGAGCCGCCTTTACATTGCGAGCAAGAAGAATATCGATCTTTCCGGTAGCCGCTTCGATCGCGGCAAGCGCATCGTTCTTCTTGTTCTGAGAAATTGCCTTGATCGCATTCTGAGTGTCATTGATCGCCGCGATGGCATCCTGATCGAGTGTTTGATTCGCTTGGTCCTGGGCAGTCTGCCGTTCCTTTTCGAGTTCAGGGCGGGCCTGATTTTCCGCATTCTGCCGCTGCTCGTCGAAATTTGCTTGTGACTGGGACTGGGTCTCGCTCACCGGCTTTGCCTGCGAAATGTTGGTCGCACTCTGTCCGGACTTGCAGCCTGCAGCCAACACCAGAGAGGCCACCATGAGCATCGCTATCGCCCGTGCGTAAAGGTAGAACGGTTGTTTCATACTCTCCTCGCTTTCCTCTCGATTAACTGAGCAGATACGAATGTCCTTCTCGCAACACAGTCACCAGCGGCCCGAGGGCCAGGCAACTGGTCTGCGATGTTAGCTGCATTGACTCACGCAAACAATTCGTCGCTAGGATAAGCCTCGATTGAATACGGGTACCTATTTACGCTTCTATCCAGAAGCGCATGGAAACCTAAGACCTTCGTATTAGGGAGCGATCGAAGGAAAACCCGAAGTGGTCTGACCTAAGTCGAAGGTAGTAGATGGTTCTGTCCAGCGGGTCGTAGTCATCCCTAGGCCGCCCGTCCGATGGCATTTCTATCCTCCCGTGTAATTGCATTTGCTCAGCACGATAGCTAGCATCTCGCAAGGAAAGTGAGGATCACATTGATGACGACAGCTGTTCTCATCCAATTCACCCCTCCCACAACTGGTCGAGATCGCGTTCGCGGTCCGGAGTCCGCTGCGGTGACCCTGCTCGAATATGGCGACTACAAATGTCCCCGCAGCAACGAAGCGCGTTTCGTGGTCAGGCGCCTCGAGGCGACCCTGGGCGACCAGATGCGCTTCGTCTTTCGCAATTATCCCCTGTCCGGCTTGGAGGTCAATTCGAAGCATGCCGCGGAGGCGGCGGAGGCGTCTGGCGCACAGAACAAATTCTGGGAGATGCACGACCTTCTCTTTAATCAACAACATGCTTTGTCGGACAAGCACCTGAGGGTCTATGCCACCCAGTGCGGTCTCGACATGGAGCGGTTCAACAAGGACATGGCGTTGCACACGTTTGACTTCCGAGTGAGGGAAGACATACTCAGCGGACATCAAAATGGGGTCAGCGACACTCCAACGTTCTTTATTAACGATCGCCTTCACCCTGGGCCGTATGACTACGAGACGCTTTTATCCGCGATGAAAGAGTTCCTTTGAAAAAGCACTTCCCGGAATCGTCAACCGATGGGTGCAACCTCAGCGACGACGGCGCGTTCTTCGTCGCTTTTCGCACCCTGTCGATAGGCGATTCTCCAACGATGGAAGCGAACTACAAAGAAAGGAGATCATCATGCCGACCGAAACCGAACCAACACTGATCGCAAGTACTGCCGATGAAGGGATGCACGATTGCTCAGTGCGACCACGCCGGTTGCCGTTCCTCGGTTGCGATCACGTCTGAAGAAACCCCGGTGGACATAACCTGACACCCCGTCCTACTCCCCGCTCAATCTCTGAAATCCTAGCCTCATCTTTGCGTTTTGCTTAAAGTCGAATCGACATACAGGAGACTGAACTATCGGCAAAGCGGCATTGGTGGTTGAATGAATGATCTTTTAAAACAGGCTATTGCCCTTTCGTTCCTCGCGAAGTGCGTTGCCGCAGCTATCGGAATCCTCTGTATTCACGCCGTGTTTCGCGTGCTCGAACAGACACTGCCTCGGCGTTTTGGCCGAGCCGATGCGCGCTACAAGGTTCGCAAGTTCGTCGTGTTTTCCGGATACCTCTCGATTCTCCTATTCCTTGCCATCCTTTTTGAGGATCGTTTAGGCCGCCTCAGCTTTGCCTTCGGCGTCGCAGGTGCGGGTGTGGCAGTAGCGCTGCAGGACGTGCTTGCCAGCATTGCCGGCGCTTTCTCGATCGGTTTCTCAAAGCTATTCGCGGTGGGAGATAGAGTTCAAATCGGAGACACTCGAGGTGACGTGATCGACATCGGACTCCTGCGGACCACTTTGCTGGAAACCGGGAACTGGGTCAGCAGGGACTTGTACAACGGCCGGATCGTTCGCATCCCCAATAACACCGTCTTGAAAGGATCGGTTTTCAACTACTCGCAAGGATTCCCTTTTATCTGGGACGAGATTAAAGTGTTGCTTACAACCACCAGCGATTGCCAGCTTGCCAGGGAGATGCTTTTGCGGATAGCTAAGGAGGCGATCGGCGAGTATCTGGTCGAGGCAGAGACTTCCTGGAAAAAGATGAGTGACGACTATCGAAGCGCAAACCCTCCATTAGATCCAACCGTCGCACTTGCTGTAAATACGGGAAGGTTGGAATTCACCGTCAGCTACGTGGTCGACTACACGAAACGAATCGCCATGCAAGATCAGTTGTTCACAAAAATTGTAGAGGAAGTCGCGAATAGCAAGGGCCGGCTCCAATGGACATCACCGCCAGGTACTCCCGCAAGTCAGCCGGGAACTCCGGACGCGATCGACGAGCACACGTCATCTTCGAAACACGGAGCGGGCCACGCAGCAGATTCCCGTTGATACCCCTCCACTCGCGCTTTCCACCCCCGCCGGCATGATCCAGGGCCAAGTCCTGCCTGTGAGAACAGCCCACGCCCGATAATCGACGACCGATACGACACCTCGGCGATTACATCGTCTGATCCAACGGTAATTGCAAGCGGAAATTGCGCGTCCGTTGCGCCCGGCTCGGTCTGCCTAGTGACACTGACGTTCACTCCCGTGAGCAGCAACGACCATCTGTCTGCTATCGAGTTCTGTCTTGGCAAAGACCTTCAACCGGTCAGTTGTACGGCGCTCCATGCCTGCAAGGCAAGCACAATCAAGATCCACCGCAAATTGCACCGCGCCCTTAGAGGAGTGCGCACCGAATGGGCTCACAAGCGCCGGACTGCGTGTTCATGTGCCACACTGAAGGAGAAGGTCTACTGCTAGTGGCGTCGCATTAGTCTGTTACCTGGGAGCCGGATTGGAATCGGGAGAATATCCAAATGAATGGAAATCGTTCTCTGTCCTTGTTGCTTTGCCTTCTTCTCGCAGCAGTCGGCGTCCAGGCCGCCACCGAGCAGCAATCCGTAACTCGCGCGAAACTCGACAACGGTCTTCGTGTGGTTGTAATCCGCAATTCGCTCGCTCCCGTGGCAACCGTCGAGATGAATTTCATGGTCGGTGGCGATGAAACTCCAGCCGGCTTTCCTGGCATGGCTCATGCCCAGGAGCACATGGCCTTTCGCGGGTGCGCCGGCATGACGGCGGACCAGACCTCCGCCATCTACGCGCAATTGGGTGGCCAGAATAACGCCGATACGCAGCAGACAATCACACAATACTTTGCAACCGTTCCGGCAGGTGATCTAGATGTCGCCCTCCAGGCCCAGGCGGCGTGCCTGCATGGCATCGACGACTCGCAGCAGCAATGGTCCGAGGAACGAGGCGCAATCGAACAGGAGGTCGCGCGCGATCTCTCCAATCCCACTTACAAATTCATCGTTCGGCTCAATGAGGACTTGTTCGCGGGCACTCCCTACGCTCATGACCCGCTGGGCACCAAAGACTCCTTCGACGCCACCACGGGCGAAATGCTCAAAGATTTTTGCAACAAGTGGTACAGCCCCAGCAACGCAATCCTAATTATCGTCGGCGACGTCGATCCTGCCGCGACTCTTGCCAAGGTCAAGCAGTGGTTCGGTGATATTCCCGACCATCCTCTCCCGGCAAAGCCAACTGTCGACCTCGCGCCAATTAAGTCAGAGGCCTTCACGCTCGACAGCAACCTCCCTTATGTTCTCGGCTTTATTGCTTACCGGTTCCCTGGAACCGACTCACCGGATTATGCAGCTTCACAGATCCTGGCCGACGTGCTGGCCAGCCAACGTGCCGATATCTATGGAATGGTCCCGGCAGGCAAGGCCTTGGCGGCGGAGTTCGGAATGGCGGAAGCCTATCCGAAGGCCAGTGTGGGCTACGGTGTGGTGGCTCTGGCCGCTGAAGCGAACGCCGATAACGCCATTCATGAGTTGCGAAGTATTGTTTCGAGCTATGCCCAAAAGGGCGTTCCAGAGGATCTGGTTGCCGCGGCCATTCGCAGTGAGGTCGCTCAGGCCGAATTTCAGCGCAACTCAATTCCCGGCCTGGCCAATATCTGGTCAAATGCGCTCGCCGCCGAGGGGCGCACTACTCCCGATGAGGACATTGAAGCCATCAAGCGCGTCACGCTTGCCGACGTAAACCGTGTCGCCAAAATGTACCTGTTAGACCAGGACTCGATCACCGCAACCTTGAAGCCAGTGCCGACCGGACAGCCAGTCTCCGGAAAAGGATACGGTGGTGCCGAGGAGGTGACTTCTGCGCCGACCAAGCCAGTGGAACTTCCGGCCTGGGCGGCCGGCGCCCTGGCTCAATTTAAAATCCCGCCGAATTTTGTTGAGGTCTCCGACACAAAGCTGCCCAACGGGATTCGGTTGATCGTCAAAACGGATCGAACCAGCCCAACCATATCGGTCGCAGGCGAGGTAAAGCACGACTCCGATTTGGAGACGCCGCCAGGAGAGGAAGGCGTCTCCGACATTCTCGATGGCCTCTTTTCCTACGGAACGCAGACGCTCGATCGGCTGGCATATCAGAAGGCAGTGGATGACATTGCCGCAAACGAGAGCGCGGGTTTTCATTTTTCAGTGGATGTGTTGAAAGAACATTTCTCACGCGGTGTAGAACTGCTTGCAGATAACGAACTTCATCCTGCATTGCCGGCTCAGGCATTCGCCGTCGTTCAGCAGCAAATGGCGCAATACGTCGCCGGGAATTTGCGCAGCCCTGGCTACCGAACCTCTCGCGCCCTCGATGTGGCTCTGCTGCCTGCCGGCGATCCCACCCTTAGGGAGGTGACTCCGGCTACACTTGGCAAAGTCACCCTTGACGAAGTGAAGCAGTTTCATGCCGCCGCCTTTCGTCCGGACCTGACCACCATTGTCGTGATCGGTGACGTGACTTCGGAGGAAGCGAAGGCAGTAATCGGAAAATGGTTTGGCGATTGGAAGGCAGCAGGCCCCAAACCTGACACCAAGCTGCCCCCCGTCCCGCTCAACAAGCCGTCCGAAGCCAACGTAGACGACAGGCAAGCCGTGCAGGATTCAGTCACTCTTTCAGAGCAAATAAATCTCAACCGCTTCGATCCGGATTACTATCCGTTGCAACTTGGCAATCACGTTCTGGGCGGAGGCTTTTATGCCACCCGCTTGTATCACGATCTGCGCCAGGTGGCCGGCTATGTCTATACCGTCGACGTCAGTCTCAGAGCATCCGAGAGCCGGGCCACGTATTCCGTCGTCTACGGTTGCAACCCGGAGAATGTTTCCAAGGCACGAGCGCTGATTCAGCGCGATCTCGAACAGATGCGAACTCAGGACGTCACTCCGGGCGAACTTCAACAAGCCAAAGCTCTGCTTCTGCGGCAGATTCCCCTTGGTGAGTCAAGCGAGGGGGCGGTTGCGGGAGGAATTCTTGGCAGAGCATTGATCGGCCTTCCGCTTGATGAGCCAATACGGGCGGCAAAGCGATACGCAGAACTCACTGCAGACCAAGTGAAGGACGCATTCCAAAAGTACGTGCGTCCGGGCGATTTCGTTCAAATCGTTCGCGGTCCGGCTCCCCAATAGCGGTCAGCGGTGAGAGTGCGACACTTCAACAATTGAGGTGCGACGCATCCCTGATTCAGTTCGACTGCCATACCATTCCTGATGGCAAGAATTCTCCTACTGAACCGCTTGATTGAATCAGAAACCTGCCGGTCGGCAACTTTTCGTAATCTTCCTTCACCGCATCCGGGCTTCGCCCATTTCACAACGCAAGGACACTCACACGTGAAATCGAAGAGCACTATCGCAACGAGAAATACACGCCAGAAGGACGCGATTCGCGCGGCCTTTGTCGAGACCGACCGTCCCCTCTCTCCGGACGAGGTTCTCTCCTACGCAAAGCGCGGTGTTGACGATCTCAGCATTGCAACCGTCTATCGCAACCTCAAGACGATGGTCGACGAGGGCTGGCTGATTGCAGTCTAGCTTCCTGCCGAATCGGCCCGTTATGAGCTTTCCGGAAAAGTGCACCACCATCACTTCCTTTGCAATGACTGTAAGAAAGTCTATGAGCTGGATGGATGCGCGCCGATCAAGCCAAAGCTTCCGCGAGGCTTCCGCACCCTTGGTCATGAATTCCTGCTTTACGGTCTATGCGCAGCCTGTGTCCCGAAACATGCCTGATATCGGCATATGTCCCAACGTCCAGCGCAGATCGGATCGTAGAAGCAGACGCTAACGCTGTCACAGTAATAAATGGCGCTTCATATGCAACGCAATGCGTTGCAGCCAGGACGGGGTCGTCAGACTTTCCAGGCGGTCGTTGCGAATCGACGCCCCGAGCCAGGAATTCCAATAGCCAAGATCAGGCTGACGCGCAAACGAAGCGCACTTTGATCGGAGAATCGAGGGTTGTTGAACGCTCAGCAATCGCAGAAGTCTTATTGATAGGATGCTTTCAGGAAGGGATCGCCTCATTCTGGTTTTCGAATCGTCTGATCCCAGGGGATGCTCATGCTTCGTGCCGGTCTTAGAGTGGGATGCTTCCTGGCTGCAACCCTGGGCCACGGCTTTACCTCGGCACAGTCTGTGCCGCCAGCCTCGGATACCCCCGAGAAAGTCACCGCGCCAAAGCCAAGATACGACCCGCGCATCACCTTCGCGCCTGTCTCACTGCCCGACCCGGTCAACGCTTACCGCTCATCGAACGGTGCGCCCGGGCCAAATTACTGGCAGAACGAGGCATCCTACGAGCTGCACGCCACCCTCGACACGCAGGCGAAACAACTGAGCGCCACCGAGACTATCACCTACACCAACAACAGTCCGGATACCCTTCCGAGCCTCTGGGTACAACTCGAGCAGAACATCTACCGCAAAGACTCGCGCGGCCAAATCCTCTTCGGCAGCTTCATGCGCCGCCGCCGGAGTGCTTCCGCGCCCGCCACGGACCCTGAGAGCACCAACACCGAAGGCTACATCTTCGATTCGGTCCAGGTCGAATACGGCAAGACGACTGCGAAAGCCAATTACATCGTCAACGACACGCGCATGCAGATTCGCCTCGACACGCCGCTCAAGCCGCATGGCGACAATATCAAGATTCACATCCAGTACCACTACCAGGTCCCCGGCATCTGGGGCGGTCGCACCTCCTGGGGCAACTCCAAGCAGGGCGAGATTTACGACATGGCGCAGTGGTATCCGCGCATGTGCGTCTATGACGATCTTCGCGGGTGGGACACGTTGCCCTACATCGGCAGCGAGTTCTATCTCGAATACGGCAACTTCGATTACTACGTCACCGTGCCGTCAAGCATGATTGTTGCGGGTTCCGGCGAACTCGTGAATCCCAAAGACGTCCTCACCGCAACAGAAATCACGCGCCTCAGTGAAGCGCGCCAGAGCGATAAGACCATCTACATCCGCAAACCCGAAGAAGTAAACGATCCCGCCACCCGCCCCAAACAGGACGGGACCCTCACCTGGCACTTCAAGATGAGCCACACTCGTGACGTTGCCTGGAGCGCCTCACCAGTCTTCGTCTGGGATGCGGCACGGATCAATCTTCCCGATGGCAAGACGGCTCTGGCCATGAGTGCCTATCCGCCGGAGAGCGTCGGACCCGATGCATGGGACAAGTCCACCGAATACGTCAAGGACACGGTCGAGCATTTTTCCATACAGTGGTACCCTTACCCGTGGCCTGTGGCTATCAATGTCGCCGGGTTCTCGACAGGAATGGAATACCCCGGCATCGTCTTCGACGGCATCCCCGATCACGGCAGCTTCCTTTTCTGGGTTACCGCGCACGAAATCGGCCACGACTGGTTCCCCATGCTCGTCGGTTCAAATGAGCGCCGCCACGAATTCATGGACGAAGGCTTCAACACCTTCATCGACATTGATGAGTCCGCAACCTATGCCAACGGCAAGTACGGCCCGAAGCGCGATTCGGAATACTCTGCGGGCGGCGAGCCGCCGGACATGATCCTCAAAGTCCTCGACAACCCCGACGCGCCTACGCTCATGGCGCTCGCTGATTCCTACGGATTTGCTCTCGGCCACCCCGTCAACTACTTCAAGGGAGCCTACGGCATGGTGCTGCTGCGTGAACAGATCCTCGGCCCCGAACGATTCGACTGGGCCTTCCGCAAGTACATCCGCGACTGGGCCTATAAGCATCCCTCGCCCTCCGATTTCTTCCGTGAGATGCAGAGCGAAGGAGGCGAGGACCTTGGCTGGTTCTGGAATGGCTGGTATCTCAATAACTGGAAATATGACGTTTCCGTGGACAAGATTGAAGGCTCGACAGTGACCTTTAGCAATCGCGGCCAGCTCGTACTGCCGACGACCGTCGAGGCTACTTTTCAGGATGGAACGAAAACTCGCACAAAGCTGCCCGTCGAAACCTGGATGTCAAAAGGTACTTACACCTGGACGCTGGAAAACAAGTTGCCGATCGCGTCAGTCGTCGTCGATCCCGACCATCAGCTGCCGGATGACGACCGAAACAATAACACGATGAAGGCGCAGTAGCTGCTGGTGGATAGGGTCCTGCGCAACGATTGGCAATTCGATGGCATCAGACCGTGCCCCGCACCAGCACGGATGGTGGCCGATCCGCGGGCGCGGAACCCCACGCCTTATTCGGCTCCAGCGTGGAACGTACACCGCTCACCCTCGTTGCGCTCTCGATGCGCAGCTCGGCTGCGTATACCTCGCAGCCAACGGTGGTGATGCGGCCCCAGGTGTCGGCTGCGGTGCTGGTTCCGGTGAAGGTCATCTCTCCCTCGCAGGCGCCCGCATCTGCCATATCCTGCACGCCAGACATCGCGCCGGTTGAGCTATTGAGCTGTATCGAGCCAACGAGTGATACGAGGTTGCCCTGGTCGTCTTCTCCTTTCAACAGGAAGACATAGCCGCCGCTGGGCCGGAGGCCAGTGAGCGAGGTCGTGGTGTTCTGTTCAAAGCAGTGGTCGCCGCCGTGTTTGAAGCGGGGATAGTTGGGCGCTGGTCCTACATCGTCCATTTCTGCGAGCGCGAAGTCGGAGAAGTGGCTGTTGGTGTCGAGGTTGCCGCCGGCGATGGCGAAGACAGTCGGTGTGGTATTGACCGGACCAGCGAGAAGGTAGCCGCGATTGTCAGAGCCGACCGCGTAGGTGCCGGTGAGCGCGCCGTTGCTGGAAGCGCTCGTAAAGCCGCTGAAAGGGGTGTTCGAGTCGATCAGGGCAGCGAGGGGCAGTCCGTGCTTCCATTCCTCACCCACCTCAACCAGATTGGACAAACCGGCGCCACTCCGCGTCATCCCAAGGGGCTTGCGACCTGCTGTTGCCTTATGAACGTGGGTAACTTCCTGGATTATGTGCCGGTTCGGACACGGCTGCATGTGGCTCACGACTTCACCGTGATGCCGCGCACCGACAGCAAATGCAGGCAAAGGCTAATACGATCTTTGGGGGGTGTTGCCTTGACAGATCAAGTTGTTGAGGTACTTCGCGATCGAATCCCATACATTCTGTTCGGCACAGTTTTTCTGTTTATCGGATTGTGTGTCTGTGGCATCGCCATGATGCGGCGCCGGAGCGGCGGAAATTCCTTCATCTGGCTCGGAGTCTGGAGTGCGATTGAGGGAACCGAATACCTGTTCGGTTCTTTGGCTGACCTCGGCCTCTTGCCGAATTGGCTTTTGGCCAGTCTTCCATACGTGGGCAATGTTCTGTCGTTCTCCGTCGTGGTGATTGCTTTGCTTGCCTTTCTCAACCTGAGCCAGGATAAACTGCGCCTCTTTCTTCAAGGAGCGATCGTGGCGGGGTTCGCGATCGCTGTGGCGGGCATTGCGCTCTTCTTATTTACCGGCTCTTCGTTCAAAATCATGCCATTCAATCATCTCCTCGCGGCCATTTCCCTCACGGTCCTGGCAATCGTCGTCGCCGTGCCAAAACTCAGTCGGAGATTCCTCGTGCTGCCCAGCCGCACGGTCCTTTCTTTAGGCATCCTCCTTTTCGCTTTGGAGGCTGTATATGGCAACTTGTCGCTTCCACTTAGGCTCCCGAGTCCGCCCGAGATACTGGACCCGCTGGGGTTTGCTGTCCTCCTATTCTGCTTTGGATATGTTGCCGTGCAGAGCTTGGAAATGAACTCGTCACCATCCGCGAGGTTTTGAGAGCCTGGAACCGCGAGGTTCTGAAAGCGTGTCGGCATGCGGGTAGCCCCGGCTTTTCTCGTACGTTTCCTGAGACAGCAGATCGTTTACATCGCCATCTCCGCAATCGCCGGAGCCGTCTTCTGGGCCATAGGACAGCAGATTAATCCGCTCACCGTCCTGGTCTATTCGATTGCGATTGGGAATACTGTCGTGCCTGTAACGCAGAGGTTACACAAGTACTATTCTGGCAGGCCATTTCCTTACAACTGGGTGTTCTTTCTCGGCATCCTGCTCGTTCTCTTGATCCCTGTCTACATCTTCTCGTCCGTGGTCGTTTGGCTGCTTGCGCCGCCCACGCCGCAAACTTTGGGCCACTTGCTCAGAACAGGCTGGAAATTCCCAGTACTGATCACATTTGTCGCCAGCGTGTTGATTTTCCTTTACCAGACCACAAAAGAGAAGCTTGAGAGGCGCAATACCGAACTGCAGCGCTCGGTGGATCTCGGTACGGAGCAGCTTGAAATGCAGGAGCAGGAATTGCAACGCGCACGGGAGATACAGCAATCGCTTCTCCCCAGGGAGATTCCCCAATTGCCTGGATTCGAGGTTGCGGGAATCTGGCGCCCGGCTCGCGCGGTCAGCGGCGACTATTATGACGTCATCAAGCTGGGCAGACATAAACTTGGCATTTGCGTAGCAGATGTTGTTGGCAAAGGAGTGTCGGCTGCACTGTTGATGGCCAACGTGCAGGCTGCCGTTCACGCCTTTGCGAGTGAATCGGAGAGCGCGGCATGTCTATGCGGGAAGGTAAACGCGCTGCTTTACGAAAATATTGCCATCGGGAAGTTCGTCACCTTTTTCTATGGAGTGCTCGATGGCAATGCACGGACCCTGCAGTACTGCAATGCCGGAAATCCTTACCCGGTCCTCGTCTCTCGTGGCCAGACCCGGACGCTCGAAAAGAGCGGCGCCGTCCTGGGCGTTTTTCCTTCGTGGACTTATGAGGATGCGACGGTTGATTTGCGGCCGGGAGACCGCTTATTGCTCTTCACGGACGGAATCACTGAAGCATCAGGCCCGGACGAACTGGAGTTTGGCGAAGCAAACATTGCGGAGTTTGCGCGAGCCAACTCCATCCGCTCAGCGGGCGAACTGAACAGCCGATTGCTCGCTCATGTTTCGGATTTCTGCGGAGACCATTTCCATGACGACGCAACTCTGGTGGTGATTGCCGCGAACTAGGTTTAATTGATGATTGATCGCTGAACCGCGTTTCGAAATCAGTGTCAGGGAAATGCGCGCGGATTCCTAGGTTCCTGGTTGGATAACCGGCCTCAAGCCAGCAGCCAGACACCTTCGGCATCCACTCCATGATCGGGGTCTTCTGCGGACACAGTCCTCCGCATGCGCCGCATTCAATGCAGGAACCGGAGCGCTGATCTTTCGATTGCGAGGATCGGAGAAGTTTGGTAATGTGCGTCCATTTGGGCTCTTTCCGCCTCTAATGAAGAGAGGAGAATCGCTGATGGAAAAACGAAAGCTGGGATCAGCCGGGCCTGAAGTGCCGGTAATTTGTTTAGGTGGAAACGTCTACGGGTGGACGGTTGCTGAGGCGGAGGCGTTCCGGCAGTTGGATGCGGCGCTCGATGCTGGACTGAATTTTGTGAATACAGCGGATGTGTATTCGCGTTGGGTTCCTGGGAACAGGGGTGGCTAGTCGGAAACGATTATCGGCAAGTGGTTTGCGAAGACCGGGAAGCGCAAGGACGCGATCCTGGCGACGAAGGTCGGAATGGAGATGGGCGAGGCCAAAAAAGGATTAAAAGTGGCCTATATTCGGCAGGCGGTCGAGGATTCGCTGCAGCGCTTGCAGACGGATTATATCGACATTTATCAGGCTCACCGGGACGATTCGGAGACTCCGCTCGAAGAGACACTAGGAGCATTCAATGAACTCGTGAAGAACGGAAAGGTCCGGTATATCGGCGCATCGAACTTGAGCGGGGCGCGACTTGCGGAAGCGCTGGAGACGAGCCGCAAGTACGGGTTTGCAAGCTATATTTCACTGCAGCCGCATTACAACCTGGTGGAGAGACAAAATTACGAATCGGATCTTCTGCCGGTGGTGGAGAAGTACCACGTGGGTGTGATCCCGTACTTCTCGCTGGCAGCGGGCTTCTTGACTGGGAAGTATCGCAGCCAACAGGACACGGAGAAGGCTGCACGGGGATCGATGGTGCAAAAGTACCTCAATGATTGGGGATTCGGGGTAGTTGCAGCGCTGGATGAAGTGGCGAACGCACATGGATCGACTCCGGCGCGCGTGGCATTAGCATGGCTGCTTGCGCGGCCCTGTATTACAGCTCCGATTGCCAGCGCCACGAATGAGAAGCAACTGTCCGATCTGGTTGAGGCGGCAAAGTTGAAGCTGAGTGCGGAATCGATTCAGCGGCTTGACGATGCGAGTGCGCGGTGAGTTGAGGCTGAGGCTCTGGCCGGATAGGGGCATGAGACTCGCTGCAGAAGGGGGCTGATTTTTGTGCATTGTTTGCGACGGAAACGGCCCCTTTTGCTTGTCAGCCACGGCCCGTTCAGAGGATTGGCAAACGCCCGAGAGTCTATGGAGAAGGTGATTACAGCCCGAAAATCGCTGTCGACCGAGCGCCGCACCTTGACCGAACGTTCCGATGTGTTGGATTCAATTCGTGCAGGACGAATCGTCAGGTCCCAATTTTGGCCAGCTTTAGCAGGTTGCTCCGGCATTCGGATTTGGGAATGTGTCCTCATTGTCCTCATCGCTTCGATCGAGGCAGGCGAAATCCTTCTCAATCAGAAGCGTAAGCGACCAGAGATTCCCCAGACTGATATCTTCTGCGATCCCGACCTGGTCTGTGGCGCCCCACACGTTGGCTTGTTCAGCAGGAATTAGAATCTTGACTTTGTTCGCCGCGTAATGAACCGTCGCCCGGCGCAACGAATTCTCCCGTTGAAGGGCGTATGTGAACTTTGCATCTGCTTCCGGCGCGAAATGAATCGTCTCTTCAAGGCAGCGACCCGCCAGAAGTTTTGCAACTTCCGAGCGCGATACCCTTAGCCGCAAGGAATCTCCCTTTATTCGCAGCTTCATTTGGGCCTCCCATTGATTTCGATCTGTATCCGTCGATGCGCTCGTCGCCTTGATAGATGTTGAAGTGGACCTCCCGCAGGAACGCCGAGTCATGTCGAATTCTCTCGGGACCTGCACGGCAAGGCTCGATAGAGGCCGCCTCCCGATCGACAAATCGGATTCTGCCGCAACGCGACGTCAACGAACAGTCCGAAGTTACTGCACCTGCGTGACCAAGTCCGGGGCCTGTTCTGCTAGCCTGCTCAATTCAACGTCTCCATCGAAAGAAGGCCGGGAGATTCCATGTTTCTGCATCTTGTAAATCAGAGTTGTGCGCTTGAGCCCAAGCCTGGCGGCCGCGCCGTCACGTCCGCCGATTACCCAGCCGACTGCCTCAAGCGTCCGCAAGATCAGGGCGCGTTCGGAATCGATCAAGGTAGTTGGAACAGAAGAGACAACGATTCGCTGTGAACCGACGGTCAACATAGGATTCGGGAGTACCCCATCTTCTGACAGGATGACGGCGCGTTCAATCATATTCTGCAGCTCACGGATGTTACCGGGCCAATCGTATGAACAGAGAGCCATCATAGTCTCCGCAGGGATATCGACGATCGGCCGGCCCACACGCCGGCCAAGAGTTTCGGCAAAATGCTGCACCAGTGCCGGAATATCCTCCCGGCGGTCTCGCAAAGGAGGCAGCTCAACCGGAAATACATTCAGGCGAAAGTAAAGGTCACTGCGAAAGTCGCCATTCCTCACCATCTCTGCCAGGTCGCGATGAGTCGCAGCGACGAGGCGAACATCCACGTGGTGAGTTCGACTGCTCCCCAAACGCTCAAATTCCTGTTCCTGCAATATTCGCAGCAGTTTGGGCTGTAGCGGCGCGGGAATGTCGCCAATTTCATCCAGGAAGAGAGTGCCCTTATCGGCCAACTCGAAGCGTCCAAGCTTCTGCGCTATGGCTCCGGTGAAGGCGCCTTTCTCGTGGCCGAATAGCTCGCTCTCCAGTAGGTCCAGGGGGATCGCAGCGCAATTCAGCTTGATAAACGGGCGTCCGCAGCGGGGACTGATATTGTGAATCGCCCGAGCGATCAGTTCCTTGCCTGTTCCCGTTTCGCCTTGAATCAAGACCGTGGAACTTGTCGGCGCCACTCGCCTGACCCCGTCGAGCACGGCGTCCAACGCGGGACTATTACCAATGAGTTGTTCAAATTTGCGCGGGCGGGAATCTGGATCGCTGCTTTGATCGCCGCAGACACAATCGTCGGATGGCCGCACGGTAAAGTCATGGCTCATCGTGTACCTTCCTTCCCGGTTTATCGTTCGAGCGCTGCCCGGACACTTTCGACAAGAATTTCATCATCGAATGGTTTCGGCAGGAATTCGACCGCACCTGCCCTCAACGCTTTAAATCGCATTTCTTCATCGCCGTGGGCGGTAATGAAGATGGTCGGAATCCTGCAATGGTCTGCATTCAACCTGGCCTGCAATTCGAGGCCAGACATTCCCGGCATGCGAATATCGGTGATGAGACAGGCTGTCGCGCGCTGATCGCCCGACTCGAGAAAATCCTCCGCCGACTCGAATGTTCGCGACGAGAGTCCAGCGGATCTAAGCAGTTCCTTCAAGGTACTGCGGACCGAGTCATCGTCATCGACTATGGCTACTAATTTGTGATCCTTATAACGGCTCATATGGGCGATAATGCGCTCTGATTCAAGCGCCCGCAATTATACGTTGGTATGAGCGCCCTCCGCGTCATATCCCTCAAGGTGTGCCGTTGTGGGCGCGGGCAGGGTGAAATAGAAGATTGCCCCGTGCGGAAAGTTGCTGGCGGCCCACAATCGACCACCATGCGATTCGACAATGGAACGGCTGATGCGAAGTCCCATGCCAATGCCTTGAGGCTTGGTGGTAAAAAAGGCATCGAATATGCGGTCGAGCTGAAGCGGGTCGAGTCCCACTCCTTTATCGCTGACAGAGACCATCAAGCATCCATTCTCAGCTCGCGCTGAGCAAATGACGAACTCACGCGCTCGATCAACCTCCTTCATCGCATCGATGCCGTTCATCATAAGGTTCATCATTACCTGCTGAACCAAAACGGGATCTACCATGACATTGGGCAGGTCGGAGTCAAGTTCGGTGCGGACCAGGATGGAATACCTGTTGGTTTCGCTTCGCAGCAGGGAGACCATCTCCCGGATAAGCTCGTTCACATCGGCCATTTGCCGCTTCGATTCTCCTTTTTTCGATATCGCACGGATGTGATTGATGATGTCTGCCGCGCGCTTGGCGTTTCGGATGACGCCCGACGCAGCTTCACGCGCTTCTTCCAGATCGGGATCTTCTCGCGTAAGCCATCGCACGCACGTGCTTGCTCCGTTTACTGCGGCAGTAATGGGCTGATTTACTTCGTGCGCTAGGGAGGCAGTCAGCTCTCCCATGGTGGTCATCCTGCTTGCGTGCGCTAGGTCCGCCTGGGCTTGCCGTAATGCTTCCGACGCCAATACGTGCTCTGTCAAATCACGAGCAATGACAAGCGCCGCTTCTACTTGTTGGGAATCTGACCGCAGAGGTGAATAAGTCGCGGCGATGAATCTGTGACCCCGCGCGTTTTCGAACCAATCGTCAAACTTGACGTTTTCTCCCGCGAAGCAGCGATCCAGGAATGGCCGAAGCTTCTGCTCGAAGAACTCCTTACCCACGAGTTCAGCCATATGCATCCCGACCATGCTCTCGGCCTGCCTTCCCCAATTGCGCGCATGAATCGGATTGACTCGCTTATATCTGTAGTCTGTTCCGATAATAAGTACGGCGTCAGGGGAACACTCGAATACCTGGCCGGTCAAATATTCCGCACGCTTGCGATCTTCGATATCGGTTATGAGGCAATACCAGCCGGTGATTCTGCCGTCCGCGTCTCGCACGGGAAAGATGCTGGCCTCGAACCATCGATAGACACCATCGGCGCGGCGACAACGGAGTTCACGATTAAGGGGGGTCCCGTTTGCCATCGAACTTGAAAATTCGTCGATCACGTGAGGGATGTCATCTGGATGAACAACATCGTTGGTCGACCAACGGTCCATCTCCTCGATCGTCTTGCCGAAGTAATCCAGGAGCGGTCGATTGGCAAATTCAATCCGGCCGGCCGGACTCAAGGCGCACTGGAGCCCAGGAACGCTGTCGACAATTCGGCGGAGATTGTTCTCACTCGCCCGCAGAGCCTCCTCCGCACGCTTGCGCTCGGAGACGTCTGTGACGGCGCCCACAAATTCGAGATCGCCGGAGGAAGTCTCCAACGCGCGAGCCAAAACATGGACATATTTGAGCGAACCGTCCGCCATCAGCAGACGATGCTCAAGATCGAAGTCCGACCTTGTCTCGGTTGCGCACTCGAGCTTCTGTTTCACGAGATCTCGGTCGTCTGGATGAGTCCGCTGGAACACTAACTCCAACGCGGGCTTAACCGCTCGATCGAGTTCAAAAATGGTGTAGGTTTCTTCCGACCAGTGAATCTCTCCACTCGAAACATTCCAGCCGAAACTGCCCGTTTGGCTCAGCCTCTGTGCCTCGGCCAAATAGGCCTGACTAAGGCGCAGTTCCGCCTCAGTCTGATTGTGTTCAGCGATCTCGCGTTTGAGGCTGTCATTCGAATCGGTCAGGTCTGCCGTTCGTTCCGCGACTCTACGTTCCAGCTCATTTCGTTCTCTCACCACTTGCGTCATGAGCAGAGCAAACACCAGAAACACGAGATCGAAAAGGATACGGGACTCTGTGCTGATTCCTGGATCGAAGAAATAACTTCGGACAATCGACGCCAGGAGCGCGGCTAGGATGCCGGGCTTGGTGCCGGCGTACCAAAAGGTCAAAGCGATTGCAGAGAGCGCAAATGCGGCAAAGGGCTGAGGCAGATGGAAGTGAATGAATGCGAGCGATATTCCCAGAGCGGCCGCAACGGAGACAAGGGCTAAACCGTAGCGCAGTGGGAAAGACCATGTTGAACCAGGCGCCCACTTCATTTCATCTGCAAACCCCATGCAGCAAACCTCCCTGCTTCCTCGCATCCGCCGGCGCATTTGGATGCAACCAGGCCTTCACATCCGTTGTCTGGCTTCGGCAACACCATATCGTCCGGCGTTTTGCAAATGTTATTTCTTTCCGACCGGAAGCTCAAGCTTGGTCGCCATGCGCACTAATTCTGCGAGCGATTCCGCCTGCATTTTTGTCATTACATGACCGCGTTGGATTTTCACTGTGATTTCGCTAGTCCCGAGTTCAAATGCGACTTGCTTGTTGAGCATGCCCGAAACCACCATACCCATGACCTGGCTCTCTCGCGCGGTAAGCGATTGATAGCGCTTTCGCAACTCAGCAAGCTCACCTTGTTGAGTACGCATGACGCGGTCGCGATCGAAGGCTTGTTGAATCGCATTCAATAAATCTTGATCGACAAAGGGCTTGGTGAGGAACTCCACCGCGCCGGATTTTATGGCCTTCACCGTCATCGGGATATCGCCGTGTCCCGTGATGAAGATGATCGGTAGCGGCACGCCAGCGTCTGTCAGTTTCCGCTGAAGCTCGAGGCCGTCCACCCCGGGAAGGGACACATCCAGAACCAGGCAGCTCGGACCATCGGGTACCTTGCCGGTCAGGAACTCTTCAGCGGTTGCAAAGGATTCGGAATGTAATCCTGCGGCCCTCAGCAAGCCCTGAATGGACATGCGCACTTCTACATCGTCATCAATGACGAACACCGTGGGAGTGCTCATAGGTCTCATTCGCGGAACTCCAGCCCGATATCTGTCGGATGGCTGACGTGGAGTCGAATGGCTGACGCAGGAGGCGGACCCAGGAGAACCAACCATCGACTCCGAGTGAAGTATATCGCTGAAACAGTGCAATCAATCCAGTTCAAGAAGATTGGCAAGCGGCGTGCATTGGTCGGTTGGCAGCGTGTAGATATCGGCGAATTTCGACCCCAACAGTCGCACACGGGTGAGCCGGGCAGAACGCCGCCGTACCGATACGCGAACCGAACCAGGGAGGAATCAGCATGGCAAAGCAGGAAGAGGTGATGAGCAATGAGGGTGTAAGCCGGCGAACGTTTTTGGGGAAAACTTCGGCTGCTCTGGCAGCGGCAGCAAGCCTTCCGATTCTGGCTGTGGCGCAGCAAACGAAGGACATGAGCGGGGACACGCATACAGGGATCAATGAGCAGGAGTTGGGCCCGAAGAATCCGGGCCTGGAGGCACAGGAACCGGATTCGGTGTACCCGCCGGAAACCGATGCGGGCGGTCAGCCTCCGTTCAAGTACCCCTTTGCCATGTCGCACAGGCGCATTGAGTCGGGTGGCTGGACGCGCCAGGTGACAGTGCGCGATTTCCCGCTGTCGAAAAAAATGGCTGGCGTAGAGATGCGCTTGATCTCCGGTGGCGTGCGCGAACTGCACTGGCACGTGGGCTCAGAATGGGCCTTTATGACGGCCGGCAGCGCGCGTATCACGGCGGTCGACCAAAAGGGCAGAGCGTTTGTCGACGACGTGAATGAGGGGGATCTCTGGCTGTTCCCAGGTGGAGTGCCGCATTCGATTCAGGGTTTGAGCGAGAACGGCTGCCAGTTTCTGCTGGTGTTCGACGACGGCAACTTCAACGAGTTTGAGACCTTCCTGGTTACCGACTGGCTGCATCACACGCCAAAGGAAGTGCTGGCGAAGAACTTTAACGTTCCGGAATCGACCTTTGACAATGTGCCTCCGCGGGAAAAATTTATCTTCGCGAGCCAACTGCCTCGGTCTTTGGACGAGGAGAAGAAGCAAGTGTACGCGGGCAGTGCTCCGGTTCCGGATTCATTCGCATTCTTCACCGGAAAGATGAAGCCGACTAAGGTGACGGCAGGTGGCAGCGTGAAGATTGTCGATCGCAACAACTTTCCGGCTACGAATATCGCCGCTGCGATCGTAACGGTGAAGCCGGGCGGGCTGCGAGAACTGCACTGGCATCCCAACGCGGATGAGTGGCAGTACTACGTGAAGGGCACAGCCCGTATGACCGTCTTCACCGCTGGCACGCATGCCCGCACCATGGACTTCCATCCCGGCGACGTCGGCTACATCGAGCAGTCGCAGCCTCACTACGTCGAAAACATCGGCGATACCGATCTTGTGTTCCTCGAGGTGTTCCCGACGGCCGAGTACCAGGATATTTCGCTGGGAGAGTGGCTTGCCCACACCCCTTCGCGCCTGGTCAACGAGCACCTTGGCACCGGCGAAGACTTCCTGACGCAGATTAGCAAGACCGAGGTTGTCATAACTCCGGAGAAGTAGATCGTATGTCTGCCTGCATCCAAATGTGAGCACGGAGTCTCGTGAAACTCACGGCTCCGAGGCAATCAGAAGGGTTTTGCTATGCGTAGAGTTGTCGATGTTGCGATGGTTTGTCGTCTGAGGTCGGCCATGGCGGGCGTTTCGGTCATGGTTGCTGTCCTTGTGTCTGCTTCTTCGGTGTTGGCGCAGCAAGCACTGTATCCGCTCAAAGAAGGCATCGTGCAGCCCTTTCACAGTAGTGATGTTCCGAGTTGGATGACGCTGGACATGGAACTTCGCGGTCGCACGGAAGAGCAAACCTCGCTGGGGTATGTCTCGGGCAAGGATCGTCTGTATGAGCTCACCCGTGCTTGGGGCGGCATGACGGCGGTTCCGACGAACTGGCTCACGATCTACGCACAGTTTCTGGATCTACACGCGCTGGGGCTCCCACTGCGAGATACCGCGGCGAACATGCGTGACGCCTTTGACCTGAGGCAGGGTTATCTTGATTTCCATTACAAGCCGGTGCAGTTCGTTGTCGGGCGGCAGGAGTTGCGCATCGGTGACGAGCGCGTGGTTGGTATCAGCGACTGGACCAACACCAGCCGAACCTGGGGCGGCTTCTATATGCGAGTCGGAAACAAAAACCAATTGAACCTCTTCAGCACCTCCGTGGTAGCGATTCATCCGACCAGCCTGGATACGCACGGGGCAGGGCTTACCTTTCATGGCGTGCATGCCAAGCTGGCGACGTTTGTGCCGAATACCACGATTGAACCGTTCGTCCTGGTGCTTGCGTTGCCGCGCGTCACCAGCCAGCAGGGTGTGATCGGCAGCCAGACCGAGGTGACATTCGGCTCGTACTACGATACGAAGCTGCCGCTCGGGTTTGATTCGTCGGGCACTTTGGATCTGCAGCGCGGCAGCTACAGCAACGATTCAATTGATGCAGGCGCGGCAATCGTTCGCGGCGGTAATGGAGCGAAGAATCTGCCGTGGCACCCACACCTCGAAGGGGAATATGACTACGCGACCGGTAATACACACACCAATCTCGATCGCATCGGCACCTACAATCAGCAGTATCCGAGCAACCATAATGCATTCGGACTGGTCGACTTGTTCGGCTTCCAGAACATCAAGCAGCGTCGCTTGAATTTGCAGTTGACGCCGCGCGGCGACTTCCAGGTGCTCTTTCAAGGTGGATCTCTGCACGCGGCAACGATCCACGACAGCATCTACTCCGGCGCTGGCGCGAGCTTGATCGCAGCGCCCACGGACGGGTTCAAGAGCGACGATATCGGCAGCGAGTTCGACGCCTCGGCGAAGTACATCTTCCACAAGTCATTCGTCACCAACATCGGTGTTGGCCACTTCTTTCCCGGCGAGTTGATGACGAGCGAGAACCATGGCGCTCCGCTCACCTATGCCTATCTTGGATTCACCTATCGCTTCAAGGTTGAACACTAAATCAGAAGCGATCGGTCTGTTCGCGATGTATGCGGTTATCGACGATGTCTGTCGACACCGTGTCGAATACCTGACGCTTGAGGCTGATGTCGCACGTCCCGCATATCCCTTGCATTGAGGCAAATAGCAGAATTCGCACCGCCCGTCCTTCACCACAAGATTGGCAGGTGACGTGCATTAAACATGCCGAGCCGGAGGGACGATCAAGATGCAGCCTCACCAGTCGCAAATCGAAGTGCGATGAATGAGCGCGGTACGAGTAAGAAGCGGAGGATATGCAGGATTAGCTATGCGCCGCGGTCGATAGCGGTGCGTAGCTCGCAGGGTAGAAATATGTTAGTCACTATAAGCGAGGTTCGAGGAGCACTTGAAAATGGCGAGATCGTTCCGTGCTTTCAGCCGATTGTCGAATTACGCAACGGACGCGTTGCCGGCTTTGAAGTCCTGGCGCGATGGGATCACCCAGAATGCGGACTGATTTTACCGGAAAACTTCATCTCTCTTGCGGAACAGAACGGGCTCATCGGAGAGCTGACTCAGCAGGTCTTGCGCAAATCCTTTCGATCTGTGCGTACGTTCGAGGAGCCCCTCTTTTTGGCCGTAAATGTCTCCCCGATTCAATTGCGCTACCTTACGCTTGCTCGCCAAATCCATGATGCTGCTGCCGACCATGAGTTTCCGCTCAATCGACTTACCGTGGAGATCACCGAGAGCGCGCTCGTTAACAATCTGCAGCGGGCTCGAGAGATCGCCATTGACCTAAGAGAGATGGGCTGCGAGTTGGCCTTGGATGATTTCGGAACAGGTTATTCGAGCCTGAGGCATCTCCAGGCTCTGCCCTTCAATAAACTTAAGATCGATCGGAGCTTTGTCCGGTCGATGGTTTATGAGCGTCAGAGCCGCAAGATCGTCGCAGCAGTGGTTGGCTTGGGTCACAGTCTGGATATGATCACCATCGCGGAAGGAATTGAAACCGAGGCGCAGGCGGAGATGCTCGTCTGGCTTGGCTGCGAACTCGGTCAGGGCTGGCTCTTCGGGCATCCCCGGCCTTCTGAAAGCATTCCCGAAATCCTTGTCGCGCCCAGGACCTCTCCACGGTTTTCCGTCCTGGCGAGCAAAATGGCGGCCGCTGGCCTGGACGCCCATCCAACGCAACGATTAGCTCAGCTCCGGGCCATCTACGATGGTGCGCCCGTGGGGCTGGCTTTTCTCGACAGGAATCTTCGCTACATCAGCTTGAACGAGCGGCTTGCCGACATGAACGGAGCTTCGGTCGCGGACCATTTGGGAAGGACGGTGAGTGAAATGATTCCCGCGCACTATCCGAGCGTCGAACCGTACCTTCGGCGCGCTCTGAATGGCGAAGTGATTCCGAATATAAGAGCGCAAAGACCGGCCAGAAAACCAGGACAACCGGGAAGAACAGTCCTGTTGTCGTATCAACCGGTGACGGACGAGGCGGGAGATGTAATTGGGATTTCGCTTGCGGTGCTCGATGTGACGGAATTGTGAGCGAAAACCAAAGCGGATCTGGCTCAGAACAATTTGCCCGTATGTATCTGCGTCGACACGAAACATGGGGAAATGCTCAACAGGTGTTGGTGGAATCCTATGAACAGCCCGGTCTGTCGAGATCCGGACACAGAGTCGAATGGCCGACGCGTGCGGTGGTCGGCTCGAGTCTCGCTCCCTCTTGCAATTGAAGTATATCCATCAAAATAGACAACTAACCTGCGACGGAAAGTTTGGCCGGCGAAGTGCAATTTGGAGTGCATGGGAGGGATAGAAAAACATGCAAGCCCGACATGCACAGATCAGAGGTGAGCAGAATCCCGCGGCGCTCATGGATCGACGGGGCCCGGCGCATTTTGAAGACATTGTTTCGCAGTATCTTCCCGTGCTTTACAAAAGGGCCTATCGGTACGTGGGCGATCCACATGATGCGGAGGACGCAGTGCAGGATGCACTTTTGTCGGCGTACAAGCACCTGAGTCAATTCAAGGGAGGTGCGAAAATGACGACCTGGCTTACCGCCATCGTAACGAATAGTGCTTTGACGCAATTGCGTCGAAAGCCGCGCGAACACCATGTCTCTTTGGACGAACCGTTGAATGAGGAGCGCGACTATTGTCTTTCTGACATATTGAGAGACGCCAAGCCAAGCCCTGAAAGCGAGTGCATCGGGTCGCAATTGCACGGATATCTAGTGCAGTTGGTGACGGAGCTGTCACCCTCGTTGCGCAAGGTGATTCAATTACGCCACTTTGAGGGGCTTACGACCGGCGAAACAGCGCGCCTTCTTGGACTATCGGAAGGAACGGTGAAAGCCCAGGTTTCACGAGGTCGATCCAAGCTAAAGCGGTTGATGAGCGAAGTGTGAAGGTGAGGGGCACGAAGATGAGTTATGAACCGGATGCAAAGCGATATGACGGAGCTTCTTTCAGGCGGTCCGGACGATCGGGTATTGTTCTTCCACCTATTTCACTTGGATTGTGGCAGAACTTTGGAGGCGTCAATGTCTTCGAGACGGGCCGAGCCGTGGTTCGGCGAGCTTTCGATCGAGGTGTGACACATTTCGACCTGGCCAATAATTATGGTCCGCCTTATGGATCCGCTGAGGGAAACTTCGGCGAAATTCTGCGGAGAGACTTTCGCAGTCACAGAAATGAACTTTTGATTTCGACGAAGGCGGGATGGGATATGTGGCCGGGCCCCTATGGCGACGGGGGCTCACGGAAGTATCTGCTTGCGTCGCTTGACGAGAGTCTCGAGCGCATGGGACTCGAGTATGTCGACATCTTTTACTCTCACCGGCCGACCGCCGACGTTCCGCTGGAAGAGACCATGAGCGCGCTGGCGCATGCGGTCCGGCAGGGGAAGGCCTTGTATGTCGGTATTTCCTCTTATAGCCCTGAAAGGACACGCGAAGCGGCGGCGATCCTCAAGAACGAAGGCGTCCCGTTGCTGATTCATCAGCCGTCGTATTCGATGTTGAATCGATGGATAGAGACTAAGTTGCTCGACACACTGGATGAGCTTGGAGTGGGCTGCATTGCATTCTCTGCGCTGGCCCAGGGGCTGTTGACGGACAAGTATCTAAATGGAATACCAGAGCATTCCCGCGCAAGCGACGGCGTCTGGTTTCAAAAGGAGTTCCTGAACACCGAAAACCTTAGGCGGGTGCGGTCGCTCAACGTGATTGCCAAGTCTCGTGGACAGTCGCTGGCGCAGATGGCGATTGCATGGGTGCTGCGCGACAAGCGAGTCACTTCTGCATTGATCGGAGCACGCAATGTCGAGCAGCTCGATAACTCGCTCGATGCGCTCAAGCATCTCCAGTTCACGGATGCAGAGCTCGCGGAGATTGATCGATATGCGCAAGACGGATCGATTGATCTTTGGAAGGACGCTCGGGAATCCTCAGCCTAACAATTGAAACAACCAGTCAAGACGCGAGTTACTCTCAAGCCTGAGGAGCCTTAAGATGCGATTATCAACGCTCTTGTTGCCGGCCACAGCCGCCATGTTTCTTCCTTCGACAATTCCGGCTCAGCAAACCATCACCGGCCAGGCCGCATTTGCCGATTGGAATCAGCAGCGGCCTGGCGTGCGCCGCAAGATCACGCTTGCCGACTTACCCCAGCCCAAGCCCGATGAGGCGGTGAACAACACACCGCACGTCATCCCACGCCCTGCCGATGCGTGGCCTGTCGCGCCAGCCGGCTTCAAAGTCACCCTCTACGCAGGCGGCGATGCAGCCCCGATGCAGCGCGCGGATAACAGGCAATTCATGACTCTCAGCGGCGGGACTTTTACTATGCCGCGCTTAATTCGTACCGCTCCCAATGGCGATCTCTTTCTCGCCGATTCAGGCGCCGGGACGATCTTCATCCTTCGCGGCCTCAATCCTGATGGAAAAGCAGCTCAAGTCGAGAAGTTCGCAACGGGTCTCGATCATCCCTTCGGAATCGCGTTTTATCCCGCTGACAATCCGAAGTATGTTTACGTCGGAAACGCCACCACCATCCAGCGCATTCCTTATCACTCCGGCGACCTGCGCGCCACTGCGCCCGCGGAGACTGTTGTCCGCGACATCCCGGGTTATGCCCAGCTTACCGGCGGAGGTCACTGGACGCGCGACGTCGTCTTCACAAGAGACGGACGGCACATGCTCGTCTCAGTCGGTTCGGGCTCAAATGTGGACGACCCCGACACGCATCCGAGGGAGTTCCATCGTGCCGACGTCCTCGAGTACACCCCTGAAGGCAAGTTTATTGAGGTGTACGCTTCCGGAATCCGCAATTGTGTCGGCGAAGCCATCAATCCAACTACCGGTCAGCTCTGGTGCTCCACCAATGAGCGCGACAACCTGGGAAACCATCTAGTCCCCGACTATGTAACTTCAATCAAGGAAGGAGGCTTCTACGGATGGCCATGGTATTACATGGGTGGACATCAGGATCCACGTCTGCCGGAGCCGTGCGCGAATGGGACAGGCCCTAACCTGCAGGCAGGGGAACTGACGGCGGACCAGGCAAAGAACTGTAGGCGCGTCGACCTTGCATCCAAGGTCATCACCCCCGATGTTCTTGTTCAGCCCCACATGGCTTCGCTCGAGATGACCTTCTATCCAAATGGCGGCGAGTTTCCTGAGCAATTTGACGGCGATGCATTTGCCGCTGAGCACGGCTCATGGAATCGCGCCAACCGTGCCGGCTACGAGGTCATCCGCATTCCCATGCACAATGGCCACGCCGACGGCAGCTATGAAGACTTCCTTACCGGCTTCGTTACTCAAGATGGCAAAGTCTGGGGTCGGCCTGTAGGTGTCGCCGTCGCCCAAGACGGCAGCCTCTTTGTCACAGACGACGGCTCACGCTCTGTCTGGCACGTCACTTTCGTGGGCAAATAAGTGAGCATTATCAAAACTGAAAGGGAATTCATGCAGCACGAGTCAGTTCATGTTATCCCGCCGACCCAATTGGACTCCGCAACGGCTCAGACGTCGGGATCGCGGCGCCTGGCCGCGGTGCATTCAGGCGCGGGCATCGACTCATCTATTTGGGGAGGGCTTTTCCTCGTCGAACCCGGAGGCCGCACAGGAATCCATCATCATGGAGAGCAACACACGATCGTCTATGTCCTCAGCGGCTCGTCCTATGTTCGTTGGGGTGAGCAAGGAGAGTTTAACGCGGCGGCGCAGGCAGGGGATTTTCTTTATGTCCCGGCGTGGCTTCCGCACATGGAGATCAATCCTTCCAGCGAGGTCCCTTTCCAATGGGTCGTTGTCCGCAGCACCTCCGAACCCATTGTCGTGAACCTTCCTGACGACTTCTGGAATGAGGTCAGCTCAGATGTGCCGCAGGTGCGTGTTCAAGGCTGACGACAGTCAACTCGACCGGATTGCAGTTCGAAGCAAGCGGATGCTCTCGGCCGGGTCGCGCTGTTTGCAGATGTGGTAACCGCCCATGCCGGTCGCAGAGACACGTTCGCCCGTGCGGCCAAGCTCGCGATAGATCATGTTCGGAGACTCAGGCCGCGCGTGGCGGGGTAGGCTGGGCGCTTTGTGCGCCCCCATGAGCCCAAGGCCGATGAATCCAACCCTCGCGTTGAGTTTGTTTAGTTGCGTTACCGGCATGATGTATTCCCCTCTTGCCTATCTAGCGAATCGCCGCTGTTGGCGATCAATCCGCGACTCTATCCTGCATGTCTCCCGCCATTTCGACCGGATGCGGATCGATTCAGAATCAGTGAGACTGAGTACATCGCTTGCGGTAGTCTCCCGGCGACTGTCAGAGCTTTGACATTCGAAGACGGAAGGTCAACACGAACAACGAGACGACTTCGTAAAGCACCTCAATATTCAGAAGGTTAGGCACCGAGTCGATTGGCCCTGAGACTGCAACGCACGACGTCAGCAATGCGGATCGCACGCTAACACTCCGGGACCCTATCCGGTGAAACACCTTCGAAGATCGATCGCAGAGAGTGGACAGAAATGACACTGACCATTGATGGCAAGCCGACGGTAATCCAGCCGGGGGAACGCCTGATTGACCTGATCAATCGCTCCAGGATCGAGTTACCTCAGGTGTGCTATCACCCCCAGCTTGGCCCGATTCAAACCTGCGATACCTGCATGGTTGAGGTTGACGGTAAATTGCTAAGAGCCTGCGGCACAATGGCCGCAGATGGAATGAACGTCGTCACGTCTTCGCCGCGGGCGGACGCCGCGCAACGCGACGCCTTTGATCGCATCCTCGGCAATCACATGCTTTATTGCACGGTGTGCGATAACAACAACGGCAACTGCACAGTTCATAACACCACCAGGCTGCTCGCGGTTGAGCATCAGGAAATTCCCTACGAACCGAAGCCCTATGAAGTGGATATGTCGAATCCCTTCTACCGCTACGATCCAGACCAATGCATTCTATGCGGGCGATGTGTGCAGGCCTGCCAGACTCTCGAGGTTAATGAGACGCTGAGCATTCGGTGGGAGGATGAGCACCCTCGTGTGCTGTGGGATGGTGGCGCACCGATCGGCGAATCGAGTTGCGTATCGTGCGGGCACTGCGTGACCGTTTGCCCGTGCAATGCGCTGATGGAAAAGTCAATGCTCGGCGACGCCGGCTACATGACGTCTCTTTCCAAGCCCGCGCTCGACGGGATGATCGATGTTGTTAAAGGCATTGAGCCGGATATCGGATACGGCTCCATTCTTCAGGTGTCTGAAGTGGAATCGCACATGCGCGAGTCGCGTATCAAGAAGACTAAGACCGTTTGTGCTTACTGCGGAGTCGGCTGCAGCTTCGATATCTGGACGAAAGATCGCCATCTTCTGAAAGTGGAACCCGCCCAGGGCGCGGCCAACGGCGTTTCGACATGTATCAAGGGGAAGTTCGGATGGGACTATGTCAACAGTAAGGATCGTCTCACCAAGCCCCTCATACGTGAAGGCGACACCTTCCGCGAAGTATCGTGGGATGAGGCCCTGGCTCTGGTTGCGCGCAGATTCACAGAGATCAAGGCGGCTGCCGGTCCCGACTCCCTCGCCTTCATCTCTTCCTCGAAGTGCACAAATGAAGAGAGCTATTTGATGCAGAAGTTGGCCCGCGCAGTTATCGGCACCAACAATATGGACAATTGCTCTCGATACTGCCAGGCGCCGGCAACCACGGGTCTCTTCAGAACCGTTGGCTATGGCGGTGACTCAGGATCCATTTCGGATATTGAGAAGGCGGGACTGGTTCTGATCGTCGGCAGTAACACCGCCGAAAGCCATCCGGTGATTGCAACGCGCGTCAAACGCGCCCATAAGATGCACGGCCAAAAACTGATCGTCGCCGACCTTCGCGAACACGAGATGGCCGAGCGTGCTGACGTCTTCTTCCGTCCGCGGCCCGGAACCGATCTTATCTGGCTTTCGGCGGTGACCAAGTACATTCTCGACAATGGACTTGCCGACCAGGCATTCATCGATAAGTGGGTGAATCACGCCGTAGAGTTCAAGGAGAGCCTGAAGTCGTTCACGCTTGAAATGGCCAGTCAGAGGTGCGGTGTCCCCATTGAAACACTTATGAAAGTCGCCCATATGATTGCGGAAGCAAAGGGAGTTTGCGTCCTCTGGGCGATGGGCGTCACGCAGCACACCATGGGCTCCGACACCTCTACGGCTATCTCCAATCTGCTGCTGGCTACAGGCAACTACATGAAGCCGGGAACAGGCGCATACCCCCTGCGCGGGCACAACAATGTGCAGGGCGCCAGCGACCACGGCGCAATGCCCAACTTCTTCCCCGGATACCAGAAAGTTGACGATCCGGCAATTCGGGCCAAGTTTGAGAAGGCGTGGAATGTCCAATTGCCGCCGAAACCGGGTCTCGATAACCACATGATGATCGAAGCAATCCACGAAGGCAAGCTCAAGTCGATGTATGTATTCGGCGAAGAGATGAGCCTGGTCGATTCGAACGCAAACTACGTGAGCGACGCTTTGTCGAAGCTCGACTTCTTTGTTATGCAGGAGGTCTTCTTCAGTGAAACCTGTCGCTTTGCCGATGTTATTCTTCCCGCTTCTCCGAGCTTGGAAAAAGAAGGCACGTTCACCAGTACCGAGCGGCGCATCCAGCGCCTCTACGAGGTATTCGAACCGCTTGATGGGAGCCGTCCGGACTGGATCATTATCCAAGACGTCGCCAATCGGCTGGGTGCGGGCTGGAAGTACGAGCATCCATCCCAAATCTACGAAGAGATCGCCTCACTTACACCCTTAATGGCCGGTGTCACTTACGAGCGCCTCGAAGGTTATAGGGCGCTGCAATGGCCAGTAGCCGAAGACGGCAGCGACCAGTCTTTGCTCTATACCCGGGAGTTCAACTTTCATGACGGGAAGGCGACGTTCTACCCGGTTCCCTGGACGGAACCGTCAGATCAGCCGGATACCGAATACGACTTACACCTGAACAACGGCCGTCTTCTGGAGCACTTCCATGAAGGCAACATGACCTATCGAACTGAGGGAATTCGCAAGAAGACGCCGTGTACTTTTGTTGAAGTGTCACCGGAGCTCGCCGGCGAGCGTGGTATTCAGACCGGCAGTTGGGTGCAATTGACCTCACGCTACGGCAAGGTGCGCGTACAGGCAGTCGTTACCACAAGAGTGCATGGAAAAGAGCTGTATATGCCCATGAACTCTCGTGAAGAGGCTGTTAACCGCCTCACCAGCAGCCACACTGACAAGGTGACTCACACTCCAGCCTATAAGGAAACGTCTGTGCAGCTCAGGGTGCTGGGAGAAATCGACGACGATCCGCTGCCGCGCACGAATTCGCGCCACGGTCATCCAACGCCCCAAGCCGGTGTCGAGGTAGAGCGAAAGTGGAAGCGTAGGGATTATCGCCAACCCGGCGATCAACTGGTTCAGATCCAGACCCGCTAGCTGCACTTGCTGGCAAGGAGAGAAACATGGCTCGACCAATCGCGCTCGAGTTACCGGCTCGCGATCCACGTGAAGAGTTGCGCAGACGGCTCGAACAAGCCCCGGTTAAGCACGTGGAAGCCTTGCTTGACTCGTATGAGTTGCTGCAGCAGCTTCACGACCACGGCGTCCTCGAGCTGGTGCGCGGTGCGCTTTCCGCAAGCGACAAGCTGATCCAAACTGCGGTCGATGCAGCCAAATCTGATGAATCGATCCGCGCCATTCGCAACGCGGTGATTCTCGGGAAAGTGCTTGGGGCAATCAACCCTGACGTGCTGCAGTCCGTTGCAACGGCAGCAGCTGACACACTTGGATGCTACGAGAAGCCGGTCATCGAACCCCCGAACCTGTTCTCGCTTCTCTGTCAATTCCGTCACAAAGAACTGCGCAGAAGCATTGCGCTCATTAACCGCTTCTTGGAGAAGCTCGGAGGTCAAATGAACCTCCGTGGAGGCTGTAAATGACAGATACCAGATCAAGCAGGAATCGGTGGGTAATCGCGGCAGCTGGATTCCTGATGCAAATGGCGCTGGGAGCGGTATATGCGTGGAGCGTTTTCAGAGTTCCCCTCGCAAAGCAATTTCATTGGTCCATAGAAGAAGTGACTCTCACCTTTACAATCTCAATCTTCGTACTGGGCGTGTCGGCGTTTTTCGGCGGACTGTGGCTGAGCAAGAAAGGACCGCGCGTAGTCGCACTCACGGGAGGGTTCCTCTATGGCTTGGGTGTCTTCATGGCGAGCTTTTCCTCCAACAGGCTGTGGTGGCTCTACCTGAGCTATGGACTTATTGGAGGAATAGGAGTTGGTTTCAGTTACATAGTTCCCGTAGCGGTTCTTGTGAAGTGGTTTCCGGACCGGCGAGGTCTAATCACCGGAATTGCCGTGGGCGGCTTTGGGGCCGGGGCTCTGGTTTTTGCCCCAGTGGCTACGAGCCTGATTCAAAGTGTTGGCGTTCTGCAAACCTTCGCGTGGCTGGGCATTGTGTATCTTGTGCTTACCATGGCCACCGGATATTTCATGCAGAACCCGCCCGATGGGTGGAAGCCGCTGAACTGGGTTCCCAGCGCCATCGAGACAGAACAGCGCGCGGCAAAGGATTACGCACTTGGGGGCGCCCTGAAGACGTGGCAGTGGTGGGCGTTATGGGCGTTGTTATTCCTGAATACCTCGGCAGGCATCTCAATCATTTCGCAGGAATCGCCAATTTTTCAGGAGATTGCTGAAGTAAGCGCCGTCGTGGCTGCAGGAATGGTCGGTGTGGCCAGCATTGGCAACGCCGTGGGCCGAATCTTTTGGGCATGGGTCTCCGACGCAATCACCAGGCGCTGGACATTCGTGACAATGTTTGTGATTCAGATCGGCCTCTTTTGGATTTTTCCAGTCACCTCATCGGCTGCTGCTCTATCGATCCTGGCGTTCATTGTCTTGATGTGTTACGGGGGCGGGTTCGGGACCATGCCTGCATTTACAGCCGACTACTTTGGGTCGAAGAATGTCGGGCCAATTTACGGCTTGATGCTCACTGCGTGGGGCACTGCAAGCGCATTTGGCCCGCTGCTTATCGCACATATGCGGCAGGCCAGCGGTTCGTTTGCAAGCGGTCTCCACCTGATCGCCGGCATTATGGCAATATCAACGGTGCTGCCCATCCTCGTGTCACCGCCGAAACTTCGCGCGGCATTGGCCGTGGATTCAAGCCATGGCATTATTGCCATCCATTCAAAATAGTTCAGAAGGCGTTGAAGCAACCGGGTAGTCGTCCGTGGCGCCCGCTCGGATCTCTGGCGGCTTCTGCTGCGGCAAACAGGCGCTACGCAATAACTCGCACCTCTTTGAGCCGATTCGTCAGTGAGCGTCGGGCTTTTGACAGCAGTGAGGCACGCCGAGGAGCGATCCAGTCCCCATCTGGTGATTCTAAGAGACAAACCGATTGGCCCCAGCCGTGCAATTACCTGCGCAGACTAAGCCAGTTGTTGCGCATCGCGGACGAAAGCAGATTGAGTCGCAACAGCGGCGCCAACGAGCGCGTAGAGGACACCATGTGGATTGCTAAAGTTTCTCTCAACAGACCGTACACATTTATCGTCCTCGCGCTGTTGATCCTCATCGCCGCGCCGGTGGTTATCCTGCGTACTCCCACGGACATCTTTCCTGACATCAACATTCCGGTCGTCTCAATTGGCTGGACATATACGGGCCTCAACTCCCGCAG
>Ga0302324_100003253_pt1 | contig 36770 bp, 32 predicted proteins | sample Palsa_T0_1_FD_201949 | JGI IMG/M metagenome (GOLD analysis project Ga0302324, IMG submission 201949) | Peat permafrost microbial communities from Stordalen Mire near Abisko, Sweden - Palsa_T0_1 | ecosystem: Environmental > Terrestrial > Soil > Palsa > Peat permafrost | place: Sweden: Abisko... | reverse complement strand
CGTCGGCTGCCGCGTCCGGACACATGCAGCCACGACGTCGTGGCCCTGATGCCCTCGCGCGAACCTAAGCGCGTCTCGCCCTGGGCGTCGCGGCACACATCCCGCTCGCCAAAACCGCGCACCGGTGCTTGCACGCCCGCAGCTCATTCTCAGGTCGATGCAGAAGTTCAGATGAAGTACGTCGCGCTGCGAGATCCACGGGTTGAGGCGCCGCGCGGTCCTCAGCAGCCGAGTAGCGGGGGGACGTCGGCGATGGAGCCGACGACGCGGGTCGGTTGGATGCCGGATTCGCGGGCGCGATCTTCCCGGTACTTGCCGGTGCGTACGAGGATCGCGGCGAGTCCGGCGCGGAGCGCTCCGCCGATGTCGGATTCGATGTCATCGCCGACCATGGCGGCCGCGCTCGCGTCCACGCCGACGGAGGCCAGGACTTGGTCGAAGAAGCCCTTCGCGGGCTTGCCGACGACATATGCGTCGCGGCTGGCCGCGTACTCGATCGCGACAACGAACGGGCCGAGGTCGAGCGAGAGCCCGTCGGCGCGTTTCCAATAGCGGTTCTTCTGTAGCGCGATCAGCTCGGCGCCGTCCATCACCTGGCGGAAGGCGTGGTTGAGCACCTCGTACCCGAACGCGGGTCCGAGGTCGCCGATGATCACCGCGTCGGCGCGATCGTTGGTCTCGTCTAACTCCGCGAAGTCGCGTTTGACCTCCTCGTTCATGACCAGGGCGACGCGGTGGTGGCCGCGCTCACGGCAGTGCCTCACTGCGAGCGCCGTGGGGGTGATCAGCTCGCGGTCATCGACTCCGAACCCGAGGCGGGCGAGCTTGTCGAGTGTTCGACCGCGTGAGTGCGCGGTCGTGTTGGTGACGAAGCGCAGCGTCAGGCGATGCTCGCGCAGCCGACTGACGGCTTCGATCGCACCGGGTATCGGCTGATCCTCGACGTACAGCACCCCGTCGAGGTCGACCAGCAGCGCGCGAACATGCTCGAGCATCGTGGCAAACATCGCAGATCGCCGGGTGCTGCGGGCCGGGGATGTAGCGTACGGGGTCGTGCCTCGTGGTTCTGGCGGCAAGCTCGATCGGCGGGTGGTTCAGGCGGCTGAGGCCGCGCTCGCTGAGCGGAGGTTCGCGACCTCGATCGACGTACTCGTCGGTCTGGGCTGGCTTGAGCCGCGACGGGTGGATGACTGGCGCCTCGGGCGAATTCCGTATCTGGAGGCGGCCGTGATCGCGAGCCTGGGGAAGACCTCGACCGCGATGAAGGTGTTTCGCCAATGGGCCGCGGCGCGCGGGTTGAAGTCGAGCGAGACCGCTTATGTGGCGCGCACCCGGGATCGCCGCCCACTGCGGTTCTCGAAGTCGGGCGATGAGGCGATCGAGCGGGCGTATCGGACCCACTGGGTCTCGCCAGAACTGTCAGAACGCAGGCGAGCGCGGTTGGCCGAACGCCAGAGTCGCCCGCCCGAGTTGGTTGTCGTCTCCCCGCTCAAGGAGTGGACGTGCTCGAGGTGCGGCAGCGAGGACGGCGGGTGGCTGATCATTGAGGATCCAGGACCCGTGTGCATGGCCTGCGCGGACATGGATCATCTCGTGTTCCTGCCGTCTGGCGACGCCGCGCTGACCAGGCGCGCGAAGCAGAACAGCCGCCTGTCGGCGATCGTTGTGCGTTTTAGCCGCGCGCGTAAGCGCTACGAGCGCCAGGGGATCCTGGTGACCGAGGAGGCGCTCGAGCACGCAGAGCAGGAGTGCCTGGCGGATGAGCAGTCGCGGGCGCAGCGACGCGAGCGGGACGCAGCACGACGCGCCGGCGCCGACCTCGAGCTTCAGGGGCGGATGGCCGTCGAGATCGGCAAGCTGTTCCCGGGGTGCCCGGCCGGGCGCGCCGAGGCGATCGCCAGGCACGCGGCACAGCCCGGCAGCGGCCGGGTCGGACGCAGCGCGGCCGGACGGGCGCTTGACCCGCGAGCGCTCGAGTTGGCGGTGCTGGCATCGGTGCGCCACCACGACACCGAATACGACGAGCTGCTGATGTCAGGACTCGACCGCACCCTTGCCCGCGACCACGTGCGCGACCAAGCCAAAGCAGTGCTCGACGGATGGCGTCACGGCTGAGTTCGAGCCGGCGCGGGCATGCCCGCTCGCCCCACGCGGCCGCAGTTCCGCTTCGGCCCAGCGACGACGCGTCAAAGCCGTAGCTGGGAGCGTTCGCCGACGGTTCCCTGGTGCAGATCGCGGATCCGGTCGCGGTAGGCGACTTCGGCCTGCGGACGTACTAGGCCCAGTATGGCGCGCGTAGCACATACTTCTGCACCTTGCCGGTCGCTGTGCGTGGCAGCGCGTCGCGCTGCTCGACGGAGGTCGGACACTTGAACCCGGCCAAGCGCTCCTTGCAGAACGCAATAATCCCGAGCTCATCAAGCGCGACTCCCTCACGCAGGACGACGAGCGCCTTCGGCGTCTCCCCCCAACGCTCGTGCGGGATGCCGATGATGGCTGCGTCCATCACGTCCGGGTGATGGAGAAGGACGGCCTCAACCTGCAACGACGAGACATTCTCGCCGCCGGTCACGATGACGTCTTTCTTGCGATCGGTGATGCGGAGGGTGCCGTCCTCAAACCCGCCGCCGTCGCCGGTCGCGAACCAACCATCTCGGAAGGCTGCCTCAGACAGAGAAGGTTGCTGCCAGTAACCGGTCATGGCCTTCGCGGTACGGGCGAGCACTTCGCCCTGGTCGTCTACGCGAAGGCGGACGCCGAGCAGCGGTGCTCCCGCAGCGGCGAGGCGTTCTGCGCGTTCGGCGGGCGCCAGGCCCTCGGATGGCAGGACTCGGTTGGCGGTCAACACGGGGCCGGTCTCGGTCAACCCGTAAGCGTGGATCATCTCCCACCCCGTCGCTCGTTCGAACTGCTCGATGACCGCCGCCGGGGTAGGGGCGCCGCCCGAAACCATGCGGGTCACCCCCTCACCCGGGACGCGAGCGCCGGTCTCGCGGAGCGCGAGCGCCGCCCGTTCGATCGTGGAGGCGACGGGCGCCGCGCCGCACAGCAGCGTGATGCCGTCCTCATCCACGCGCCGCAGGATCTCGGGCCCGCGGACCTCGCGCTGGATGACGTTCGGCACCCCGAGCGCCGCATTGGCGAGCGGCAGGCCCCAGCCGTTGACGTGGAAGATCGGGAGCGTGTGGAGGTAGCGATCGCCTTCCCCGAGTCCAAAGCCCCAGCCAACCGCGGTCGCGTTGAGCCAGTGGCTGCGATGGGTGAGCATCACGCCCTTCGGCGCCGCGGTGGTGCCGGATGTGTAGTTGATCGTGGCGATCGCATCCTCCGCCACGACTGGCCACTCCCTCTCGTCGTCCGCTGGCGCGAACAACGCTGCGTCCTGCTCGTTGTCCATGACGAGCCGCTGCGGGGCGGTGACGGAGCTGAAGCGTTCGTCGAGCTCGGGGTCGACGAGGAGCAGGACGGCGCCGCAGTCCTCGACAATGTACTGCGCCTCCTCGGCGCCGAGGCGGAAGTTGATCGGGACGAGGATCCGGCCGCCGCCGGTGACGGCGTAGAGCGCGATCAGGAGCTTGACCGCGTTAGGGGAGATGATCGCGACACGGTCACCGAGAGTGACGCCGAGCCGCGAGAGCTCATCGACCATCCCGTCGCACCGCAGCAGCAGCTCGCCGTAGGTCAAGCGGCCGAGCGCGCCCGAGATCCCGGGCTCGTCAACCGCACCGAGGCGGTGTGGATGAACCGTTCTCGCGCGGTACAGGAAGTCGGCGATAGTCAACGGGACGTTCATGCTGCTTCTCTTGTGCGCGCGAGGGCGTCGGCTGCGATGGCTGGGATGCCGTCGCGGAGGGTGACAAAGTAGGGGTCGCTCGTGTTGCCGGCGAGGTAGCGTCGGTAGCTAGCCTCGAGGAAGATCGCTGCCTTCCAGAGCGCGAGGACCTCATACCAGCGATGGTCGTCGGTGTTGCGACCGGTCCGTCGGGCGTAGCGTTCGCGTAGTTGGGCTCGGGTTGGGAAGCCCCAGCTGCGGGTCGCCGCAGATAGGGCGAGCATGGGGTTTTCGGGCTCGTCGGGCTGGGCCCAGGTGGCGCAGAGGTAGCCGAGGTCGGCGAGGGGGTCGCCGAGGGTTGCCATCTCCCAGTCGAGTATTGCGGTCAGGCGAGCCGGTTGGTCTGGGCCGAAGAGGACGTTACCAAGGCGATAATCGCCGTGGACGAGTGTGGTCTCGGTGGTCTGCGGGCGGTGTTCGGTCAGCCATGCGGTAACGGTGTCGAGGTCGGGGATCGGCCGGGTTGCGATCTCGTTCCAGATTCCGCTGAACCGCCGTAGTTGGCGCTTCAGATACCCGCTGGGCTTTACGGTCTGGGCCAGCGGCCCCGTGCTGACGTCGACGGCGTGTAGTTCGGCGAGGGCGTCGATCAGCTCCAGGGCGATGCGCGTGTGCTGGGCGGGCTTGTCGAGCTCGGGTGGGGCCGTGCGTGAGATCGCGTGGCCGGCGACGTGCTCCATGACGACGAACGGGACACCAAGCTGATTGGTGTCATCCACCTTGCTAAGTACTCGTGGGACACGCAGGCCGGCGGCGTGCAGGAGTTCCAGCAGCCGCGCTTCGCGCAGGACGTCGTGCGCGGATTCGGCGTAGGGGGGCCGTGGTGGGCGGCGGAGCACGACGCGGTCGGGGCCGCGCTGCAGCAGGTAGGTGACGTTGGAGTGTCCGTCACCCAGCGGCGTCGCGGTCACCGGGCCAGCGCCGATCGCCAGCTCGTCGAGCAGCGCCTCGACGGGGTCAAGGACGATCAGCGGCGGCTGCGCGAGGTCGGCCGCCTCGGCCGGGGAGCGGACGACGTCGCCGCTCATGACGCGGCGCGTTGGCGCAGGGCGCGCCTTGCGATCGCCCACTTGTGCGTTTCGGTGGGACCGTCGTAGATGCGAAACGGCCGGACCTCGGCGAGGATCCGAGCCAGCGGCAGATCGCCGGAGACGCCGAGGCTGCCGCAGATCTGCACGGCGCGGTCCACGATCCGGCCGACGGCCTCGGCGACGTGCGCCTTAGCGATTGACGACTCGCGGCTGGCGCTGCGGCCCTCATCAAGCGTCCAGGCGGCGTGCCAGATCAACACCCGGCTGGTCTCGATGTCGATCACCGAGTCGGCGATCATCGCCTGCACCATCCCAAGCTCGCCGAGCTTTGCGCCGAACGCTTCACGCTCATTGGCGCGGTCAAGCGCGATGTCGTGCGCGCGACGTGCCATCCCGAGCCAGCGCATGCAGTGCGTCAGGCGAGCGGGCGCGAGGCGAACCTGCGCGTGGCGGTAGCCGTCGCCGACCGTTCCCAGGACCGCGTCGTCGGCGACCACGCAATCCTCAAAGACGACCTCGGCATGACCGCCGGGGAAGCTGCGGTCGATCGCGTCGACGACCCTTTCGATCCGCCAGCCCGGGTTGTCAGCGTCGACGAGGAACATCGTTGCGCCGCGACCGCCGCTGATCTGCCGGTCGGTGCGGGCCATGCAGATCGCAAACTCCGCGCCGTCCGCGCCGGTGATAAACCACTTGCGTCCGGTGATCGACCAGCCCCCATTGACGCGGGTGGCGGTCGTCTCAAGCATCGAGGGATCAGAGCCGGCCCCGGGTGCGGGCTCGGTCATCGCAAAGCACGAACGGATGTCACCGGCCGCCAGTGGCGCGAGGTAGCGCTCGCGTTGCTCGGGCGTGGCGATCACCGACAGTATGTGCATGTTTCCCTCATCCGGGGCCGCACAGTTGAGCGCCTGCGGTCCCAGGATGCTGTAGCCCGCCTCCTCGAAGATCACGGCCTGCCCACGCACGTCGAGGCCGAGCCCACCAAGCTCGGTGCCGACATGGGGTGCAAACAGGCCCTCGAGCTTGGCTGCCTGCTGCAACTCGCCTCGCAGGGCGCTGTCAAGCCCATGCTGGCCACGATCGCGCGACTCCGCCGCAACCACCACGTCGCGTACGAACGTCGTCGTTCGGTCGGCCAGCGCCCGCAGCTCGGGGCCGAGGTCAAAGTCGATGGTCACGGCGTCTGCCCCGCTCGGGGCGCTGTATCGCGATCACCGGCGCCACTGACCGTGGTGACAGTCGCAGCACCGCACGCAGGAGCTCGACGACATCGCTGACGGGGATCATGTTCTCGGGAGGCAGGCGATCCTTGACGTGATCGCTGAGCGCGGTATCGACGTAGCCAGGGCACAGCGCACAGGACTTGCTGCCGGCTGCTCCCAACTCCTGGTTCATCGCCTGCGTGAACGCGATCACGCCAGCTTTCGCCGCCGAATACACCGACAACCCAGCCGCGCCTGCCAGCCCGGTCAACGACGCGATGTTGATCACCGACGCGTTGCCATGCTCCGCGGCGGCGACGCTCAGCAGGTCCAGACAGACCCGGTAGCCGGTGATGACCGCACGCAGATCCACCGACAGCTGCAAGTCAATCCGGCGGTCGCTCTGCCGGTCGATCGGAGCGTCCAAGCCGACGCCCGCGTTGTTGACCAGGACACCGAGTCGTCCAAAGCGCGCACGATGGGCATCGACGGCTGCGGCGAACTGCTCCGGATCGCCTACATCGGCAGTGGCTGCCTGCACGTCCAAGCTCTGATCGATGAGAGCAGCCGTCGCGGCCTCAAGCTTGTTCTGAGTGCGCGACACCAGCGTCACCCCATAGCCGTCAGCGGCAACAGCCCCGGCGATCGCAAGCCCGAGCCCACTCGAAGCCCCGGTGATCAGTGCAGCGCGCATCGTTTAGCAAGGAGACCTAAAGCCGCCCGTGGGTCAGTTCGCGACACGGTATATTAACCCGCTTCTGCACCGAAAAGGCAACCGTCAGCGTCAACGAATCATCGATTCAAGTGCGGCGCTGCCAACTCCAACTGCAGCGAAATGCTGGCGAGTCAGCTCAAGTCGCGTAAACACATCGTCGTAACCCATTGCGGTGCCATCGGGTGCGACATAGATCAGCGCTCCGACGACGCTAAATACGGTGATCATCTCGCGACAACTTTCAGGTACAACCAGCGTGTGCGTCTCCCCCGGCGGCTCGTACGCGAAACCGCCTTCGCTGGCGACCCAGTCGTGCTCCAGATAGTGCCACTCCCCCTTGAGGATGATCGCGTGCACGGGTCCCGTGTGGCGATGGCGCGCAATTATGCCCTGCCGGGTAACACGCATAACGTGAATATAGGATCCGTGCGTCACATCAAAGCTCAACGGGCGTGTCCACACGCCCGGGTCGAGTGGGACCCAGAGCCGGTCATCAGTAGGGAGTAGGTCAGGGATAACGGCGTCCTGACGCATGTCGACGGGCTGTACCCCCTGGAACGCGACAGCAGATGAATCACGTAGACGCGTCGTTAGGTGCAACTTAAGCTCCTATTCGTTTCTCCGGTCGCATACGTTTCTGCGGTGCTTGGACGGCCCCGGCGCTGCCAGCTAAAGGTATGGCGTGGTCCGCCCCGGTCGCCCCCAAATCGACTCCCCCGGCAGGTAAGGTTGCGGCGGACGGGCTTGCACCCCTGCCACGACGCAGATCGCCAGGTTCCGCTGAGCGCGACTCGTGACTCGTCGCGACACGTCGTCAGCGAGAGCGACGCCTGCACCGAACGTCTCGGCATCGGCTCACCCGGATGCGCCTCGAGGCCTCCCACCAACTGGCCGCGATCCCCAGCGCCTCCCGGTGCGGATGCGATCCGGAATTACTCGTCACCGCTCGGCGGCTGTGAGTCGAGCGTGAAGCGGCTTATATGATCGGCCCATATTGCCGGTCATTTCGGGCTGACGCGTGTGTTCGGTGAACCTCACATCGGGAAAGACGCGGAGGAGTTGGCCGACCATCTCTGCGGCTTCGGCTCGCGCAAGGTTGGCGCCGATGCAACGCCGAGGGCCGAATCCGAAGCCGAGGTGCGTCTGCACATTTCGACGGTCGAGGCGAAAGGTGAGCGGGTCCTCAAAATGCTCAGGATCCCGGTTCGCGGCAGAGAGAATCGACTGGATTCGATCTCCCCGCGCGACCGGGCACCCCGCCACCTCCGTGTCCACCTCGACGGACCGCAGATGGAAATGGATCACGCCTAGGTAGCGCATGGTTTCGTCGACGAAGCGCTGGGTCAGCTCTGGTTCTGCGACGAGCCGGTCACGCAGGTCGGGTCGAGTCAACAACATGTAGATGCAGTTGCGCAAAAGATGTGTTGTGCTGTGTGAGCCGGCGTTGAGGACCACGCGTGCTTGCGCAAGCATATCCTTCTCACCCCAGTCCTGAATTACCTTGGGGCCCTCGCGCCAGAGCGAACTAATCAGGTCGTCTCCTGAGCCGTCCCGCCGCGCACGGATCAACGGCTTGAGGAGCTCGTTCAGGTTCGCCGCAGCCTGGAGGGCGGCGTCGAGTAGATGTGGATCCTGGCCGCGAGTCGCGACCCAGACGAAGGTCGCCTCCGTCCAAACCTTGCAGTTGTCGAGGGCCTCTTCGTCATCGAGGGGTACTCCAAGCATCGCTGCGATCACATATGCCGGCAGCGGGAGGGCTAGCGCGCGGTCGAGATCCGCTTCGTGGTCATCGCGGATCTTGCCGAGCAGCGTCTCTATTAGCGGACGGGCGTAGGTCGCGCGGTACGTGTCCACCACTCGACTGGTGAAATACCCGAGCATGAAACTATGCAAAGCGGCGTGAGCCGGACCCTCGAGATTGAGAAGCGCGCGCTCGCCCCCCCAAATCTCGGCAGCCCCGGGATAATCCAGATACCGGTGCGCGAACGTATCCTCATCTTGGTGAACGACCTTGCAACCCGCGTGCGTGTGGACGAGCCAGGCATCGAGGCCGTCGTCCCATCGGATGCCAGATGGGCTTGCTGCCCGCAGTTCCTCGTAATAAGCGTAAGGATCGCGGTCGATCAGCTCGACGTAGCTCGGTATTGCTCCGGTCTCGCCACTCATGTACGCCCTCCCGCTCTCCCTGTTGGCTGTGATTCATCCCACGTTCTAGCTGCGACAGAGTCGAACGCCGGCCCCGACCGAGTCCAGCCGCGAGGCTCCGCAACGTCCATTCTGCCGCAATGTGGAAGCCCAAGTCGCAATATGACGCACGATACGGCACACGACTCCGCCTGTCAACTCGCACCATCGCGCTATCGCGGGCTGCCTCGGGACCATGCGGGCCGCGGGCGGAATCACTATCGGGATGGGGCAGTCGGTTAGACACTTACGGCGCTGTCAGCCCGGCCGACAAGCTCCTGCGCCGTTCTCCGACGCGCCAGGGGCAAGCGACTTGACACGCCTCGCGCGCCCCCAGTATAGTTCTGCGATGCAGAGCTGCCCATCACAATGCGCAACGCGATCGGCTAGGATGGTCGCCGGAGAGCGTGAAGCGCCGAACACCCGTCAGCTCGCGACGACACGATGACCTACGTGATCAACGACGCTTGCGTCGACACGCTCGACGCGTCTTGTGTCGAGGTCTGCCCGGTCGACTGCATATATCAAGGGCTTCGCTCGCGCTACATACATCCGACGGAGTGCATCGATTGTGGCGCATGTGAGCCAGCTTGTCCGGTCTCGGCAATCTTCTATGCGCCTGACGCCGCCGGGGACGACTCCATCTACGTCGAAGACAACGCGCGTTTCTTCGACACCGTGCTCGTCGGCCGTGACACGCCAGTGGGCGATCCAGGCGGGGCGTCGGAATGTGGCGTCATTGGCGTCGACACGCCGCTCGTCACCTCGCGTCCACTCGCTAGCAGTTGAGTCTTGGCCGAATCGGTCGGCGCGGTATCGGCGACCCCGGCTCAGCGACGCTTCAGGAGGCGCCGCTGACCTTGCGGGGCAAGCGCCGCGCCGCGCCGAGCACGGGCTTGGTCCCGTTGCCGAGCTGACGCGAGATCAATCCCGCAGTCTCGCGGAGCAGCGCAACAATCTTCTCATGGTGCTCCCCGAGGATATGCGGCACAAGCCCGCCTATCGAGATCGCCGCGACCGCAGTGTCCGTCGCATCATGCCCATACACGGCGACGCCGAGAGCGGCGATTCCAGGAGTTACGTCCTCGTCCGAAATCGAGTATCCGCGGGACCGTGCCCGCAGGATCTCGGCGACCAATTCATCCGGATCGACGATGGTCTTGTCCGTATATCGCACCATCTCAGCCCGCCGGACGTAGGCACGGATCGCGGCCTCCGGCTCCGACGCAAGGAGAGCGCGCTGTCCCGCCCCCACGTGGAGCGGCAACGAGCCGCCAACCTTCAGCGCGAGAGAATATGCGTACTTCCCATCGATCCGTTCGACGGTGACGCCTCGGTCCCCGTCGCGAACCACGAGAAAAACCGTAAGCCCGGTCATTTCTGTGAGCCGCTCAAGCGGCTCACGGCTAACCGCTCGCAAGTCGAATCGTGCCTCGACGCGCTTGCCGAGCTCGAAGAGGCGCAGACCAAGTCGATATGATCCGGTCGAAGTTTGCTCGCAGAATCCAAGTTCGCAGAGCGACACAAGGATCCGACGCGCCGTGCTAGGCACGAGACCGGCCTCTTCTGAGATCGCCTGAAGCCGCGTGGGGTTGTCAGACCGCGCGAGGATGTCCAGAATTGTCGCCGCGCGCGTGAGAACCTGGATCTTACCCCCGGCCTCCCGCGTCTCTTCTATCTCGCCGTTTCGCATCACGAAATTCTTCCGCATCTTCGCACATTCGACCGAACTGGGGAACGATCTCGATCTGCGCCTCAACTCAGGCGTTTCGAGGCAACCTCCCCCAGCGGGCCTTTTGTCGTATGGTGAACCACGATAGCGTATGGTGCCATTCCACAGTGGCGACCGACGAGAGGTGCATGATGACAGGCGAGGACTTGGCGGCGATCCATCAGTTGATCGCCCTCTACGGGCACGCGGCAGACTCCGATGACGACGACATCTTCGATGAGGTGTTCTCCGAGGACGCTGTGTTTAAGTCGCGGGCGAGCGATCGCCTTCTCGAGGGGCGCCAAGCAATAAAGGCGTGGTTCGCATTGGGGAAGCCCCCGCACCCGCCTGCCCACCAAACGACGAACGTCTACGTGTACGAAACGGCTGACGGCACCGTCCGCGTGAAGAGCAAGTTCCTCGCGATCAATCCGGACACGGGCCTGCCGCGGACAGGGGACTACAACGATATCGTCGTCAAAACCGCCTCTGGTTGGCGGATCCGTGAGCGCGTATCGTTTGACCGTTTTGGCGGCTACTCCTTCCAGAGCTGATCGCATGTCACTCGACGTTCATGCCGCACTCAATTCGGTCTCCGACTACGAATCCGCTGCTCGCAAGCTTCTCCCCCCTGGTCTGTTTCCAGTGCTCTTCGGATCGTATGGTGACTCCGGCTGGGAGGCCAACACGCACAACCTTGATGGGTTGCGGGATGTGGAACTTCGCCCCCGCGTGATGGTCGACGTCAGCTCGATCGATACGACAACAACTGTACTCGGCACGGCGATCTCGGTGCCTATCATCACGGCCCCAGCCGGCCTGCACTTGAGGTTCCACGCGGACGGCGAGCCTGCGACAGCCCGAGGGACCGCAGATGCTGGATCTCTAATGATCCTGAGCACTGCCGCGAGCTACAGCATCGAGGAGATCGCTGCGTTGGATGCAGGTCCGCGCTGGTTCCAGTTGTACTGCTTTAAAGACCGCGGGCTCACTGCCGATCTCGTTCGCCGTGCGGAAGCGGCCGGCTATGGGGCGATCGTGGTTACTGTCGACAACCCCGGAGTACGATCGCGAGAGCGGGATCATCGCCATGGATTCGATTGGCACGGCCAGGGGAACGTGGCGACGCTGCCCGCCGACCGGATCCTGCGAAACTTCCACGGCCTGGAAGGGCCGACGATTCCGACCGCCGAAAGCTTCCACGCAAACTTCGAGACCGCACTTGACTGGAGTTATTTCGACTGGTTGCAGGATCTCACCCCGCTGCCGTTTGTGATTAAGGGGGTGCAGGCGGTCGGTGACGCGATTGAGGCCGTCAACCGCGGAGCGCGCGGGCTTGTTGTCTCGAACCACGGCGGCCACGCGCTGCACGACACCGTGGCGACGATCTCAACGCTTCCAGACGTTGCCGACGCCGTGGGCGACGCCGCAGAGGTCTATTTGGACGGGGGTATCCGGCGCGGAATTGACGTTCTAAAGTGCCTCGCTCTGGGGGCACGCGCAGTGCTGATCGGACGTGCCTACCTCTGGGGTCTGACGGTCGACGGTCGGGCCGGCGTGACCGACGTCTATGACCTACTGCGTGACGAGCTTCAGGTCGCGATGGCTTACCTCGGTGTCGCTGACGTCAAGCAGGTGTCGCGCTCGTTCGTTGCAGGTGGTCGGAACGCGACCAGTGTCGCGTCCGAACTCCGAGAGTTCGCCACCCTCACCGATCAGGGCTACCTAACGCGCGAGGAGTTTGACGCGCTCAAGCAGTCGCTACTCAGCGCAGCACGCCCTCGACACGGCTAAGGAACCTCTCCAGCAGTTCGAGGTGCGGGCCTGGGCCAGGGCCAGCGCCGCGAGTTATCACACCGACCTGCTCGACCCCTAGCGTCGCCCACTGCTCGGCCTCACGCTCCCACTCACCCGGCGACTTTCCGGGCAGCGCGATCCATCCGGAGAGAGCAATGCTCTCACGCGCGCGGCCCACAGCGTCGGCGGCCCGCGCCAAGCGCTCAGGGGCCTGGGCGGCCCGCCTGTCCGTGACGCTGACGTTGAGCACCCAGCCGTCGCCGAACCGTGCCGCACGTCTCACCGCTGCGTCGCTTGTTCCCCCAATCCAGATAGGGATCCGACGTTTGGTGGGCAACGGGTTCAGACCGGCGCGGTCGATGTTGTGCCAGCGTCCCTTGTAGCTCACAACAGGTTCCGCCCAGAGTGCCTTCAGCACCTCGATCTGCTCATCGATGCGCTGCCCACGCTCGCGGAAGTCGACACCAAGCGCTTGGTATTCGATCTTGTTCCAGCCGATACCGACCCCGAGGCGAAAGCGCCCTGCGCTCAGGAGATCTACCTCGACACACTGCTTAGCGACTAGAGCCGTTTGGCGCTGCGGGAGGATGAGAACCGACGTCGCCAGGCCGAGTCGGTCTGTCACCCCTGCGATATGGGCAAGCAGCGTGAGGGGCTCGTGAAAGGGGTCTGCGATCGTATATGGAACCGTCGAAAGTCCGCTGGGAGGCCCGTCAAGCCAGTGATCGGACACGCCTCCGAGAACATGATCGAACATCTCGATCTCATCGACACCCCAGGACTCGACGGCCCTCGCCCACTGACGGATGTCGGGCCCGTGTACGCCGAGCTCCTGCTGGGGCAGGACGACGCTCAGTCGCATGATCGTATCAGCTTCAGGATCAGAAGTTTGCGCATCTTAGCAAGCGGGGCCGTAATGTGGCAGTTGTGGAGCTCAGGTCAGATCACGGCTGGCCACGGTCAGCTCTTCCCTAAATGCTGGCTCTGCGATTGCGATCATCTGCTCGGCCCGTTCGCGCAGCGATCGGCCGCGCAGGTCGGCTACGCCATGTTCGGTTGCCACCAGATGGACATCGCTACGGGGTGCGGTTGCCACGCCATTGCTGAGCTTCGAGACGATGCGCGACAGCGCACCATCGCGTGCGGTCGACGGGAGGGCGACGATCGAGCAACCCCCCGGTGCCGCGGCAGCCCCGCGCATGAAGTCGACCGCACCGCCGACGGCGCCGACGTGCACGCCGCGCACGGACTCTGCGTTGACCTGGCCGGTCAGGTCAACCTCCACTGCGGAGTTGATCGCGATGAATCCCTCTAGTCGGCTGAGGACCGACGCCCCATGGGTGTACGCGATCTGCCGGAGTTCGACCTCGGGGTTCTCATGGGCGTAGTCGTAGAGTCGACGGGTTCCAACGAGCATCCCCGCCACTGTGACGCCTCGATCCAGTCCTTTGCGCGCGTTCGTGACGGCGCCGCATTCGATCAGGTCAAGGACGCGGTCTCCTAGGAGCGACGTGTGGATCCCCAGGTCGCGCCTAGCGGTCAGGCCCCCCGCGATCGCCTCCGGCGTCGAGCCGATTCCGAACTGCAGAGTTGATCCGTCGGGAACGAAAGCCATGACGCGTTCGGCGATGGCTAGCTCGGCTGCGCCAGGCGTAGACGGTCGCACCTCGAGCGGCCCTCGATCAGCATGGATCACAGCTGTGAACGAGCTTGCGTCCACTTCGGTATCGCCTCGCGTTCGGGGGGTCCGCTCATCGACCTCGGCGATCACGACGCGCGCCCTCGCCATCGCCGGCCGAACGTAATCTGCAACGACGCCGAGGCTGTGCCGACCGCGAGCGTCCGGTGGGCTCACCTGAACGAAGACGACGTCGACACCGATGCGGCCATCGGTGATCAACCTTGGAACCGACGACAGGTGGGAGGGGACGATCTCGAGGGCCCCGTGATGACTCAGCCGCGCGTTCGTGCCGTATCCGCCGAGCGCACGGAATCGGATGTGATCTGCATGTCCCGAACAGAAGGTCTCGCTAAACGACACGCCCAGGAACACCTCGACCCCGCCGAGTTGGGCCCGCTGCTCGACCAATGCGCCCGTGAGGCTTCGCGGCTCGCCGGCCCCTTCCCCCCACAGGATGCGATCGCCCGGCCGCACAAACCTCGAAAGATCAATTTCGGCGCTGGACGCGGACTGTTGGGGAGTCACAGGCCGTTCGCCTGGGTTCGTCGGTCGCGGGTTGACATCGTGCCCGCCGACACGTTATCGTATTCGCGATACAGCAAGCTGTTCCACATTGCGCAACGATGAGGGAGAAGAGCAGTGTCGATATTCGAGGAGTACGCGGACCGATGCAAGGTCGCGAAGGTGGAGCGGGACGACGCCGGGGTTGTCGAAATCACCTTGCACACCGACGGCAATTCACTGCGTTTCGGATCTGATTACCTCGCCCCGTATCAGCTGGCCGATCTCTTCGGCGACCTCGGGGCTGATCCTGAGAACAAGGTGATCATTCTCGGCGGCACCGGCGAGAAATTCTGCGACAACGTCGTTGACGGTCTGCAAGCGGCGCACGGAAACCCCATGGCCTGGGACCGGGTCATGCGTAACCGTAGGCGCCTTCTGCGCAACCTGCTCGAACTTGAGGCGCCGATCATCTCCGCTGTCAACGGCCCGGCGGTTGCGCACGCCGAAGTGCCAGTGCTCTGTGACATTGTTTTGGCAGCGCCGACCGCAGCATTCCAAGACGCCCCGCACTTCCCCCTTGGAGGCACTCCCGGAGACGGCGCGCACGTCCTCTGGCCCTACCTGTTGGGTCCAGTTCGTGGCAAATACTTCGTGCTAACGGGACAATCGATCGGGGCCGAGGAGGCTCTCGAGCTCGGCATCGTCAACGAGGTGGTCGCCCGAGACGAACTGATGCCTCGAGCTCGGGAGCTCGCTCAGATGATCGCAGCGCGGCCGCCGCTTTCGGTTCGCTACACGCGCCAGGTCATCAATCTCGGCTTGAAGCGACTGTTCGAGCAGGATCTCGGGTACGGGCTCGCGCTCGAGGGCCTTGCAGCCGTCCAAATCCGGGGCTGGCGGATGCACAACGGGGGCAACTGGCCCGGCGAAGAGGAGTGGGGCGACCCGCTTTGGGTCTCACGTACCACAAACGGCGTCCCGGCCCACGACGAGGCGGCGGCCGTCACCGACAAATGACGGCCGCGAGCGTCGACGGAATCCCGCCCCTGGCCGACCGGCGACTGGCGGATCTCGTGCTGCGTCAGGCCGCCGCGCGCCCGAGCCAGCCATACGTCACCTTCGCGGCGACGGGGAGCACGTGGACCTATGCCGAATTCGCCGACCAAGCAGCTCGGTTCGCCGGTGGCCTTCGCGCGCTCGGCCACAGCATCGGCGACCGGATTGGGATCATGCTCCCAAACGATCCCGAGTACCTTCTCGGATGGTTTGGCTCACTTTTCGCTGGAACGGTCGACGTTGCGGTCAACTCCGCTCTCACAAAGGGCCGGCTCGCTCATCAGCTACGCGTCGCGGGCGTCACAACGCTGATCTGTCGTGCCGACGGGGCGCGTGCCGTCGCTGAGGTCTGCCGCGACTTACCGTCGCTGAAAAGGATTGTCTCCGTCGGTGATGGGGTCCCGGACCTTGGGCTCGAGCACCTGTCTTTCGATTCCCTCTTGACTAGTCCGCCCGCCGAGCGCTACCCGTCCTCGCCCAAAGATACGGCGACGATCCGGTATACGTCCGGGACGACCGGACCCGCGAAGGCTGTCGCGCTTACCCACTCGCGCCTCACCGTGTTCGCGAACCAGTTTGTGTGGCTCACTGGCTACACCGCGGAAGACGCCCTCTATACATGTTTCCCGCTCCACCACGGCATCGCGAGCACCCTTGGCGTGGTGACGACGCTTGTCTCCGGCGGTCACTTGATCGTAGACGACCGTTTCAGCGCCTCGGGGTATTGGGACAGCATCCGAAGGCACGACGCCACTCTCGCGCACATCATCAATCCGCTTCTCCCGATCTTGCTCGCTCAGCCGCCGTCGTCGCACGACCGCGACCACCGATGCGCGCGGCTCTGGACCGCGGTGCCCAACGAGCAGTTCGAGAGCCGCTTCCGGACCCAGCTGATTAACTTCTATGGGCAGTCCGAAGGAGGCGCGATTGCCGTCATCCCTCCGGGTGAGGAAGCTCCCCAGGGCTCATCGGGCCGCGAGAGCGATCTCTTTGAGATCCAGATCGTCGATGACGACGACTATCCGGTCACTGCTGGAGAGGTGGGAGAGATCGTCTGGCGTCCGAAGCAGCCGCACCTGATGACGCCGGGCTATGTGGGCGATCCAGAGTCGACAGTCCGCGCGTGGCAGAACCTCTGGTTTCACTCGGGAGACGCAGGTAAGCTCGACGCGGACGGGTATCTCTTCCTCATAGGCCGCCAAGGCGACCAGATCCGTCGGAAAGGCGTTAATATTTCAGCTGAGGAGGTGGAAGCTGCCGCAAGTGAATACGGGCCAGTCGTAATCGCCGCTGCCGTTGCTGTACCGTCCGAGCTCGGCGAGTCCGAGGTCAAGCTCTGCGTCGTCGCGGATTCCGCGGATTTCGATCCAGCTGCCCTACACACCCACCTGCGCGAGGCTTTACCGCCGGAGATGGTCCCTCGCTTCATCGAGGTACGCGATAGCCTGCCCTTGACGGACACGCACAAGGTGCGAAAAGCAGTGCTCCGGGGCGAAGGGGTCACGGCTAGCGTCATCGACTTCGAGGCTCATCGCTTTGCTGGCGGTTCGTCCTTCCCGGCGTCCGGTCAATGATCGCAGTCCGGAACAGGACCGCGATCGCCGGCATCGGACGCACCGTCACCGATCGCGACCCGGATGTCGATCCGATGGCGCACCTGGCCCAGGCGCTCACCTCCGCTTGCGCCGACGCAGGCCTCAGTCGACGGGAGATCGATGGCGTCATTGTTAATCTGGCGCCCGAAGAGGGCTCTATGGACAAGCTCCCGGAGATGCTCGGGCTCCCTTCGGTCCGATGGTCGTTTCAGTCTTGGTTCCACGGTCGGCTTGAACCGACGTGTCTTGCTACCGGGGTCTGGGCTGTGCTCGCAGGCCAGGCCGACTACGTCGCCTGCATCTCGACCTCGCAGACCCTGGCGGATTTCAAGCACGGGTACGAGACGCGAGGCCGCGAGAAGAGCCGTGAGGGCGGCGGGCCACACCTCGAGAATCCGCCAAGCGGACTGATCTCCGTGGGCGGGGGTGCGGCGCTTGCGTGGCGCAAATACCTGACGAAATACGGCGGCGACCCGGATGCGCTCGGGGCGGTCGCGGTGACTCAGCGGGAATGGGCGCACCGTCAGCCGGAGGCGTACTTCTGCGGGCGTCCAATCAGCCAAGCCGACTACCTGGCGTCGCCTTATGTGGTCGAGCCGCTGAGGCTCCTGGACCACTGCGTACCAGGCAATGCCGCGTTCTGTCTCATCGTGACTACGGCGGAGCGGGCGAGGGACGCACCAAAGCCGCCGGTCTATGTCAGTGGCTTGCAGGGCTCCTCGTCCGGGCGCGAGCATTTCATCTTCTCGCGGACCGGGCTCGGGGTCGGGCAGCAGACCGATGAACCGTACGTTGCTCCCGACATGCCAGTCTACGCCGCAGCTGGCATCTCGCGGGATGAAGTACAGGTCTTCGGTGCGCTTGACGCGTTCTCTCCGGTTGTCCTGTTCACACTGGAGGAGTTCGGCTTCTGCGCCGAAGGAGAAGCGCTCGATTGGGTCCAGGATGGGCGAACCGCGCCTGGTGGCGTCCTTCCGCTCAACACCTGTGGTGGCGGCCTCTCGGATGTTGAGTCTTTCGGGTGGGGCCATACGGTCGACCTCGTGCGGCAATTGCGAGGCGAAGCGGGGGATGCGCAGGTACCGGGGGTCAAAGTCGCTCAGTACGCTACCCCGGATCGTTCGTCCATCATCCTCACTGCCGACTGACGTCGCAATGATCCCCACACCCGTCAATTGGTTGGATGTCGGACGACTCGGCAGGCCGCTCCCGCGACTCAGTGCGACGAATCGCCCGTTCTGGGAGGCGACTGCACGCCGGAAATTGGTGTTGCCGCGCTGCCCAGCATGCGATCGATGGATCTATCCGATCTCGTCGATCTGCTGGGGGTGCGACGCAGGCGAGCCCCTCATCTGGTCGTCGCTCTCTGGAAAAGGCACGATCTCATCGTGGGTTGTGTACCACCGTGTTTTCCGGCCGTTCCTACCGTCGGACGTGCCATACGTCGTCCTCGAGGTAGACTTGCGGGAAGGACCCCGGATGATTGGCGCCGCGGACCGACTTCACCCCGAGGAGATTAGCGCGGGTCTCGCGGTCCAGGCGTCCTTCCGCGACGCCGACGACGGTCTCACACTTGTGGTATTTGAGCCCGAAGGTGAGTAGCGTGAATTGTGAGCGTTGTGTCGTCGCTCATATTCTCGCCAGTCAGCGACCTGCTGCGCGCAGCGCTTTCCAGCCTCGGCCCGCGCACGGCGCCGTTGAGGACGGGGTTGGATGCGGTCGGGTTGATTCCCCGCGCGGCTTAGCACTACACGGTCTCGAGAGAAGCCGAGACAGATGCAGACGGTCAGAACGAGCGGCCACCACGGCGGCGTGGGCGTCGCCGAGGACGACGGCCAACACCATCTGGACGCGGCTGTCGGATCGTGCGAGAAGTGGCCGACGCCAGCTCAGTCAGCCGCCGGCGAGCAACCGCTGCGTGATCACTCTCGACAACGCGGCGATCACCGAGGTCGAGACCGTCGAGCGACCAGCGGACTCCGTCTCGTGAATCGAGGACACCACTTCCTTCTACTTGCGATGAACCATTCGGACCCTTACCGCGAGGACGATTCAATGCCGTCGCACGGCGCAATCTCAACCGAGCACGTGTGTGAATGAGCACTAACCTGCTGGACGGCCTGCGGCTCATCGAAGGCTCGGCATTTGTCGCCGCCCCGCTGGGCGGCATGACGCTCGCCCAGAACGGTGCTGACGTAATCCGCTTCGATCAGATCGGGGGTGGGCTTGACTTTGGCCGGTGGCCACTCGCTCCCGATGGTCAGAGCCTGTTTTGGGCTGGCCTCAACAAGGGCAAGCGCTCGATCTGCATTGACCTACACGCCCCCGCTGGACGTGAGCTGGCGGCAACGCTGATCGCACAAGCGGGGGGGTTCCTCACCAACTTCCCCGCACGCGGGTGGCTCGACTTCGAGCGGCTGCGTTCAGGCCGTCCGGACCTTATCATGGTCGCCCTGACCGGGAATCCGGACGGCACGAGTGAGGTCGACTACACCGTGAACCCCGCCACGGGCTTTCCATGGGCCACTGGTCCGCGCAACGTTCGAGAGCCGCTGAATAGCGTGCTGCCCGCATGGGACATCGCGACGGGCACCCTTGCCGCGTTTGGTCTCCTAGCTGCTGAGCGTCACCGTTGTCGCGTCGGAGCCGGCCAACTGATCCGGCTCGCCCTGTCGGACGTGGCATTCGCCATGGTGGGCAACCTAGGGCGCATCGCGCAGGCGCACCTCGGACAGACCGACGAGCACAAGGATGGGAACTACCTCTATGGCGCGTTCGGCCACGACTTCGAGACCCGGGACGGCAGACGGGTCATGGTGGTCGCCCTCACCGCTCGCCAATGGCGCGTCCTTCGAGAGACGACAGGCATCACCGAGTCGTGTGCGGCACTGGAGACTGCCACTGGGTGCGACCTTTCGACCGAGACGGGTCGGTTCGAGGCGCGCGACCTTATAACTGCGTTGCTTCGGCCGTGGTTTGCCTCCCGCGACATGAATACGATCCGCAAGACCTTTACTGATGCCGGCGTCTCATGGGGTCCTTATCAGACCTTCACGCAGCTCCTCACTGAGGATCTGCGCTGCTCAACCGCAAACCCTCTCTTCAAGGAGGTCGAGCACCCCGGGGTCGGTTCGTACATAATGCCGGGGTCTCCGCTGTGGTTCGGCGCAGGCGAGCCCCTGGGAGTTGTGCGGGCGCCGGTGCTTGGGGAGCATACGGAGCAGATTCTCGCCGACGTACTCGGGCTGAGCAGCCACGAGATCGGCCGACTTCACGATCAGGGCGTCGTCGCCGGCCCGATCGCGGAGTCTGGCTAGGCCCCGCGCGCGCGAAGGCAAAGAGTCGCGGCCACTAGCACCCTCGCATGTGTCTGGCTCTCCTTCTCCCTTTCTCCAGCCCCGGGCGCCGCGCGCACAGCGGACGGGTGAGGCCGCGTGTCAGCAGGCGGTCCCCAAACCTTCGGCGCCCTCCGTCCACGGCCCCGGGTGCGTTCGCGGCCGCTCATCGACTCCGCCGGACTCCTCCCGACGCGTCGAAGCCCGGCGGGGCGACCGCGGCTAAGCCTCGATCCACCGTTCTGGCACCGGAGCGTCGCGGTCCCAGGCTCGCCGACCATCTACATCAAGAGCCATCCACCGTCGGAGAAGACGGTTTGGCCGGTCATGTAGCTCGAGGCGTCACTCGCCAGGAAGATCAGAGGCCCGATCAACTCGTCCGGATCGCCGAAACGGCCCATCGGGATCTTGTCGATGAACTCGCGCTGGAAGACCTCCGGGTCAGAGCGCCAGGTCTTGGTCATCTCGGTCAAGTGGGCGCCCGGACCGATCGCGTTGACCCGGACCCCAGCCGCCGCCCACTCGTTGGCCAGCGACTTGGTGATCCCGAGATCGCCATGCTTGGTCGCGGCGTACGCAAGGCGGTTCTTGAAACCAAGGACGCCCGAGATCGAAGAGATGTTGATGATGCTTCCCTTCCCCTGCTCGACCATGATCCGTCCTGCCGCCGTGCAACACAGGAACGTGCCTGTTAGGTTCACATCGAGCACCCGCTTCCACTCTTCCAGTTCCAGCTCCAGCGCCGGCACGAACGACCACAGCCCCGCGTTATTTACCAGCACGTCCACCCTTCCGGACTCCCGCTTGACGCGATCGAAAGCCCCCTTCACGGCTTCCAGTGATGAAACGTCGGCCTGAACGGCGTAAGCCGAGCGATGCCCCGAGTCGTGTAACACATCGACGGTTTCCTGCGCCTTGCCGGCATCGAGATCGAGGGAGACCACAGTCGCGCCGAACCGTGCTAGGCCCTGGGCGAAGACGCGACCAAATCCCTGACCTGCTCCGGTGACCACGGCGACGCGGTCACTTAGGTCGAAAATTTCCGGACCCACACTCATCGGTAGCTCCTTAGTTGCTGTGTCAGTCGTCGTGCTCAGCGAGCGAGCGCGCCGGCTCCTCATCGGAACCACGAGTCAGAGTCGTGTGCGCGTCCCCGCCGGACGCCTCGGTCGAGCGTCGCGATCTCGGCGGGATGGGCACTTGGTCAAAGAGGTGGCTCGAAACCACGAAAGCGTTTCCAGTCAGAGCATCGCCGGTCAATGCTATCTCAAACCTTACCAGTTACTGCGTCCATGAGGACCTCCCCCATGGACGACCATTTAAAGTCCCGACTGACGACCAGGATTTCTCCCGTGGGCGGCCATCTTTCTCTCCGCGGTTTTCCTGAATCTGTTGGTTAGCCACGCCTGGGCTCGATCTTGGAGCCGACGCGTGGAGGCCGCGTGAAGAAACCGGAGGAGGTGATGGAGATTCTGGAGGCGTATGACCTGGCCGGCTCGTTGCGCGTAGCGGCGCAACTGGCGGGCTGTGATCACGAGGCGGTCACGCATTGGGTGGCGCAGCGAGATCTCAGGCTCGTCCCTCGGGTCGACCGGCGCCGGCCGGCGATGCATGGCGAGTTCCAGCAGAAGATCGACGAGCTCCTCGCGCGATCGAACGAGGGGATCCGGGCAGATGTCGCGCACGAGAAGCTGGTCGCGCTCGGCTATTAAGGGAGCGCCCGAACGACGCGGCGGTCGGTCGCTGTGTCTAACCGCCGGTGGTGGCGCGAGCACGGCCGGGTGACGCGACCGTGGATGCCGGAACCGGGCCTGTGGATGCAGTTCGACTATGGCGATGGACCGGTCGTGGACGGTCGCAAGGCGGTGTTGTTCTATGCGTGGCTGGCGTGGAGCAGGTTCCGGGTCGTGGTGGCGTTGCGCGACACGCGCGGTGATCGGGCTGGATCGGGCGCTGCGGTGCTTCGGAGGCGCGCCGACCTACGTATTGACCGATAACGAGAGGGACGGTGTCGGTCGATCATATGTGCGGGATCGCGGTCCGCAACGCGCAGATCGTCAGCGTCGCCCGGCATTACGGCGTGACGATTCAGCCGTTGCGTGCCGGCCGATCCGCACAGCAAGGGTGGCAGCGAGGCGACCGTGCGGATCGCGAAGGCCGATCTGCTGCCCGTCGATCACACGCTCCGGCCTAACTACGCCCGGGTTGCTCCCCCTAAAGGGCTCTCCACGCTGGGCTTCGACCCGCCCGTTTCCAGACCGAGCCGCCAGCCTGCTACCGGGGCTCCTGGCAGCTAGCCGGACGGGACTCACACCAGTAGGCGACAAGCTTGTGTCAGATCAGGTCATCCTAACCAACCTCCTCCGACTACCTGGCGCACGCGGATATCCGCATAGCTCGACGAGGTGGGGCTGTTGCCGTGTCCACGGACGCGGCAGAGGCGCTGTTCCGAGTGATCGACGCCGCCTACGAGAACCGCTCGATCGCGCTCAGCTCCAACATCCACCGTCCGGGAGCGACGAGCTGATGCCCAAAACGATCGCGACCGCGACGTCGACCGGCTCGTGCACCACGCCCACGTCCTCATCACCGACGCGGCCGAGAGCTACCGCCTCGCCCAGGCGACCGCCGGGAAGGGGTCCAGCCGCTGCCCTGAACCCGCGCTGCACGGCTGGGGAGTTTCGTGGCCATCAGGGGGAGAGAAAGTGGCCGCGGATCGGAGTTCTCTCGATGGCCATTGACAGCCCAGTCGCGGGAGGAAGTGGACCCGGAAGCAGACGGTTTGGCAAGCCTCGTGTCGTCAAACATCAATCGTGGTCGAGGGTCCCGGGTCAATCTGCCACCTTGCTTCGTCTCGGGACGACCGCGGAACGAGACGAGTTATGGGGCTGGGTCGAGGTCACAGCCGGTCGGCTGAGATGCGCCGAGAACAACTCGCGGCTGCCCAGCTCGCGCTCAATCGCCAAGAACCCGCGGCTGCGCGACAGCGCCTCTGGCATTCAAGTCACTTCGGGAGCGGACGAACCGACTAATGCCTACGACTGAAAGTCGCACGCTATGGATTCGAATGGGCCGTTGTCCGGGCGTCGGCGAACGTTCTGGCGGCTGGCGCAGCTCGTCCTCGAAGGTCGCCTGCAACAGCTGGCGTGGTTGCGGAACTGCCTGATGATCCGGCCGAGCCTGGACAGGACCTGGTGCTGACGAACGCTCACCGCGGGTTCTCGCGCTCTGCATCCCCGGAGCGCCACCCCGCCGTCTGTCCACGTCAGGACCGAGGCGCGGCTACAATGCCTTGGGAGATAGGAGAGCTTCATGGAGGTTCGTCAACTAGGTCGTGTAGGTCCTACGGTGTCGGCTATCGGTCTGGGATGCGTGCCAATGTCCGGTGTCTACGGGAACACCACCGACGCGGAGGGGATTGCAGTCATCCAACGGGCGCTGGACCTTGGGATCACGTTGCTTGACACCGCCGACATCTACGGCACCGGTCACAACGAGGAGATCGTGGGCCGAGCGATTAGCGGTCGGCGTGACGAGGTCGTGCTCGCCACCAAATTCGGCAATGTCGTTGATGCCCGCGGCCGGTTGACCGGGATCAATGGTCGCCCAGAGTACGTGCATGAGGCTTGCGAGGCCAGCCTCACACGACTTGGAGTGGACACGATCGATCTCTATCAGCTGCATCGCGTCGATCCCGAGACCCCGATCGAAGAGACCGTTGGGGCGATGGCTGAGTTGGTCCAGGAGGGCAAGGTCCGCTACCTTGGCCTCTCCGAAGCCCTGTCGCCCGACCTGCGACGCGCCGCGGCGGTGCACCCGATTTCCAGCGTGCAGAGCGAGTACTCGCTGCTCGAACGCGGGGTGGAGAGAGAAGTGCTCGGCACCTGTGAGGAACTAGAGATTGGCTTTCTCCCGTTCTCGCCACTCCTGCGCGGACTGCTGGCCGGCAGCCTCACCGCTGACAGCCAGCTTGACGAGGGCGACCTTCGCAGCGGGGACCGCTTTCCGCGAGTTGGCCCCGAGCACCGTTCGGCCAACGCTCGGCTCGCGCAGGTCGTGAGAGAGATCGCCGACGGGCACAGCTGCACGCTCGGTCAGGTGGCGCTGGCATGGCTACTGGGCCGCCGACCGTGGATCGTGCCGATCCCGGGCACGAAACGAACTGCGCACGTCGAGGACAACGCTCAGGCGCCGCAGCTCAGCTTGACCACCGAGGACCAAGAGCGACTCGATGCACTATCGGTCGATGTGCACGGCAACCGCTACGGCGGCGAGGACAGCACCCCTGACTGGGTTTCCCCGCCGCTACCCGTCTGAGTGCCGCCCAACTCCCACGAGCCCAACATCGCGGCCCAGCGCTCTAACAGACAACGAAGCCGCCTATCCTCAGGCGCCCCCTAACCTTCGGCGCCCTGCGACCACCGCCCGGAGGTGCTTCCGCGGCTGCTCATCGACTCCGCGGGACCCCTCGACGCGCTGACGGACTCCGGCGAGCGAGGCTACAGCTACGCCGTTTTACACGCGACCCACAACACGCGGGCACGAGACCTGGTCCGGATCTGCCGGTATGGCCCGACGAACAGCACGGCGACTGCGCGTCGGGCCTCTTGATCGCGCCGACCAAGTTTCTAAGCGGTGTCCCTTTCCGCGTACACCGCCGTGCGCTCCGCCGCGGCGGTCCGGCGGAGAATAAACTGCGCGGCGCGCCACCCGATCATCATCGTTGGTACGTTCGTGTTACCCGACGGGATCTCCGGCATGATCGCTGCGTCGGCAACCCGTAGGTTCTCGGTGCCATGCACGATCAGTTCGCTGTCGACCACACACTCCGGCCCGGGTCCCATCTTGCACGTGCCGACCGGGTGGAAGTACGTTCCGGCAGCGCTCCGAACGTATGCCGCAGCACGCTCACGACTTTCGGCTTCCGCACCAGGCACGGCTTCGGCGGTACGCCACTCATCGAACGCGGGAGACGCTCCCAGCCGTCGCGCGACTTCCATGACGCCGATGAGCATCGTGAGATCCTCCTCGGCCGTGAGGTACGCGGGGTCAATCATGGGCTGGTCCGACGGATCAGAAGTCCGCAACGCCACGCGGCCACGGCCTCGCGGCTTCAGTATCCCGGGGTACATCGTAAAGCCGTTGACGAAGTCGTAGCTCTCAAATCCAGGGCGTACGTACGGAAACAACTGCAAAGGAATCTGGGCGTCGTAGTGAGACCGCTCCGGCGAGGTGCGACAGTACAGTCCAGCCTCGACTAATTGATAATGGCTTGCCGGGAGCGGCCTCGACGCCTCGAACACCACCGGAACGCCAACATGATCGTGCAGGTTCTCGCCCACACCCGGCAAGTCGAGAACAGGGTCGATGCCGAGGCGCCTGAGCTCACTTTGCGGCCCAATGCCCGACAGCATCAGCAGTTGCGGGGAGCCGATGGCACCGGCACACACGATGACCTCTTGCTGCACCGCTAGACGGGAGGTCTGGCCATCACCGGCCCGCAACAATACCTCCGTGACTCGGCCGGACCGCGTGTCGAAAACCAGCTTCACCGCGCTGGTTTCCAGGAGCACGATCAAATTCTTGGTGCCCGCGGCTGCAAGGAATGCTGTTGCCGAGTCCTGACGCCGGCCCTCGGCGACGTTCAGCTGGTGCAATCCGTAACCTTCTGGGTCGAGACCGTTGAAGTCGGGCGACCGCCGATACCCGCATTCCTCGCAAGCCTCTAGGAACGCCGCGCTGACCGGATGTCCCGGCTCGATCCGCTCGACACGTACCGGTCCGCCAGTCCCGCGTACCGCGGAGTCCGCTTCGCCATAAGACTCAATTTCCCGGAATGCCCCGTACACCGTCTCGCTGTCCCACCCGGCGTTACCCGCGGCCGCCCAGCCGTCGTAGTCCCAAGGCGCGCCGCGCATGTACATCATCCCATTGACGGAGCTCGAGCCGCCGAGAACCTTGCCCATCGACCAGACATGCACTCGGTCGTTGGTACCCGACTGAGGTACCGTACGGTAGGCCCACTGGGCGTTGCCCGCGGCGAGCTCAGGCCACTTTGCCGGGTCAATGACATCCGTGCGTTGATTCGATCCGCCACTTTCGACCAGTACGACCCGAGCGTCCGACTCAGCGGCTAGGCGCCCGGCAACGGCGCTCCCTCCTGAGCCGCCGCCAATCACCAGATAGTCACAGTCCGTTGGAAACCTGTCGGGGTCTGTCTCTGCCCTAACCTCGTCACTCGCCGGCCGAGTCATACCATAGCTCCTTGTCTACTAGTCTGCCAATTGCTGACGCGTCCAGCGCTGCTCATACCGCCGCCGGGTCAAATCCGAGGCTGCTGCTCAGGACGATCTGCTTTAGCTGTGTGAATTCAAAGACACCCTCGGGTCCGCATTCACGTCCCCATCCTGACTGCTTCATGCCTCCAAATGGCTCGGTCATGCTCACGCCCGCCGTGTTGATAGCGACGCTGCCGGCTCGGATCTGTCTGGCGATGTCGACCGCTTCCTCAGGATCGTCGCTATACACAGAGGCGGCAAGCCCGAACTTCGTATCGTTTGCGATTCTGATGGCGTCGTCATGGTCCTCGTATTCGATGACACAGGTCACGGGACCGAAGACCTCTTGCTGCGCCACCTCCATGCTATTGGCCACGTCGCGCAGCAGGGTGGGCTGGTAATACCAGCCGCGTTCGTACTCCGCCGGTCGCTCGCCCCCGACGACAATCCGCGCGCCTTCCGCCACGGCGGACGCCACGAAGCGCTCCGTTCGGGCGAGCGCGCGGCGGGTCGCCAGAGGCCCGACCTCCGTCTCGGTGTCAAGAGGGTCCCCGACGCGGATCGCCTGCCATGCCTTAGCGAGGGTTGCCACAACCTCCTCGTACCGCGATCTCGGCGCGAGGATTCGCGACAATGCGACGCAGACCTGGCCCGAATACGCGGTCGCACCTGGAACAAGCGATGGCAGCGCCTCCTCGAGATTGGCGCTCTGCGTGATGATCGCCGGCGATTTTCCACCGAGCTCAAGAGCTGTCCTGGCGAGGTGGGCAGCACTGCGCCTGACGACGTCCATCGCTACTTCGGTGCCGCCCGTCATAGCAACCATGTCGATCCCTGGGTGGCCCACTAGGTGCTTACTTACCTCGGCATCTCCAGCGAGCACGCTGAGCACACCGTCTGGGAACCCGGCTTCGCGCGCAGACTCGGCCACAAGCCGCATCGTCAGCTGGGATTCTGGTGCGGACTTGATCACCACCGGGCATCCTGCAATCAGTGCCGGAAACACTTTCATACCCAACAGATTGATAGGTCCGTTGTAGGTGAGGATCGCGAGGACCGTACCGACGGGTTCGCGGCGAATAAGAACCTCGCTGCCCTCGCTCGTGCGGACCTCCTCGAACGACAAGTGCGGCGCGAGGTTGAACACATGACGCCAAATCCCCGCGGCGACATCGAGCATCATGTCGGAAAACCGCACTGGTGCGCCAGATTCAATCGTCCACGCGCGCGCGATCGCCTCTCTATTCGCCTCGAGGCGGTCCGCCATGCGACTGCAGGTCGCTACCCGCTCAGGGACCGTCATGCGCGGCCATGGACCCCGGTCGAACGCCTCGCGTGCAGCCGCGACAGCTCGGTCCGCATCGGAGGCCGACGGTGCCGCGACCCTGACGACGACTTCCTCCGTCGCCGGATTTACGACGTCGATGCACGCCCCGGTGTCGGGACGGGTCCATGCCCCGGCAATAAAGAGGCGGTCGAGTTCGGGGATTTCTGAACCAAAGTCTGCGTCAACGGTTGTCATAGTCGATTCTCCTCTGTTGCTGGGTCATTTGCAGCCGGCGGGCCGGCCGGCTTCTCTATCTCGGTTTACTTCCTCCGCACACGAGCCCCCTACCCCAGTCCGCTTGCGTGGCCACCCTTTCGGCGGCCCTGCCAAGCCCACCACGGCGCGTGGACGCCAGTTCCGACGCCGCGTCTGGCAAGCGGGGAGACATTGGCTTCCGCGTTTCTTCCACAGCAGCTCGCATCTCTCCGTCCGCTCACCTCTCGGGTGAACAGGAAGTCACACGACGATCGTGCCGACCCGGGTCGGTCGCCCTGCCCAACCGCGGATGCAGTCCGCGCCGTCATGTCTCCGCACCCGCGGCAGCCGGAGAGGACCCCAGATCCGTCTCGGCCCCGTCCGCGCCGGCGTCCTCGCCAGGCGCCGCAGCCTGCGCGTGGGCGCCACCGCTGCGCTGGCGCCACACAGCAAACGCGACTGCGCCGATGAGTGCGACGCCGTCGAACATGTCGTTCAGCCACTGGACGCCCGTGATGTATTGGAGGCCCTGGACGCCAGTAGCGAGAACATACACAGCTAGTACGGTTCCCCAGACGTTGTATTTGCCAGGATGTATCTGTGTGGAGCCCAGGAAGGCGGCGGCGAAGGCCGGGAGGAGCAGTCCCGTCCCAAACGTGAGCGACGGCCCAGAGAACGATGTGTATAAGACGCCTCCGGCGCCCGCCACGAGTCCCGAACCGATGAAACACAGCCAGGTCCACCGGTCCGTAGCCACGCCAGACAGTCGCGCGGCCTCCGCGTTCCCCCCGACGGCGTAAATATAGCGTCCCGCCGGGGTGTGCTGCAACGCCCACCACAGCACAGCTGCGATCACAAGCATGTAGACGACGATAATCGGAAATCCGAGCACAAGTCGATCTGTCAGGTGGGTCCACGCAGCCGAGGTCGGATTCCCTGGTTGTTCGTCCCCGGAGACCATGACAAGGACCGCTCCCACCACTGTCCCCATCCCAAGCGTTGCAATGAACGAGCTCACATGAAGGCGCACAATGATGAAACCGTTGACCGCGCCGACCGCGGCGGAGACAGCTAGCGCCGCCCCAATCGCCGGACCCACGCTCCAGTGGTGCCCAGTCTGCAGCGTCGTAGCGATGATGCCTGAGAGATTCGCAGTAGCACCGATCGATAGGTCAAACGACCCAGCCGCCAATGGCAGAAGCGCTGCCAATGCGAGAACCGCGCCTGCGGCCTGGCTTGAAGCCACAGTATGCAGTGTGCCGGTGGTGAGAAACAGGCTGGGTGTCCACACCCCGAACACGACGATAAACATCGCCCATAGGTACAGCCCGCTGAATCGTTCCAGTCCGAGAACCTTAAGCCACTGCCGTCTCACCGCTTAATCTCCCGTCTGTGTGTGCGTCTGCGAGGACTTCGCGCATTAGGACAGCGCTCGTCAGGCTATTCGTGGCCAGAGTCCGCACCAGTTCCCCGCGCCGGCACACGCCGATCCGGTGACATAGCGCGAGCAACTCATCGTTATCAGCAGAGCTCACCACAACTGCCATCCCGCCTGCGGCCGCCTTCAAGATCTGCCGATGCAGTTCCGCTTTGGCCTGAATGTCGACACCTTGCGTTGGCTCGTCCAGAAGCCACACCCGTGGCTTGAACCGCAACCACTTTGCGAACAGGATCTTCTGCTGGTTTCCGCCACTGAACTCCCCCAGTGGCTGCTCCCAAGCATCGGCGGGCCGAACGTCGAGCTGGGAAAACCATGACCGTACCTCTTCGGTCTCGAGTCGGGCTTGCATCCTTCCTCGTCGCCAGTACTTTCCGGCGTCCGGAAGCATAAGGTTCTCGCCCGCCGGCAAGGACATAATGCCGCCGTGGATCTTCCGATCTGCTGGCAGATATGCCAATCGCGCTCTCAGGGCGTCGCGCGGGCGATGTGGCTTTAGCTCGGCGTTGCCAACCCGCACGACGCCCGAACGCGGGATCTCTCCAAAGATCGCCGGCAGCACCGCCTCGCGGCCGGACCCAGCGATTCCGGCGATCCCTAAGATCTCGCCCTCGTGGGCCGTAAGCGACGCGCTCCGCAGTACCCCAGCTTGCACACGGATCACCTCGAGGGTGGCATCTGACTGAGGGTGTAGATCCTGGAGCGCCAGATGAACGTCATCAAGCTCGCTCCCGACCAACAAATGGACGAGATCCCGATGACTGAGCCCGGCCGCTGATGTTGTCGCTACGCGCACCCCATCACGGAGCACGGTGCACGCATCGGCGAAGCCAACGAGCTCTTCAAGCCTATGGGTCACGTATAGGACGGCGACGCCGGAGCCGGCCGCGGCGCGTACCATTGCGAGCAGCTCTGTGACCTGATCATGTGGAAGGGTCGCGGTTGGCTCGTCAAGCACGACCAGACGAATTGGTCGCCCGTGTGATGGCCTAAGCGCTCTCGCAATAGCAACCCCCGACTTAGCCGCTGCTGGAATCTCTCCAACTAGTTCGCGTGGGTCCAGATCATCCGACAGCCCGACTCGCGCCAGATCCTCCCGAGCGGCCGCGGCCAGGCGACGCGAGCGCACGGTCCCGGCCACTGACGGGAACCCCTCGCCTAGGTACAGGTTGTCGCAAACCGAGAGGTCGTCAATGAGTCCCAGGTCCTGGTGGACAAACCGACAGCCCAGACGGTGGGCCGACTGCGCCGACCCCAGTTGTAGCTGCTCGCCGTCGACTCTTATTTCCCCCGCGTCCGGCCGGTAAAACCCTGACAGGCATTTGATCAGCGTGGACTTCCCGGATCCGTTTCCCCCCAACAGCGCATGAATCTCCCCATGGGCGACCTCCATGGAAACATTGTCGAGCGCCAGGGTGCCCGGGAAGCTCTTGCTGAGGCCGCTAACTGTGAGCGCGGTTTCGCCCGGAGCGACATGGTGCCCGCTCACCGGGGCGGCGCCTCGATTGCCGCCCCGGGTGTCAATATGCTTCAGCCAACGTGCCATAGCCGCTCGAACTGCTGCTGGTAGTTGCTCGGCGCCTGGTAGTCATCGGACGGCGTTCCGACGTTACTCTTTGTCAGTATCTGCATCACCATGCCACCAAGTCCGCCGTCATCCGAGGGGTAGGTCATGCCCTCGAGATGCCGCGCCGCTAGGTCCACCACCGTCCACGCGGTTTCGCGTAGCGGGAGTGTCACGATGGCGCTCTCCGTGCCACTCTTCAAATCCTGCTCATTCACGGCGAGGCCGCTGTCGCCAGCAATCGTAACGTTCGTAACTCCGGCAGTCTTGAGCGTCTCCGGCAGACTCGGCACGAATCCGGTGTCCGAAAGCAGGATGTAGTTGATCGAGGGATCTCGCTTCACCGCCGAGACGATCTCCTGCGGCGCAGCGCCGCTGGTGAGGTCGGCGGCGCTTGTGTCAAGAACAGTGGCGGTGCAGCCTGAGCAGCCTTTCTCGAGCGTGTTTTTGAGTGCGTTTGCCCAGGTCACCTGAACGTTGTACTGGGGGATTGTCCAGATGAGCGCGTGAGCGTGACCCTTGGAGTGCGCGATAGCCCAGTCCCCGAGGATGTTCCCGGCGGCGGCGTAGCGACTGTTACTCCCGATCGACCCGACAATCGTCTTAGTGATCGGAGTCGAGTCGAAGAACCCGATGATGGGAACGCCTGCCTGCGCGTATGCGGGAACGACGCTCTTCCAGACCGAATACCCCAAGGCGCCGACCACGGTCGCGACTGGGTGATACTGGAGGGCCTGCTTCATGCCAGCGACGAGACTTGCGGGATTGGCGGACTGATACGGGATGATCTTGCCGGTCCATCCGAGCGCTGCTGCCGCGGCTTTGATGCCAGCTCCTTGCTCCGCGCATTGGGACACGTCGCACTGCATGAAGACGATCGTTTTGCCGCTCGGTGGCCGCGCCTTCAGCGGTGTGCTAACGGGAATCTTTGTCGGAGTTTTAAGGTACTCGTTAACGACCCGTGTTGCTGCCGCAAGCTGCGCGGCGGACGTGGCACCACTGCTGCTCGAACCCTTCGCTCCTCCCGAACTGCCACTGCTCCCGCAACCGACTGTGCCGATAATCGCGCACACGCTGAGTGCGACCATGGCCGCTCCGCGAACACTTCTCGTCACTTTTTCGTCTCCTCGTTAATTTGGCCGTCGCCTGAGTGTCACGGCGTGCGCTGCACATTTCGTCTACCATGGCCAGACCCGAGTCCGACCCCTGTGAATCCCCTCACAGTCAACCTTCCGCTAGCCGCACAAGCCGAGGGACGCATGCCACAGACCAGGGCCAATTGGGCTACGAGCGGCTGAGGGGCAATTGACCGTACGGCGATCCGTGCCAGCAAGGGTGATTTCCCGCGGGGTATTGAATTGATTTCCGACATAGCTCTGCGCGCTGGACTTTCGCGCGCACACGCGCTCGCCGGCGCGCCGTCTCCCACGGGCACCACCTTGCGGCCCAAAGAAAGACCGGAGTGCTCTCGGCTTTGCAACCCGTCGCCGTAGGTGTGTTGCGGTGCGTGAAATCCGCCGTTTGCTGGCGCAGGAGTCTTCACTGAGCCGCGCCTGGCGGACCTCAACCGCTGATGCGTTCTTGTGCCTGTCCTCTCCTCATCTCGAAGCAAAGTCGGTCGCCGCCACCTGGGCAGCCGACGATTGCGCAATGTGGAAGCGATATCCGCACAGCAACATACGGTACGGTTGAACCGTTGTCAAGGGTGTAACGTTGGGACGGGGGCAGCCGAAAGTGCCCGCACTTGCCACCTCTCCATGCTCCGACCCCGCGAAAGCCCCGCTTGGCGCAGGTTCCCGCGCATCGCGGTCTGCCAGTCGACGGCGCTGACGCTGCGGCCTGCGTCGTCACTTGATCCCGAGACGGCTCATGCCCTCAAAGCCCGCGTGACGCGATACAGCGTGAGCGCGCGTATCGTGGAAGAATGCGCGGGATCATGTGTATCATCTGGGCCAGGCAGCGTCTGCGGCGTCAGATGGCTCCTCTTGTCACCAGACCATGAAAAGCGAGTCGTTTACGGCACAGGATGCGGCCGCTACAGGTGCTCCGGATCTGTGTGTGATCCACGATCGGGTGTGCCAGCCATGCTCCGGTTTCGCCAGCGGGCCGCTCAGCGCACTGACGCCGGAGCAGTCCGCCGGATCGAGTCAGCCGCCGTGCGCGACCAGCACCATACTCGAGGATGTCAGCCGCGTTGGCAACGACACGGCCTCCCGCCGCGCCAAGAGGTACGTGTCGAATGCGTTGCCGCGAGACGAGTCAGACGCGCTAAACCGCCTGCGGTCGCGGATCATCGCCTCCGGCGAGGCGCGTCCGCACCCGTTCGATGCACCCGAGCCAAACACGCGCTCGAATCCAACACCTGTCACCGCGTTTGAATGGCAGCGTTCCGGCGAGCACGCGCCCACGGTCATTGGGCTAAGGAATTGGGCCTCCGCGCGGCGTCCCATCGAATCTGGCGATCCTGTCGGTGCGCCCATCGCGTCCGCCGGACGCGGGGACATCGTTGTCCAACGCGTTCTCGGCATGCCAAGGACGTACTGAGGTCGGCTGCCATGGGCGCAAGACAGCCGACCTCCATATCCGGCCCGTATTTCGAGGATCTCGCCGTCGGCGACGCGCTGACCGCCCCGGCGGTCACGTTGACGGACGGACGCGTAGCGGTGCACCAGGCGATACTTGGCGATCGAGTACCGGCCTACCTGGACACGGGTCTGTCGAAGCGCGTGTTCGGCGGCGTAACGCCGGCGCCGCCGGGGCTCGTCATCGACCTCGCGATCGGGCAGTCGAGCGTGTTTACGCGACGAGTACTGGCGAACCTGTTCTACCGGGGGCTCCAGTTGTACCGGCTAGCAGCGATCGGCGACACGCTGAGCACCATCACCGAGGTCGTGGCGCTCCGCCAGAACCGTCTGCGCCCGGATCGCCGCGCCACGGGCCTCGCTGTGTTGCGAATCCGGACCGTTGACCAGGAGGGTCGACTGGTGCTTGACTTTGAACGCTGCGCGATGCTCCCGCTGCGCGACCAGCAACTGAAAACCGGCAACAACGACGTCGTCGGGTCTGATCGCGCCCGGTTCGATCTGGGCGCGGCTGAGCAACTCGCATCGCCGTGGGATCTCGCCGCCCTGCGGAATGTTGTGCCCGGACCATTTGCGTCAGAGCTGAAGGTCGGGGATCGGTTCGAGATCGAGGAGGCAGATCCGGTAACAGCGGCCACAGAGCTAGCGCGCCTGACGATCAATCTTGCTGAGGTCCACTACGACCGACGCGCAAGCGCAACCGGACGTCGCCTCGTCTACGGCGGGCATACGATCGGACTCGCGGCCCATCAGGCGGCGAAGGCGTTGCCGGCACTATGTGCAGTGATCGCGTGGGAGTCCTGCGATCACACCGGCCCAGTACACGAGGACGATCTGCTGACTAGTGTGGTAAGCGTCGAACGCGTGTCAGCGCTCTCCGCCGCGAGCAGGCTCGTGAGCCTGCGAAGTGTCGTCCGAGCTCACCGCGACACGGCGCCAGCCGAGGTGCTCGACTGGCGATACGTGGCGGCTATCGCGTAACTGGACATGCCGACTGTGATCACATCGTGATGCCCGAGGCCGTCAATGAGTGTCCGAGCGAACCGCCCTCGCGCCGATCTTGTCTGTCGGTCCCGGCCACCTCTGAGAGTAAGTTGCATAAGGCGGCAGGGCTTGCGACCGACGAGGTCGTGATCGATCTCGAAGACAGCGTCGCGGCATCGCACAAGGAGGACGGTCTCGCCGGTGCGCTGGCCGCTCTCAGCTGGTGGCCGGCATCGGGCCCACGCGTCAGCGTGCGCGTCAACCCTCCACGGACCTCTTGGTGCCACCTCGAGCTCGCGGCACTCGCTGCCGCCCCCGGGCCATTACAGGCGGTCGTCGTCCCCAAGGTCGAGGATGCTGGCGACATCGCGTTCGTGGAGCGATTGCTGGACGGGGCCGAAACTGCCAACGGGCGGCACGTGACGCTCCGGATCCAAGCGCTGATCGAGACGGCGTGCGGCCTTGCCAAGGTTGGTGAGATTGCACGGTCCTCGTCGCGGCTGACCTCGCTGATCCTGGGCTACGCGGACCTCGCGGCATCGCTTGGGCGGCCAACCTCGGGAACTGCCGACCTGAATCTTTGGCTCCCAGCGCAGGACACCGTCCTCATCGCCGCGCGCGCCAACGACCTCCAGGCGATCGACGGTCCGTTCCTTCGGATCGACGCCACTGACGCGTTTCGCGCAGCCGCGTCGCGAGCGCGTGACCTCGGCTTCGATGGCAAGTGGGCGATCCACCCCGCCCAGCTCGACGAGCTCAACCAGCTGTTCACACCATCAGACGAGCAGATCGCGCACGCACTCGCGGTGCTCAAGCGACTCGCTAGCAGCGAGGCGCACGCCGGCGCGGGCGCGGTTAGTCTCGACGGCGAGATGATCGACGAAGCGGTGCGCCGATCAGCTATGCGGCTGCTCGCCCGCGCCCGCCGCTAGTCAGGATTGGACGCATGGGGCGGGTCCTCGTGCGTCGCATCTTTCGCGGGTTGACAATGCGGGCCTCGCGCTGCGGCTACTGCATCGTTCTTTCATCCTTGTGCACGGTGAAGCTGGGGCTCGCCGGCTGGTTGCGTGTTGTGACTGGCTGGTTACACAGCGTGTTGGTGGTGTCACGGTCAGCGCTCGATCCGGTAGCCGACACCGCGGATCGACTGAAGACCCTCGACCTCGCCGATCGCGCGGACCGTGCTCGAGCAGCGCCCGGTGCAGGTCACCGATGAGATCGAAGGCGGCGGCCGAGCCTCGGGGCTGGCACCCGGCTGGTGCCCCATTCGGTGGTTGCCTTCAGCGACCGGTTGTTGGCCTCGACTCCCCAGATCGACCCGCCCGGGTTCTCGACGGTCAGGTGGGGATCGTCGAGCAGCTCTCCGAAGAATTGCTGATGCGTTTCGACGTCGACCCACGCGGCTCCGAGCCGCGGCTCGATCTCCTCGTGGGTCAGCTCCGTCGGCAGCACCCGCTCAAGCGCGGTGACGTTGACCACCAGCTCCGGGCGCGCAGCGGCGACCGCGGGCCGAGTCGAGCTTGACGCGGACGTCACCCGACAGGTATCAGCGGCCGGCACCAGGCGGCCGCTGCCGGCGATGTCATTGATCAGGAGCGTGGCGCAGGTCAGCCGATCGGCACTCACCGGCAAGGGTACCGCTCGCCTCGTCCCAGCCGGCAATCCGCGGCCCGGCTCAGATCTTGTGCCTTTCCAGCAGTTTTCGGCCGATCACCATCCGCTGGATCTCTGACGTGCCCTCGCCGATCAGCAGCAA
>Ga0302324_100003252_pt1 | contig 36772 bp, 27 predicted proteins | sample Palsa_T0_1_FD_201949 | JGI IMG/M metagenome (GOLD analysis project Ga0302324, IMG submission 201949) | Peat permafrost microbial communities from Stordalen Mire near Abisko, Sweden - Palsa_T0_1 | ecosystem: Environmental > Terrestrial > Soil > Palsa > Peat permafrost | place: Sweden: Abisko... | reverse complement strand
AAGCAAAACCCAGCCGCACCTTCGGCGCGGGATGATGGTAAATATATCCTTACTGATCTAAATGTTGTTCCTGGTCTTGGTCACTCCTGGCGAGTACAAGTGGGTCACTCTTCCTTAGCGCCGAAGCGGAGGGGTGTGCACCGTTCCTTTCTGCCTTTTCCCCAGCAATGAACATGGGCACCGGTTCCCAAGACGATATCCGACAGCTTAGGCCGACCAGCTCGGAAACCCGGAGTCCGGTCTGAACTGCGAGTAAAAGAATGGTCCGATCGCGGCGCCCGATCCAGGTGGAGGTATCTGTAGCGGCCAGCAAAGCATCGATCTCTTCGCGGTGAAGAAATTCGATGGGCCGGCGTTGGTGACGTTTGGCGGGTATCGCCAGGATGCGCTGACAGAGCATGGCCCGGGCGGGTTCTTCCAGGGCCACGTAGCGAAAGAAGGAGTGGATTGCCGCTAAGCGGATATTGCGAGTCCGAGCGCTGTTCTTGCGGCCGGTTTCCAGACTGTCGAGAAAATCTCCGATAAAGGGAACCGTCAGATCATCGAGGGTGAGATCGGATGGTGCCTTGCCCAGCCGTTCGTTAGCAAACCGCAGGAGCAGACGGAAGGAATCACGATAGGCCGCGATAGTGTGGGGACTGGCTCGCCGTTGCCGAAAGAGCCGGTCTGTAAAGAAAGATTGCAGAAAGATCAGTCAAGTCTGCTAAGCCTTTCTCTACATCACTCAAGAGCCGACTCAGCCCGTCTCGACCTGCGAGGTTAAGCCCGCTGCGCCCGTGGTCATCGTATGTAGCAACGATTTCCATATTGTGAGCGATGGCGTATTTCGTGATGGTGTCCGATTGGTTTTGCGGAGAATATTGTTGATGCTCCGTAGACATCCGGACGTACTGCGCTGCCCGGCTGATGAGTGGAGTCGAGTTGGTCGGGAGTGTTTCCATCGAGTAAGACGTGAAGCGGCAGCACCTCTGAACGTACACTTCGCTCGTGAGATTGACTACGAATCAGCGAAATAGGGGCGATTATGGGCGTGTTTCATGGAATGGTGGGGAAGAACAACAACGAAACGAGAGGCGGGTGTAACCGTTCGCACTCATGTCTAATTGTCACCGATCACTCTCTTTACGTAATGTCACCGTTTGGTTACTCTATATATGCAGCTTGCAGGAGGTATACGCAATGCATATACGAAACCCGACAGAGCTTGGAGCTTTCATACGAGATCGCCGCTCTCAGCTTGGCTTAGATCAGGCCGAGCTCGCTGGAAAAGCGGGAACGAGCCGCAAGTGGCTCATCGAGGTTGAGCAGGGAAAGCCTCGCGCAGAGATTGGACTCATCCTCGGTACGTTGAAAACCCTAGGAGTTTCAGTGGATCTTCAGGCGCATTCTGATGAAACACGTTCACCGGGACATACTCCTATCACTAAACGGCAGACCCCGGATATTGACAGCGTCCTGAACGCCCTGAAGAAGGGCAAATGACCAATCAGCTCATTGCATTGCTCGATGGCCGTAAAGTTGGGACGGTCAACTACAAAAATGCCCGCCTCAACCTTGCCTATGAGGATGAATGGCGCTTTGACTCGAGTGCCTACCCTTTATCCCTATCGATGCCGCTGGCCTCTGCCGAGCATGGTCATGCCCGGATCGAGCCATTCCTCTGGGGACTGATGCCAGACAATGATCGCGTCTTGGAAAATTGGGGACGGCGCTTCCAAGTTTCTCCCAAGAACGTCTTTAGGCTCATCTCTCATGTGGGAGAGGACTGCGCCGGAGCTGTCCAGTTTGTTCGACCCGAGCGTCTTGAGGCTTTGCGAGAGGAGCCGACCTCGCGCGACATCCAATGGTTGACCGAGGACGATGTTGCGGACCGGCTGCGAACTCTGCGCGCCGATCATTCGGCATGGCGAGGCGCCCAGGATACGGGTCAATTCAGCCTTGCAGGAGCGCAGCCGAAGACCGCACTCCTTTTCGAGCGCAAGCGCTGGGGTGTTCCTTCGGGGCGCATCCCCACCACTCACATTCTGAAGCCACCCACAGGCGAATGGGATGGTCATGCTGAAAACGAGCATTTCTCATTGCGTTTGGCCAGAGCAGCGGGCCTGACCGTCCCAAATTCGACAGTCATGCGCTTCAAAGCCGAAATCGCGATTGTCGTGGAACGGTATGACCGCGTGAAGGTCGAGACTCGGTGGGCGCGAATTCATCAAGAGGACATGTGCCAGGCGCTAGGCCTTCATCCCACACGGAAGTACGAGAGCGATGGCGGTCCAGGGGCGCGCACGATCATAGAGCTATTGCGCACGCAGTCAAGTAATCCTCAGGAAGACGTTCAGTCGTTCGCGGACGCAATGGCGTTCAATTGGTTGATCGCTGGCACCGACGCTCACGCCAAAAACTTTGGCTTGCTTCTGGGCAGAGGGGGAGCCGTTCGCCTTGCGCCGCTCTACGATCTGGCGAGTATCCTCCCCTATCGAACCATTCCTCTCCAGAAGGCGAAGTTGGCCATGAAGATTGGCGGAGAGTACCGCCTGAGCAATATCGGACTCCGCAGTTGGCAGAAATTTGCCACCGAGTTGCGGCTCGACGAGGGTCTACTTATAGATCGATTGAAGACGATGGCGGCTGCTCTGCCTGATCACGCAGCGACGACATTGAGAGAACTTGAAAGCGAGGGACTTTCACATGTCACTCTTACGCGCCTGGCTGACAGGTTAAAAGCCAGAGCTGACATCTGCCAACGCCAACTTTCTTGAGACATTCGTTAACGACAGAGGAGTCGCTAAAACTGTAGGGACTCTTGTAGGGACTCCCCCATCAAATAGACACATCTGTGCACACTTAGCCACATCTCACTACGGGTGTCTAACTGATTGAAAAAGAATGGGTTGCAGGGTATCTGCTGCGGAATCAGTTATTTCCAAACAGACGGTTTTTTGATTTTCAAGACCGCCTGTTTCAACCGCTCACACATCCCTCCGTACGTCTAAAATCTAGCCAAAGATATTTCAAATTTGCCTCCGCCGGTCGTCTGTCCGATGATCTTGTTGTCGAGACGAGAACATGGGAGGGCGACCGGTGGAGACGTTCACAAAGCTGTTTGGCAGCCTGCTGCTCTTTGTATATCACTGTTTTGACCGGGTGGTGATCAACGGTTACCTGAGCGGTCTGTCGCGGCCTGGACAGGTGGCGTATTTCTTCCAGAACGTGGTGGGCGAGCCGATCATCGGCAAGGAAGTTCTGTCGCGGCGGACCAACGAGTATCAGGGCTGGGTGGAGGCCTTTGCGCGCAATCACGCTATCGCCATCGAATGGGCTCAGCCGAAAATGCGCAAGGAGGATTATGTGCGTCCCGCCCTGCGCCGCATGGAACGGGCCGGGCAACACGGCGTCTATTTTATTCTGAAAAGCATGGAGCAAGGTCAGACCTTCCGCTCCGCGGTTCCCCGCTTTGCCACCGACGATCCCAACTACCGCATCCTGACTCGCCAGCGCAGCCGCTTCACGCATTACTACTTCTACATCCGCGATGAAACGCTGGGGTCGATGGTGATGCGCGTAGCTTCCTTCTTTCCCTTTCAGGCCACCTACTATCTGAACGGTCATAACTTCATCGAGAAGGAGTTAGTCCGCGAGAGGGTCGGCTTCCGCAAGAACGACAACGCCTTCCTGGCCGTCTCCGATCCGCAGGCGCTGCAAGCAGCCGCCGACCGCTTCACCTCCGAAGTCCTCCGCAAGCGGCTCGAGTACTGGACCCTCATCCTGGGCCCGAAGTTTTCCAAACGCGAACGGGCGGCGATGAACCTGCGACGCTTCTATGCCGTCAGCCAGATCGAATACTGCCGCAACTTCATCTTCAAGCGCAACTTCCCCATCCACAGGATCTTCGAGCGCGGCTGCGAAATCGGCCTGTGGCGCATGACGGCTAACAAGATCGCCGAGGTCTTCGGACAGCGCGTCACCAGGAAACTGAAGGGCAAGCTGAACACGGTCGTCGAACAGATCGAACACGGCCATCACATCTTCCGCGCCCACTGGCGCAACGCCTTCATCAAGCAATACGAGAAGTTCTCCACTTATCTGCGCAACGAAGCCTGCTCCAACAACCTGGCCGATTTCGGCCTGAAGAAGGGCCTGGATCATCTCGCCCAGGTGCGGGAAAAGCTGCTCGCGGTGACCGACCGCTTCGCCGCCTTCCAGGCTCAATGGCTGAACGTGCATGTCGATTTTCCGCTGCTGCAACGGCTGGCATTGCCCATCACGGTTGGCACAGCAAAGTATCCCGGCATCAAGATCCACGACACGCGCATGATCCGTCTGATGGAAACGCCGCTGCACGGCGGAACGGTGGTCTCCGGCTGGACTACCCGCCAGATCCACCAAGCCATCCTCACCACCTTCGCTATCGACGCGGACCGATATGGCTTTAATCAACTCCGCTACGACCTGCGCAAACTAAAAGCTCATGGGCTGCTCTCCCAGGACGGAAAGCGCTACGCCTATCGGCTAACCGAAAAAGGAACCAAGGTCGCACTGCTGTTCATCCTCTTCCACAAGCAGCTCTGCGGCCCGCTCGCCAACAGCCTCTTTCACCATCCGCCCGCTAAAGCCCCACAGCCCAACAGCAAGCTCGAAACTGCCTTCCACAAAGCCGATCACGCTATCCAAGAAATCCTTCAACTACTCGAAGCCGCGTGATTTTTGTTGAACTATTCTTGTTTACGAATGAAACGGTAAGAATCTAAACTACTCAATTTCCCAGTCACTTGCAAAGACCGTCACGACCCGAAGTCCCACTAGGCCCTCGGCGTTGTCACTGTTTTGTCACGCCGTTGAACTCGCCGCGGCGTTTGTTTTGCTTCCCGGTTAGAGTGGGCGAAACGCATCCGTACCAGGACGCATTGTGACAATGGAGCAGCTGGAACAACAAGGGCTCGTGCAGCGCCGCAGCCAGAAGCTGTTTTCCACAGCAATGGCGCAGAGAAGCCCCGAGCGGTGTCTCAGAAGGCGAAATCATGGCCGGGTTGTGCACGGTCGCTCAGTGGAGCGCCGCCGAGCCGGGGAGGGGAACGGCCCCGACCGTAGCATGGCGGATTTCAGCTGGTGCATGTCGGGGGGCGATCGGACGAATTAAGAATCGTCCGAGCCTGATGACCGTCGTGGGCGATGACAACCTCGTATCCATCGAGTTCGAGCGCTCGACCCACCAATCGACAGGAGGTGGGATCGTCGTCGGCAAATAAAATCTTCATCTCGAACGCTCCTTGCAAAGGTTATTAAGCGAAGCGAGAACGAACGGGATGTCTTCTTCTAATTGAGTAAAAAGCCGATCCGCGAGGGCGAGATCACCAGATGCGCCACTCTGCTCGACGGTGGCTGCCGCGCTGCAAGGGCCCAAAGCGGAGAGGCTCGCCAGTGAACCTTTCAACTTGTGTCCAGCCTGCTGGACTGCCTGTGCGTCGCGCTGACTAAGGGCCTCCCGCAGCATGGCGAGTTGCCTAGGACCTTCTTCACGGAACAGCTCAGCCAGTTCGGAAAGAAACTCCACATCGCCGTCGATTCGTTCCATAAGCTCCGCTTCGTTCAAGACACTTGCGTTTCTTATTGATACAGACGGCCGAGGATTTCGACGCTTCTTTTCCAAATGACTTTCGAGTATCGCATCGAGTTCTTGTTGATTAATAGGCTTGGATAGGTAGCCGTCCATTCCGGCGTTGAGGCATCTGTCTCGGTCTCCTTTCATCGCCATGGCAGTCAGCGCAATGATAGGTTGGTGTTCATGGCTTGCAACCTCTTTTCTTCGCAATGCCATCGTCGCTTCGATGCCATCCATCTCGGGCATGTGAATGTCCATGAAGACCAGGTCGAATTCACCTTTGTCGAGTTGATCAAGCGTCTCTCTGCCATTGTTGGCTGCGGTGACTTGATGCCCTCGCTTTTCCAGCATGCGTGTGGATACCAACTGATTCACCGAATTGTCTTCGGCTAGGAGAATGCGCAAGTGCACTTGCGGACTCTGCCTGTTGTTAAGAATGTTGCTGGTAGTAGTGAGATCTGATCCGGGATCCGAGGGGCCACTGAGAACCTGGACCAAGGATTCTTTGAGCTCGACCTGCCGTATCGGTTTCTGCAAGTAAGCTGCGATACCCAGTTGTTCGCAGCGTTGAGCATCGTTTTGATGTGCACCTGAGGTGATCATCATGATAATCGCCGTGGCAAGCTCATTACTGTGGCGAATCTTCTTAACGAGATCGAAGCCATCCATCCTCGGCATATGCATGTCCGTGAGAATTAAAGCGTAGGGTTCCCCTTGGTCCACCGCCGCCTGAAGCTCAAGAAGCGCCTGTTCGCCGTCTTCCACGCATTTTGTTTTCATCTTCCAATGTGTAAGCAGTCCATCCAGGATCCTGCGGTTCGTTTTGTTGTCATCGACGATCAAAACCTTAACATCACTCAATACATCGAATGCGGGAGGTCCTTCGATGGGCAGGAGGCTCGCGGAGGCCACGGTTGCGCGTATCGTGAAATGAAAATGCGAACCACGGCCGAGCTCGCTCTCTACCCATAGAGTGCCGCCCATCATCTCGACCAGCCGGCGAGAGATCGTCAATCCAAGTCCCGACCCACCGAATTCGCGTGTTGTAGTTGTGTCGGCCTGCTGGAAAGCCTTGAAGATCATCTTTTGCTTCGCCTCAGCAATACCGATACCTGTATCGGAGACGATAAAGTGCAGACTCTCTTGGTTCCCATTCTGCTCGTCAACAAACGCCTTCAGGGTCACTTCTCCCTGTTGCGTAAACTTGACTGCATTGCCGACGATGTTGGTCACGACCTGCCGTAACCGGATGGCGTCGGCAAGGACGGTGGGCGGCAGGTCGGCTGCGAAGTCACACAACAGCTCAATACCTTTCTCATTAGCCTTCAGGGCGAGAGTCTTCAGCGTTGTCTCGAGACAATGACGGAGGTCAAAGTTCTCAGGCTGCAGTTCCAGTCTCCCCGCCTCAATCCTGGAGAAATCGAGTACATCATTGATTACGGTGAGAAGAGAGTCGGCAGAGAGTTTGACGGTTTCCAGGTAGTCGCGCTGTTCGTGGGTCAGATTGCTTTCGAGCAGGAGGTCGGTCATACCGATGACACCGTTCAGCGGCGTGCGAATCTCATGGCTCATATTGGCCAGGAACTCGCTCTTGGCCCTGCTGGCCGCTTCGGCAGCTAATTTCGCCTTCTCTCGTTCGCCTTCCAACACTCTGCGTTCGGTCACGTCGTGGACAAAAGCAGCAAAGGTCCGCTTTTGACCAGTCACCACTGTTGATATCGTCATCTCGATGGGGAACTGCATGCGATCCCGGCACACTCCGACGGCTTCAATCCGTTCAGGAAAAGAATGCGCGGTGCCTGCACCGAATCGCGCGTTCAGTGTGTGCCCCTCGTCGACATCCCCACTCAGCACGATGATCGTCGACAAGGCCCTACCAAGCGCTTCAGCGTGAGACCAGCCAAACAGCCTCTCAGCCTGAGCATTCCATTCCGTGATACGGTCGAAGGCATCGGTACTTAGGAAGGCATCGGAGGCAGTCTCGACAATGAGGCGATAACGGTGCTCGCTCGCCTCGAGTTCCAAGGCCTGATGAAAGAATTTGCGATCAACCATGGCGGTGACAAACACCAGTCCCAAGATGATCAGTGTGGCAAGAACGATACAGGAAACTCCAAGTTCAGAGGTGCCAACTGCATGAGAAAGCCGCATCCTGTCTAGGGGCGCTGGCCAAAAGCTTACCGCCGCCATGCCACTGTAGTGCATTGTCGGAATCGCGGTGCCCATGACCATGGAACAGACAAGTTTTTCCCAGGTCCACGTTGTAGTCTGGCTCCGCAGAGAAAAGGTGAGGAATAGGGCCACAAAGGAGATCACGCAAGCCAGAACAACTGAAAAAGCCACCAGAGCTGGAGCATAGCTGCACATGGCGGGAAGGCGCATCGCATCCATTCCGATATAGTGCATGCATGCAATGCCCGCGCCCATAAGAATGCCACCGACTCCGGCCTCTGCCAGAGTCATGGCGTCTCGGCTGACGATGAACAGCGCGAGCCCGGAGGCGATCACCGCACATAGCAGGGAGAGCAAGACGGTCGGCCAGTCGTACTCAACTGGGACGGGAAGACGAAAAGCAAGCATACCAATGTAATGCATCGACCAGATGCCGATGCCCATCGCGAAGGCCCCACCGCCCAACCATGCGAGTCGCGCACGGCCGCGGGCATTGGTTACGCGCCCTCCCAGGTCCAAGGCCGCATAGGATGCCAGCATAGCAATCGCTACAGATAGAAAGACCAGTCGGTAGTCGTATGATCCCGTTAGTGATATTGCCGACATATTGCACTCCTCCCTCGCTACGAGGCCACACCTTCGCTCAGATGTCCTGGTGATCGCCGAGGATTCGAAGCTCAATAATAGTCATCGCGGTAAATTCATAAGTATTTCCAAAAAGGTGATAAGTCTCCGATAGGCGAAGGCGTGCAGTTGCCTAAAAAGAAAACCGAGGGCAGGTTTGCTCCGAGGCTTCGTCAGCTCTCCGGCCAGCCGTTCCATCACAGCTGAGAGCATCCCCCGGTGCAGTACCGAATACCGTTAGTATATCGCCGATTGCTCTCTCGATCGCAAGGCTCGAGGCCCTTCTACGGTTACCATAGTTCCCCACTTGCCATCCTCGGCTAAACCTCGACTAATCCCTCTCGCCCTCATGAGGTCGATCGATGAATTTGCTTCGTCAACCGTAGGGAGTTCCGATCTTCGTTCTGAATGTAAACGACCTGGTCCATCACATCATGGATAATCTGCAAACCTCGACCGCTCTCAGAAAGAGATTCTAGATCACCTATGTCTAAATTCAGCTCTGGCGAACCGTGCAGCAGCTTCCTGACTTGATCAGCCGGAATCCCGATGCCCCGGTCAATAACCTCAATCTCAAGTCGATCTGGAAAGGTGGAAAGCAATAAAGAAACGACACTCCCTGTCCTGCCTTGACAGGCGTGTTGTATCGCGTTGGTCAGAGCTTCGGTCACGCCCAGCTCTACCATGGCAGCTTTAGTGCTGTCCATGCCTACATGGAGGCAGATCCGGTTCACTGCCAGTGCGACGAGAACTACGTTGCCCAGATCGCTGTCGATATCGAGCTGTATGCGACTCAAGAAGCACCTCGATACCTTAGGAAAAAGACGAAACCGCCTCGTCTATGTTCTTCACGAGTCGAAAGACCCGGTCCATGCGGGTTAGCTCGAACATGCAGACAACGGTGGGGAGTGCGCCTCCTATAACGATCTCTCCAGTTTTGCCGATCGCTTTCAGTGTTCCGATCAGTGCACCAAGGCCACTGGAATCGATAAAAGTCACTTCAGAGAGATCAAGAACGATATTGTGACTACCGCTCTTCACATAGTCGATCAAATCGGCCTTAAACCGTGGCGCCGAATCCGCCGCGATGCGCGCCTCTTTCACTTTTACGACTAAAACCTTACCTATCTTGCTCTCTTCATAACGCATTTCGTCTCCAAGGTAACAATGTGAATTTAACTCGCATCTAACTGACAGATCCCATACTCTGCTCCTCAACACGCCTCGATTGCAAGTAAACTGATGTCGTCTTTCACGTCGACTCCACTTCTCCACGATTCAATTTGCGAGAGAAGGCCTTGCAACATGTCCGCAAGCGGAAGAGTCGTTAAACTCCTAAGACCGTCGAGCAGGCGGGCTTCACCGAAGGGCTGGCCACCCAAGTTCATGCACTCCGTGACACCGTCGGAGTACAGGAGAAGCTTGTCGCCTGATATGAATGAAGTGTCGAAGCAGTCAAAGTCAATTTCCTCCCAAATGCCGATCGGCATGCCGCCTGTGCCAAGTATCTGCAGCTCTCCAGCCGATGAGATTTTGACCGGCCCTGGGTGCCCGGCTTGTGCCAGACGCACCAAGGAAGTGGAGGAATCGTAGATCCCGTAGATCATGGTGAGGTAACGATCATCCTTGGCTTGGAATCGCCGGTTCAGTTCGCATATCGCCTCCTCCGGCAACAAGACCTCAAACTCGCCAGAAGCTGGATTATAGCGACTCAACGGGCTACTGTGGGCCGCATCTGGGGTCAGCATCATGCTAAGAGTCACTGACAACATAGCTGCCGGTACTCCATGCCCCGAGACATCCAGCAGGTAGAAACCAACCTGCCGTTCATTCATGACAAAGAAATTGAAAATGTCGCCCGCAACATAGCCAGAGGGTTGAAGCCGCCCCTCGCATTTCAAGCCATGCGCCTTCAACGCTGCGGGGGGGGGCAGAAGTCTCTGCTGCATCCAGGCTGCCGCCTCCAGATCATTCTCGATAAGCTTTTGAGCGGATTGAAGCCGTGTGTTGATCCGCGAAAGTTCACGGTTCTTGTCAGCGAGGCCGCGTTGCAGGCTCAAGACCCGTTCCCCAGCCCGCACTCTTACGCGTAGTTCCTCAGGACTGATTGGCTTGACCAGAAAGTCGTCGGCGCCTGCATCCATGCCTTCTATCAGGTCCGACTTGCGGTCTTTGGCGGTACACAATATTACATAAACGTAATGACCGAAGTCTGTTGCTCTGATTTTGCGGCAGAGATCGACCCCAGGGAGCCCGGGCATTATCCAGTCGCTTACAACGAAGCTAATGTCGTGTTCGCAAACGAGTTGCCAGGCGATTTCTCCGCCGCTGGCCTCCAGAACCTCATGGCCCTGCCTGTGCAGGAGCCGCGAATGGATCTTGAGGGCGAGTGGATCGTCATCCACGAGAAGTATTTTCACCTGCTACTGGCCTCCACCGCCGGTCTTCAATAGCTGTTCAATTGCCATGACCCCATGAATCTTGATCGGGCAGGAAAGTATAAGCTTCAGAAATCAATTGCGAAGTGATTGATTAACCTCAGTGTTTCTCCACACCTCTGGCCCCAATCGGTAAATGGGGATGCCTGCTGGAACGCTTTCCGTGCCGCCTACTGCCAGCTGTTAGTCATCCTGATTCAGCAGCAAGTTTAGTGGATGACCGTGCCTGGCATTTGACTCGTCGCAGGGAGCAGCAGGTTGCATCATCTAGTAGAGGTGCCAAAAACGAAAAGCCCGACGCATGTGCCAGGTGCGCCGAGATCGATGCGTTTTAGGCCACGCGCGAAAGGAGGTCGACAAGGTTCCCGCTAGGTTATCTCCTCGGTTTCCACAAACAGGAGCGACGCAGGTCTGATTTCGGGGGCCAACTAAGTTGACTTCATATTGAGTGTTGAAGACTACGGTCTCGACTGGAGTACTTCCGTCTATGTGTGTGAATATATCATCCGCTAGGCAGGAAGCGCCACAAATTCCCCTTTCCTTCCCTTTCCCTTGATAAAAGGCGAAGGTAGGCTCCCCGTGAGTTCGATTCAACCGCTATGGAAGATACTGGGGACACTCTACAAAGCGCATCCTGGCACGGTATGTCCCCCGGTAATAGAGTTCCTGTTTGCGGCGGGCGGAGGGATATCAAAAAACGTTTCGGGGGGAATGCTCAATCGCCTTTGCCACTATTTCGTTCTTTATAAACAAGCGCCGGACGATGCGGTAAGCGTTTGTAAAAGTAGCTCTATATATGGTCGAGGGGGAGCACACGAAGTTATTCTGAGCAGCTTCTGCGATTACCAATAAATTTGGAAAGATCGAAGAGACGCTCGGGCGGCATTGAGCCTGATGAAGGAGACTGTTACTTTGGTGCATGCGCTTTCTGGCGTCGGGTTCCACAATGCCATCGACGTGCTACGCTTGAGCCGTGGTTATATAAGTGAGCTGGATATGGATAGTACAAGCCCGTCGGCCGGAAGCAAGAAGTTTAGTAGAACGAGAAAGGCTGAGTAGGTACCATAGTACTGACGCGTCTAACACCGCTTTGAATCGAGGTACCCGTTCATGGCGGAGTAAGAACGTACACTGTTTATTGACGACAATTGTCTAATTGTGTGGCTTTATTCGTTTTAACTTCCCCATGATCAGTGGCTGCTTATGCGCCTTTCGCAACCTCGATTTGAGGTTCGAGGGACGTGCCTTGTGGTTCCGATCGGCGGAGCACGTCAAAATTTCAGCGTCTCGAAGACGGTCAACTGCCTTGGGTGCCCTAAGAGCGGCCGAAGGCATTCATGGCTGATAGCTCAAAATACATCTTGAGAAGACTAGGTTCGATCCAAGAAGGGCTCCGATAAATCGCTTTCGAACGGTGTGTCGAGGGAAGGTATAGAGAACCATGGACAACATTCCGTGTGCTGAGAACCGCAGGGCGCCTAGCCATCGCTTGAAGCGGGCAATGCGGCAAATGGCGCAGAACCTGCCGGGCCGCGTACTAGCAGGCATCATTCTGTTGGTGCTCAGCCCGTGGATATTGTTCGCGCTTGGTCTGGGCGCTCGTTTTGAAAGGACGTCTCGTGTCGGGAAGCACGGACAAGAAATCGCGAACGTTTCGCTGGTGCGAAACGGGATTCCAGCTCCGGGGGCCACTTGGCTTCCCCGGTTGTTCCAGATTTTGCGCGGAGAGTTGGCTTGGGTGGGCCCAAATGCGCGGGCCGCCGGGGAACTAGATCTGCGCCGCGAACCGGAGCGGCGGGTGGTTTCAGTACATCCTGGTCTCGTATCTACCTGGTGGGTACGGCATCGTACGAATATAGCCTTTTCGGGGCAACTGGAGAGCGATTCCGAATACGTTTATGAGCGTTCGCTCAAAACCGACGTGGGAATTCTGATTCGCTCAGTGTTGGTTTTCGCGTATGGGGGGACCGCAAAGACGACCGGTAGTCGGGCTGAGTTTCTGGGCATTCCAACCGACAACTTGACCATGCAGGAAGCAATCGACGTTGTGTTATCTCCGACCGGTACCGGCTTTGCGCGTCAGGTTTCCTTTGTCAATGTCGATTGTGTCAACAAGGCCTGTCGGAATCGAGGATATCGAGACGTTTTAGTAAACAGCACGCTGCGCCTGGCAGACGGTATAGGCCTTCGGATCGCAGGAAAGATGCTGGGAAATGAAGTGCGCCAGAACGTGAACGGAACTGACATGTTCCCGCGCCTCTGTGCTCGGATGGAGGAAGAAGGCCAGCGCCTCTTTCTGCTTGGCGGCCGAGCTGGCATCGCCAATGGCGTCGCGGCATGGGTGAAGGATCGATATCCCGCTCTTGCCGTAGTCGGGACCCGCGACGGGTATTTTAGGCCGGACGAAGAGCAGGAGATTATTCAGCTAATCAATCATTCGGGTGCGTCGATCCTGCTCGTTGCCCTCGGTGCTCCGCTGCAGGAACTCTGGATTCATCGCCATCTCAGCGAGCTTAGGGTACGGTCGGCGCTAGGAGTCGGGGGACTGTTCGATTTCTATTCCGGTATGATGCCTCGCGCCCCGCAATGGGTTAGGGAGCTGGGAATGGAATGGTTTTATCGGCTCGCCAAAGAGCCTAGAAGAATGTGGCGCCGCTATCTGCTGGGCAATGGGATATTCCTGTGCATGATCCTTGTTTCCAAATTCCGGCGCAGAACAGCTGTCGGCGCGAAAGTAGCGAAACCACTATGAAGGCGGTTCTTTGGATCAGCCAACCCGAGGCGCAGCCGATGGCTCAGCTCTTGGATAGGCCCTTTATTCAACATGTCGTCGAACAATTGGTGACCCGCGGAGCCTCCCAGATCGATCTTCTGCTGGATAGCCGGTACAAGGCCGTGAAAGAACTGCTTGGTGACGGAACGAGATGGGGAGTAAAGATCGGGTGTCATTTGCTTACAAATATGCCATCGCAGGAAGACTTCGCGACTGTTTCTGCAGGAAATACACCTGTTGTTGTTTTCGGAGACGCGTGCTACCTTCCAGGGTTGCCAATGCTGGTAGAGGATGCTGAACGGTCCATTTCGCCCTCGCTGTTCTTTCACTCTACGCACGAGGGCGTCAGCTGGACAGGTTGGGCTCTCGTGCCTGAGCAGGAATTTGCCGCATTCGCTGGGCTGGTAGCGGCAGGATCAGACTGGCGCGGTGCGATGGAAGCGACGGCCCTCGAACTGAAGAAGATCGTTCTGAACAGCGCGACAATTGGCGTGTCCTCACCACAGGATGTGCTGGATTCTAATCGCATTGCACTCCAGGGGGGCTATCCCGGCCTCTATCACGACGGAGTGGAGAAGGAACCAGGAATGTGGATTGCACGCGGCGTAAGGATTGCAGCGACAGCAGTGGTCGAGGCGCCTTGCTATATCGGCGAGGAGGCATGGATCGGTGAGAATTGCCAGATAGGCCCTTTCGCGGTGATCGGGAAGGGGTGCGTGGTGGAACGAGGAACAACCGTGCTGCGGAGCGTGTTGGAGGACGCGACCTATCTTGGGCCCGAGCTCAGAGTTGAGGACTCATCCGTTGCGCAGAACGTAATCTATAACGTTCGCCTGGGTGCCGCACTTGCGATTGAGGAAGATCACGTGGTTTCCCGACTGGACGCGGGCGTCTTATTCCCCATATGGACAAAGGTTGTAGTGTCGCTGGCAGCATTCCTTCTAGTGGCAATTGTCCTAGCCCTCCACTATCGTTAGCGCTCCCCTGGATTGCCCACTATCGGCCGCGGTCGGTGCAAAGGCAAGAGAGCCCCCCGTGTGATTCGCAATCTACCACCCTGGGAGCATGGGCTTTGGTGTTCAAATTGGCTTTGTCTTGTGACCCGGCAACCTAAACCTCTCGGGCCCTGAGCTCATGGTTGAGACGGTCGGGTTCAGTGGGTTTCTCCCGCCATGCCGTGGAGTAATCTCTCGTCAGGTTGACGATCACGTTGTGATCCACGAAGGCTTAAAGAGAGTGCTTGAAGACGAATTTAAAGGGGCTGTCTCGCTCAGAAGTCTGAGGAGGCTCTTGACCTAGCCGCCGAGAAAAGTGGGAAGTGGCCATTCTCGACCTTGGCCTACCTGGACGCGGAGGCCTTGAACTTCAGAAAGAAATCCATGCAGAGCGTTCTAGGCTGCCCTGTCCTGATGTTCAGCATCTATCCAGAAAGACCAATTCGTTAAGAGGGGCTTCAGGATACCTCAGTAAAGGCAGCGCGGCCGCTGAAAGTGTCCTCGCAATCCACAGACCAGACTTATCCGCGGCAGGTACGTCATGCTATCCGATTGATCGGCAACAGCGCTGGCGTTCTTTCCCGAGGTACTCCGATAGCTCCAAGTCTTCGTCAATGTGGGTCGATGACTCTTGATGGACATGTTCCCCCCGGGCACAAAGAGAAAGAGCTGGCTCGGTTTGTCTGGCCAGAGTCTTTTGATTTTCAGATGGAAGTTCTTTCCGGGTTACTCCGCCAGTGTTTCTGGCGGGCAGTGGAAGCAAGCCTGATCGGGGGCGTTTGCTTTCAGGCAGGAGCGGGCTCTGATTCGGTTGTAAAACTCGATGTGCCGCCGCAGGGATGATGTCCTCGCCTCCTGCACCGACTTATAGGCGTGGAGGTAGACCTGCTCGTATTTGATCTACCTCCAGATGCGCTCGATGAAGACATGGTCGCGCCAACTGGCCCTTGCCGTCGATGCTGATGGCGATGTTAATTTCCCTTAGCCGTCCGCTGAAGGCTTGGCTGGTGAACTGGCTTCCCTGGTCGGTGTTGAAGACCTCCTGCCGGCCGTGTTTGGCGAGCGCCTCCTCGAGCGCTTCGAGGCAGAACGAGACATCCATTACCGGGCAAAAGCTAAACGAAGTCCTCCCGGACCCCACGAATGCGAACCCAACCCAAATCGGCGGGCTTGTTTTCTCAGACGGTGAGCGGGGGGCCTTTGCTCAAGTCGCTGTTGATCTCAGTGGTTGCCATTCCTTGCAAAGGATCACAAGCTCACTATGGATATTGTCCCGCAAAGGTTGTCAACGCTGTATATTTGGGAGACGAGGCGGGATCCTGGTCCTGAAATTCCAGTGCTCCGAAGCTGCCATCTTTCGCGTAGGCGCCCATGTCGCTGTAGTGGACGAACATATCTCCGCCGGAGCTCACCCAATTTTGCAGATATTGGGCGTACAACGGCCCCATGCCGGCCCCGCGGTTCGTAGCGACGAAGAGAGCTGTCAACTGGGTATTGTTCTCTGCGCCGTTGTAACCGACCAAAGACTGACCGCCTTCGTAGCTGACCATTTTGAGACCATAACTGGCGGCGACCGCGCCGTTAGCCTGCATCTCCTGCAGAACGCAGTTGTTGATATGAGCGAGCTGGATGTCGTCGATCTGGTCTACCGACATGGCGGCGACCTCGGCTGCCGTTGATGGATCTCCAAGCACGCCAAAACCCCCAGTCGCGGTGTCGTCGCAATTGAAATACGGGGCAATCGCAAGCACGTCGGCACTGGCGAAAGCATTCTGAAAACCAAGCGTCTGACCCGAGAGCCATGAGTTTCCCGCCTGCGAGGCGATCACCCCCGTCATCCGTCCAGCAATACCGGTCACGGACTGAAAGATATTGAATATCTGCACGGCGCGATGAGCGGTGTAGTCAGCCCCGTTTAATGTTGGATCGGTACTGAAACCCAACGCCAGACCTTGTGCCTGGATATAAGCCGATTGCGAGAAGCTGGTGTTCCATGTCTCGTTGGAGTACTCGAGGTAGAAGCCTAATTTCGAGTTCAGCTGGCTCTGGACTGTCGAGGCAAAGTGGGCCACGTAATCGTCGCTCGCCTGCGCTGGAATGTTGAACCAGGGCTTGACATTGAGCGTATTGGCAAGCTGGATCATTACCTCCAGGGGAACGCCACGCCAGCTATAGGTGTAATCGGAAGGCGCAGCTCGGGCAGACCAGTTCCGGACGGGGGAGCCGTTGGTAAGCATCCATTCCATGAACCGCAAGACTTGATAGTTTTGCAGCCGCTCCAAGAAGAGTGGGTGAAATGGCTGAGTGAGGTAGGTGCTCTCGAAACCAGGCAGGATAAACCGGATATTCCGAATCGGATTAGCGGGAGTAGTCGCGGACTCGATAAGAAAGATTCCGTTCAGCCCTGCGGGAACGTCGACCACCATCCGCCCCGGCGTTTGGCTGATGATAGTGGCGCTTTGCAGACCGAAGCTCAGCGTGCCTGAACCATCATAGAGCAGCGTGTACTGGCCGATCGGATAGTCGGCCTGGTCGTCGATGGCATTGTCGTACATGATCGTTTCGGCATATTGGCCCGGCTGAAGAGAAGTGATCCAACCCTGCACATTGAGCTGTAAGGGCGGTCCCTGTCCCCATGCTGCGCCTTGCTGCTGCGCGATCCACGGCCGGGCGGTCTTGAATGCATCCACAAACGGCCATTCGCGGTTATAGTCGGCGACCTGAGTAAGGTCGGTCCCTAACCCCGGCTGCGGTACTGGAGCTGGCCCTCGAGGCACAGCCGTCACCTTGGCCGATGGCGCACTGTTACCAGTGGCATTTGACGCAATCACATAGTACGTATAAGCCGTCCGATCGATCAGACCGACGTCGACAAAGTTTGCCGACGAAGCTGTCCCCTCAAGCTGAGTCGTGCCATTTACTGTCTGGTAGATCAGATATTCGCTCGCGCCTGATACTGGCGACCACGAGAGGGCGACAGTCCCATTGCCGGGAACCGCCGCAAGATTTGCCGGGGCCGTCGCCGCCGGCACGGTTCCCGAGACCAGGGCGCTGTAACCCGACGCGAAACGAATCTCATCGATCGAGCTCTCGTTGACGACCGAGCCGCCGTAAAATGCGATGCTTTGGAATGCGATCGAGTTCGAGGTCGTCGCCACTGCACCCGGCTGCGCTGGAAGCGCGCCCAAAGGCGGATTTATATAGAGGCTTACCGTGCTGGTAGCGCCAAAGCTGATTTGCACCACCAGGAATGCTGGCTGACCGACGACCACCGGAGTCGTTGTCTGGTAGACCACACCACCGAGCAGCAACGACCAGTAGCGGATGCCGCCGCTATCGGAACCGCTGCCGAAGTATCCGATCGAAACTCCCGGGTTAGTAACCCACCATGGGGGATTGCCCGCGTGCAGCGTCACCGACATCTGATCCTCGGTACTGATGTCCTGGCGCATCAACGCTCCGAAGAGAAGCGTCGTGCCTCGGGAGCCGATGAGCTGGTTCGCCAGGTATGGGGCGAACGCGCCGCCGGCGCTGGTATCGAGCAGGCGCCCCGCAGTCTGCCATGCATCGCCGCCAATTGCATAGCCTCCGCCATGGGAGATTCCCGGATAATTGAGAGGCGCCACGGTCGCGATGTTATAGCCCGGAACATCCACCTTGTTGTTCTGAACTTGCCATGGGGCGGCCCATCCCGAGCCGCCATTGGTATTGTTCAATGGTCCCGCGCTTTGGCTGAAAGACTCAATGGCTACGGTGTTGTCGCCGAAAAATTGCTGGGGCACCAGGAGGCTGCCGACTAGGATCAGCAACAACCCGATTCGCCTAAGTATGGTTATGTATGGTGACTGCATACCAGGATGATACCTTGCGAAGATGAGGAAGGCCGTTCGCAAACAGGTCGCACCACTGCATTTACATTACCTTGGTAAGATGCGCGAATAAGTTGTTCGCCGCCCTCCAGGATCGCCTGGACGACCTATCTCCATCGCAGGGACGAAAGTACTGCATAAGTTGGCAACTATACAACCACCCGCCTGAAAGTAAATGGAGATGCCGGAGTGCCTGCATCTCTCACACCAAGCAGATATCCCTCAGACCATCCGGTGATGATGGCGAAGATCGGGATTGTTTGCATACCCATATAGACCGTCGCAATCGTAACCGCGTAAATGATGAATATACCGGCCAGGGTGAAACCGAGCGAACTGCCAAGGGGATATGTCACTGGCAAGCGGATTTCCACACGCACCAGACGGTAAGTAGTCGTGATCATGATGGTCAGCAGCAAAACCAGGGCGACCAGGCCATGCATCAGACACAGCAGCAGATAGTAATTGTCGATCGATGGCGCGGTCGGATCCTTAGGCCAGGTGTTCCGTCCATAGCCCCATGCGGGGCGCTTCATTGCGGTGTCCACATACTTGTCGATCAACTCCATCCGGTAGGCGGTCGTCTCTTGGGAGGGAGTCTTGGCGTGGGCGCGCCCAACTGACGCGTACGCGTAGAAGGCAGAGGCCGCCGGAATTCCAACGATGACGATGAAAGCGGCGATTAACAGTAACGCCCGCTGCCTGTGCTTGGTGCGGCCCACCGCAGTCAATGCCGCCCCGGCGAATCCCCCCAGCCACGGCCCGCGCACCATGGTCATAATGATGCCCCCAATGATTCCCATGGTGATCAGCCGGGCTTTAGAGATACGGAGCCACTTCAGCCATTTGAATCGAGGCTCCCACGCCCCGCTCCACTCCAACCACCGTTGCAATCTGAAGCCTACGGCGAGGATCAGCCCGGCGAGAATGGCGTGGCCGTAGGGACCGCTGATTCGCGCAAATCCATAGCGAAAGGTCGTGACCCATTCCAAACCCTGGCCGGGAAAGAAGTGCCTCATCAAAAACCAGGGCGTGATACCCATACGAAACTCGTAAACGGAAAGGATCGAGACGATGAGTAACATCATCACGATCTTCTTCGCGAACCGAACCCTCAATTGGTACGGCTCGATGAGTCCTTTGGCAAGCATGTACGGGAACACCACAGAGGCGACCATATCGAACATCAGGTTTTGCGCTTCGTTGTAATTCGTATTCAAATACTCCGACAACCCGATCGAACCGGCAAAGCTGACAATTAACACATCAGCGAAGCTGAATTTCCAATCCTTGCCATGACGCCATAAAAAGACCGCGGCGATTGGGAGAATGGTCGCCTGCTCGAAGGTCGGGTCGGGCAGAACTGGGATCACCCAGCGGAAGTACATCGGCAGCAGAAGCAGGACGGGAATATAAACCTGCAGAAAGGCCCGCGCCGGCGTGTAGCGAATCGCGACGTAGGCGGCAATCAGGGCCGGGAAGATCGGTAGGAACTGCATGGGCTAGGCTCGAATGCGGTCCCGGACGGCCCGGCCGAGATCCGCCGCCTGCTGGATCACCGGGAGCCGCTCATACCACCGGCAGTTGATGTTGCTCCGGGAAGGTCGTTGCTTGCCAAGATTGGGCTGGGCGATTAGCGTCAGCACGTCGGGATTGGCCTGCCGAAACATGGTCAGCGCTCCATCCAGATGCATTGGACCCCCGAGCGGGTCGCCCTCTTCCCGCTCTTGGACCTGCTCGAGGTACTTGACCAGCCGCGGAATGACGGGTCCGTTCACCGCATAGAAATGCGAGGTTATCACCGGTTGGTCAAAGGGTACGAGCCTTGAAGGGCCGGACTCGGGCACGTTTTCAATGTGGCCGAAATACACGATGCCCCAATGGGTCGACTCCAATTCGGTGAGGATCACATCGAGATATTTCTCGATGTCAGAGGAAATCATCAGATCGTCCTCAACGATAAGCACGTTGGCAAGCCCTCGTCTCAGAGCGGCAGCCAGTATCTGGTAGTGGCTCAGGAAGCATCCGCGTGCGCCGATGCTCGGAAAGCCAAGGCGCTGCTTCGGTTTGACCGCTGGGAACAATTCGACCCTCCCTGGGGAGAGTGGCATGCCCGCTCGGTGCAGTTCTCCGGTAATTGCCTTGCGGCGATCTTTTCGCTCGGGTAAGTTGATGATGTAAGTGCAGCCGAAGTAGTCCGATAAGCTACCTAACCTCACGATTTGCCACCCTTCTCTCTGTTTCAGGCGCCATGGTTCTCCGCGAGTGGTCCCCTGGGGGGAAATAGTTTGGAGAATTGATTGGAGACCATAGCGTGGAACCACTGTCGTTCCGGGCCGCCCCAGACCCAGAAGTCCACGACCAAGAGCAAAACCAGCGAGTAGATTGCGCCGATCGCGGTAAGCCATCCTGCAGCCGCCCAGCGCCCCGCATGAGCAACGATATAGGCCGCTGGTATCGCAAATGGGGCCCCCACCACATAAGGAACTAGTCCGGGGAGAATGACCACCTTCCAGTATTCTGCGAAAGATACCTTCAACATCCGGTTGGCGTGGAAGAGGAAGTAGCTTGCCGAGACCATAGTTGAGATGGCAACTGCAGTCGCGATGCCCAGGCCCGTCCAGCGCCCCAGCACCAGCCGCGAAATGGGAACGGCGACTAACAAGGCCGCTACATTGGGCAGCGCGTAGTGGAACTCTTCATACTGCCGCCCGATACCTCTCAGGATCGAGGTTCCGGGACCGGTCATCAAGTGCAGCTGGGTCGAGATCGAGAAGATCACTACCAGGAATGCCGCACCTGCATAGTGTTTCCCCATCCACACATCGAGGATTGGGCTGGGCATCGCGACCAGAAGCCCGCAGAAATAGGCCGACGAAAGGTTCATATACCGGGCTCCGCGCAGGTACAACCGGCGCACCGTGTCGCGCTGATCCGGAGAACCTTCCAAGCCCCCATGCAGATACGACGCCGCGGGGGTGAACGACGAGGCAAAGGCCAGCGGCACCGATCCAGCCATGGAAGGCAGCTTCTTGCCGATATCCAGCAAACCGGTGCCGGCCAGACCCACCAACGGAGCGGCGATGGCGCGCTCGATTGAATTTAATGCGACGGAGAGCAGGCCCTGAACTTGCACTATACCGCCGAAGGCAAAGAGGGTCTTGAATGCCTCGCGGGTGATCAGCCGCGGCGAAATCCGCAACCATGGCAGCAGGCGCACGGCCATAATCAGGCACAGCGTTACGTCGATCACGGTCCTGACCAGGAAGGCTTCCGACAATCCGCGAATTCCTCTTCCCCGCCCGACCAGGATGAAAATCAGGATCGTCTCCACGGTGTAACAGATCATCCAGCGCCGTTGCACCATGTCGGTTTTCTGGGCACCCACTACGGCGTCGTGAAACGCGCCCAGGCTGAGCGAGGCGAGAAAAATGGCGACCACCGAAAGCACCACTTCTCGTGCATCACCTTGAAGAGCCGGCGCGATATGCAACCACTTCGCAACGTGAGGCCATAAGGAGTAGAAAATGCCGAAGACGATAAGGCAAAAAGGCACCGTGAGGCACAACCCGGTTGAGAGCAGCTGGTTTGCCTTCAGGAAGTCTCGGCGCGCGCTGTACTCGGCCACAAACTTGATGTAGACGCTCGAGATTCCCATGGTCGAAAGACCGACGTAGGAGACGATGATGAAAGCGGCAGACCAGAGTCCATAGGCCTCCAGTGTCACATGGGCCAGCACAAAAGGCGGAATAAAAAAGCGCGATACCAGATAGCCAACCCGCGCGATCACATCGACGACCACGTTTCGCGAAAGTGAGTCGCGAACCGTTGCAGCATGGTCTTCGACCATCGGTTCCTCTGGATCGGGAAGGAGCGTATCAAGCATGGACTTCGTCCTCCCTTAAAACTCGCCTGTAGATTGACATAGCGCTTCTCATCCGCGCATCCCATCCAAATTCCCTTTCGGCACGCTGGCGTCCCTTCTGGCCGCGCTGCCGCCACAACTCGGGATTTTGCGCAATGTTGCGAAACGTCTCAACCAACCCGGAGATCAACTGCTCGGGTCCGTCGGCGGAAACCAGATGGCCGATTTCCTCATCGACAATCTCCGCTGGGCCGCCGTAGTTCACCGCGATGATTGGCAGGCCGGACGCCGCGGCCTCCAGCAACACAGCCCCTCCGGACTCGCGAATGGAAGGTAGGCAGAAAACTTGTGCGCTCCGCATCTGCTCGGCGACCTCAGCCATCGGCAAAGCCCCGAGGAAGTTGACGATCTGGCCCAATTTCAGCTCCTGGGTCCGACGCTCAAGCTCTGCCCGAATTGGGCCATCTCCAACGACGGTGAGAGAAATAGGAACGTCAAAGCGCACCCGTGCAATCGCGTCCAGCAGCAGAGTCACACCCTTGAACGGCAGCAGCCTGCCCACAAAAAGCAGCTTGAGCGGATCCGCCGAAGATGGAACCTTATCCAAGGTCGACGGCTGAAAGCGCTCCAGGTCCACACCGTTCTCCAGCATGCGCAGCGTGGGAGCGTTTTTGGGAAGGTCCTTGTCGGTCGACCTGGTTGCGCTCAAGATCAGCGAAGCTTTGCGGGTGCAACCCAACGCCCGATCGAGAAGCTTGCCCAGGCGTCGGATCGGATACAGCCAGCTCGAGTCCTGGGCCATTAAATCCGGAAAAGTTCGCGGAGAGGCAAGGCCGCCGTTCCATGGTCCGACAATTAAAGGAATGCCGAGGCGGTAAAGGCGCGTTCCTGCCAACGGAGAAACCGGCGTAACCGCGTGGATCAAGTCCCATTCCGAGCGGCGTTTGGAGAGTTGCTTCAAGGCCATCGCATCAAACAGGTAAAAATCTGCCGAGGAGAGCAGAAACACGGCATGCTGGCTCTTGGGAAACAATCGCGAAGCAACTCTATAAAGGGGGCCGGCGAACCATTCGGTATCGACGTACACGATCTCGGTGCCGGGCAACGGCGCGCCAGCGGCCTCCAGAGAATGCCGGTTGCGTGTATGAGTTAGCAGCGTGACCGAGGCCAGCCGCGAAAGTCGCGAATACCATTCCCATCCGATTTGCGATACCGAGCCCATCCCCGGGCCGCATTGGTAGGCGGGGAGCAGGACGCGTAAGCGCGGTTGGCTCACTGCGTCGCCCCTTTGTATTCGATCAGTTCGCGGATGCGTCCATTGCGGCGATCGCGTCGATATTGGAGCTGCCCGAAATAAATTGGAATCTGCTGCAGATGAGAATGAACCCCGTAGAGAAGCCGCGTCGAAAAGCTGGGAGATTTCCATGCCACCTTCGCGGCCGTGCGAAGGGAAAGCAGCAGGAAGAAGACCGCCACCAGACAAATCGGCCATCCAGTTTGCCAGAAAATCGAAGCGAGCAGGGCAAGCATCACCAGTCCGGCCTCGACCAAGGCGTGCTTGCGGTTGTGCTTTGCCTCCGCCTCCCAGAAAGGTAGCGCGGAGCCGCGAAAACGCTCGGAGACCTGGGCGTAGGCATAGCCGGTGCGGACCGAGCGTCGCCAATACTGCGACCAGCGAGTCATGGCGAGATCATGTCCAGTCATGGGGCGATCCAAATGCAGGATCTTCCATCCCAACTCCCGCATCCGCCGGCACATCTCTGGCTCCTCGCCGGCGATCAGGCTTTCGTCGTATCCCTTCACCGCGTCGAGCACCTCGCGGCGAATCAGCGCGTCCCCACCACAGAAATCGGCGACTCCGGCCGGAGAGATCCAGTCAAGGTCAAGCACCCGGTTGTACACCGACGCTTCGCTACGGATCTCGCGTCGGTTGCCGAAGGCGACCGCCGTGTCCGGGTCGAAGTCGGGAAGAGTATCGGCGACGAAGCGGGGATCCAAAATTGTGTCCCCGTCGAGAAACAGGACGAATGGCCGCGAGCACGCATGCCAGCCAGCATTGCGCCCCATCGCCGCCGTAGGCTTAGGCGAAATCACCGGGATCACCCGCGCTCCCATCCGCTCCGCTACTTCTCTGCTCCCGTCGACGGAGGCAGAATCGACATAAACCACCTCGACAGCTTCGCCCGGATAGTCCATGGCCTTGACCGACTCCAGGCAGCGGAGCAGGCGAGCACCCTCGTTGCGGCCGATTACCACCACAGAGAGCAGCGGCGTTGCCGATGTCATCTCCATCTCGCCATCTCCATCGCCGTCACTTCCACAACCATGGGCTGATCAGCGTTGAGGCCTTCGGGGCGGATCCGGTAAGAAATTCTTGCAACGCGATTTTGGCCAGCCCGGTAGGTTCGTCGCGGCTCACCTTGTTCACTAGCGCGGAGATCGCTCGAACGTTGAGCCGTTCCAAAATCTTGGCGGCGCGCTTCAACTCCTCTTTCGTAACGGAACCCGCCTCGATCACCAACACGACCACGTCCGCTGAACAGGCGACGATCTCCGCGTCCACTGAAGCCAGGATCGGAGGAGTATCGACTACGACCACGTCGTATGTCTCCGCCGCCTGACGCAGTACGAGGCCGAGATTTTGCGTCTCGGGTAAGTTTGTTTCGCCGCTCGCGCCGCCGCCGACTGGGATACGATCCGGCATTTGCTCGTCGCCCGGAATGACCTCTTGGTGGAGAGAGCGGCTCCGGGTAAGTACCGCCGCCAATCCGTGTAAGGTCGTCCCGCGAGAGTTGGGCCCGTCATAGGTTAACCGGGCATACCGCTGGTCGTTGCGATATGCGTTGGCTTCCACGGCAAGCGCAGGCACCCCCAACGAAGTCAACGCCCGCGCAGCCTTCATGACGATTGTGGAAGTCCCGCCGCAGGATTTGACCGAGGTGAATGCGAAGATCTGGCTGTGATGGGTCTGCCTGTCCTGGCTGAGACGGCTGGCGAGGCGCAGAATCTGCTCCCTTTCAAAGGCCGGACCGGCCTCCTCAGCGTTCATCAGCCAAAGGATCGGCGGGAACCCGAGCAAGCCCTCCACTTGGCTGAGGGAGTGCAGCCGAGGGTCGAGAATGTCAATACCCACCGACAAGCCTACGGCAGAGAGGATCGCCAGCCCAAGGAAGGCCGCAAGAAGCAACTTTCTCGTTCCCTTTATCGGTGTGTCGGGAGCCCGGGCGGCAGAGAAAAGCCGAACGTAGCCGGGGGCGTTTTTCTCTAACATGAAATAGTCGATCCGCTCCTGTAGACTCTCGTCCGACTTGCGCAGCTGGTCCATGTCGAGGCCGAGCTGGATGCCCTCCTGATATCCGCGAGTAAACCACGATGCCTGAGAGGCCTGGCGGTCCACTTCAGCGGCCAATTGTCTCTCCACGCGGCTCGCTTGAAAGGCTTGTGCAGCCCGCTGCTCCAAGAGCATCTTGGAATACCGATCCACCACTTTGTCGGTCTCCGTCTGCCGCTCCCTTTCGATATCGGCGAGTTGCCGCTCGGCCTCGCGGCGGCCCGGGTGTTCGGGCGAGAGTCCGGTCAGGCTCTCCAGCAGCTGCGCACGACGGATATTGAGGTTGGTCATCAGGCTGGTGAGGGCGGGGTCGTTATTGGCGTTGATGAGTGCGTAGGCACGCAGCGCGTCCCTGCCACCAGGCCGTTGTTTGTCGTCGAAAGCAGCCAATTGGGTTTCGGCCTCGATCGCCGCCTTTTGCGCCTCCGATTCCGCCTCCTTGGCGGTCACCAGCAACCGGTCGTAAGGGTTCTCGTCGTTGTCGGTGAAGCTGCTCACCCCCAGTTGCTGGGCGAGCGCAACCCGTCGCGCCTGCTTATCGGCGATCTCTTTCTCCAGCCGGGCCTGATCGCTGAGCAGGCTCTTCACCCGCTGGTCGCTGTCGTAAAATTCCTCGGCCTTTGCCTTCTCTAGATAGGTATTCGCTACGGTATTGACGATCTCCGCGAGGCCGGCCTTTTTCTTGCCTTCGAGGCTGATGGCGATCTGGTAGGTATCCACGATCTCCTCCAGCTGCAGCGCGCCCTGAAGCCGGCTCGCGGCACGTTCCAGCGTCTCCCCCGGCTTCACCCAGGTCGATTGCAATGGGCCGAGCCGTTCCAGCGACTCGAGAATGATGTCGAAGCGGTTGATCGTCTTCACGTTCTGCGCGACATACTCGCGATATTGCTCGGCGGAGTCGAATTTCTGGTTGTTATTGTCGGCCAGGGTCGCCATGAAGCGTGGCGAGACGTAGACCACTGCGGTCGCGATGTATTTCGGCGTACCAAGAACATAAGCCATCGGCAAACCAAGAACGGCGATGGATAGAACCACCATCAGCGCCAGCCGGCGGTGCTTCCGCAAGCTCGCTAGAACATGGATGTTTCTTCCACTCGACGAGCCGATACCGCCCCCGCCGGAGGGCTGCGGGGAGGCCGGTGATGTCAGGGCCGATGGTGCCGACCCGCTGGATATCGTCGCCATGGCTAGTGTGCTCCTACAGTCCCCAGCACCGCGAAAGCGGCCAGAGAACTGGTTTGTTTGAACACATAGCCGAACTTAGCCAGGGTGCGCCGCCGGGCGTAGATGATGTCGCCCTCTTCGAGGGCGAAGTTCAGCTGCTGCGGCCGGTTCAGCAGATCTTGCAGGGCGAACTCGCGTTGGATCCCGGATACGCTGCGGATGACATCGATCTTCTTCTCCGCCGCGTCGTCAGTCGTCCCGCCGGCCTGGCTGAAGGCGTCGAGAAAGGACATCGTTGGAGTGATCCGGTAGGCGCCGGGGTTTTTGACTTCGCCCAACACATAGACCACCTGATCCCCCGCGTCCGGCAGGTAGACCAGATCGTTCCGCGCCAGGCGAATATTCAAGGACATGTTTCCCTGCCGCAAGAGGGATTTCAGATCGACCCAGATCATCTGATCTCGGCCCCGGATGATGGCGCATCTGCCCAGCGTGGTCTTGTCGGCTACTCCCCCAGTCGCGGGGATGGTCGCCGCCCGGGTGATGACATCCAGCAAGGTGGGTTGGGTGTCGAACTGCAGCACGCCTGGCACCGCCGTCCGGCCCAGGATGTAAATGCGATAGGAAGTATACCGATCGACCCGAACGGTGATGGCAAGATCGGAATAATAGAGCGAGAATGCGTCGCCAACCGCCTTTTGCGCGCCCTCCCGGGTTAGGTCCGCGATCTTCAGGGTGCCGGCAATCGGTAGCGTGATCTTCCCGTCCGGACCGATGACATGATGTCCGGAAAGCTCCACATGGTTCCAGACATCGATCGAGATCTCATCTCCATTGCCCAGTGCATAGGAGGTCATCTCGGGAGCTTCGAATTGGCGGACAATCTCCTCCGGGGTGACCGTCCGAGGGTTGGCGCGGACTTGAAAGTCACCACCCGGCGCCTGCCCCGCAAGCCGACCGCAGCAGGCGATCGAAAGGCCACTGATGGCCAGCAGGCGACCAACCCACGCGTATCGGCAATTCTTTCTCATCATGACTTACCAGGGCCTCGAGGGCGAAACCGCGCCCCCTGACGTTTCCCGCCACGCCCGGCCCAAAAGCTCGATGACCAACTTCGACTCCTCGACTTTGTTCTGCTGCGCAGCGCCGGGCGATAGCAGATTTTTCCAACTGCGAAACCGGTGCCAATCGGCCTCGAGGTGCTTCCTTAGCCAAGCTACCGGGCCATGATGCTTGCGGTAATAGAGGAAGCCGCTGCGCATGCGCCAAAGCTCAAGCTGCGCGCCAGACTTGGACATGGTCAGGCTGGTTATGGTCTTCGAGGACTCGCCGCCTAGATGCACTACCACCACATCCGGCCAATAGCGGACTACATATCCGGCTTTCTTGATGCGGCGACAGAGGTCTACTTCCTCGTAATAGAGGAAGAACTGCTCATCGAAGTAGCCTACCTCCTCAAGCACCGTGCGCCGGATGATCGAGTAAGCCCCGGGAACCCAGTCGGCATCGGCGGGGACGTTCTGGTTGGCCCAGGTGTGGTCTTGGCGGCCGAAGAAACGCGACTTCGGAAACTTGTAAGCCAGCCCGGAGAGGGCGAGGAAATCATTCAGCGGAGAGGGGAACATACGGCATGACGGCTGCCACGAGCCGTCCCCTCCAACCAAACGTGCCCCGCCCAATCCGACGCGTGGGTCGGCATCCATATAGTCGATCGAACGGCGCAGCGCCAGAGGCTTGAGGAAGGCGTCGGAGTTGAGCAGAACGATATAGCGGCCGGTCGCCAGCGGAAAGGCCTGGTTGTTGGCGCCAGCAAATCCCAGGTTGACATTGCTGCGAATCAGCTTCACCTCAGGAAACTCCGCCGCCACCATGTCGGCTGAACCGTCGCGCGAGGCGCTGTCGACGACGAAAACCTCGGTCGAGATGCCCTCGGATTCCTTGCGCAGTGCCTCAAGGCAACCGCGCAGAAGCTCACGGGTGTTAAAGGAGACGACCACCACGGAGATGTCCGGGCTCATGGGATGTTCCTTTGGGGCGCACGCTCAGTCCTCGCCCATGCGGCCTTCGCACGTGAAGAGCGCGCCAACCGGGGGATCAATCGAATCTTCCAGGCAATGTAAAAGGGGGCCGCAAGCAAGGCGCAAGCGTCCTCGAATCCTCCGCCGGTCACCGCGATTGCCGCCACCAAATGCAAGCCGACTACTCCAAGACCGAACAACCCGACCGCTCTCGCCGGCCAGAACGGCGTTACCGCCGCCAGCAACAACAAACAGACATGAAAAGCGAGCGGCAATAACAGCAAGTCCAGACACGGCTCAATCAAGGAGAACTCCCCGCTGAGGATTCTGCCGGCCAGCGGGAGTGCCTTTTCCCGAAGCATGCGCAAGCGGCCGCCTTCCCATCGCATACGCTGGGTCTTCACTCCGGCGCCGGAAGCGGGCATGTCGGCGTAGACCGCGGTGCTGTCGACAAACCGCACCTTCCTCCCAGCCGCCACCAGTGCGATGTGATATTCCACATCCTCCACCAGCGAACTCGCAGTGTAAGGGACGATGCGCAAGGTCTCGTCGGTAAGCGCGAAACCATTGCCATAGATGCCGGCGGAGAGTCCGCAACGGTCGCGTCCCCGAGGCCTCAGGACATTGAATGCAGCGCCGGCCACTTTCATCAGCCGGGTGCGGGTCGACTCCCCAGCGTTTCTCACCAGGTAACGGCACTGCACCGCCGAGCTACCGGCCAACAAAGCCGATGTGATTTCGACCATGAAGGTCGGCGCGACTTCGCTGTCCGCGTCCACTACCGCGAAAGCATCCTGGCCCTCCAGGGCCAGCGCGCGAAAGGCGAAATCGAGAGCGTAGCCCTTTCCTCGCTGCTCTTCGTTCTTGCGAACCAGCACCCGAGCGCCCGCGGCGCTCGCCTTGTCCGCCGTTCGGTCGTCGCAGTTGTCCGCGATCACTACGAGGCTAAGGTCGATCGCCGAGCGGTCGGCCGCTTGCAGACTCTTCACACACCGGGCAATGTGCTGCTCTTCGTTGTGCGCCGGCACTACCACGGTTAGTTTGTAATCCTTCGTCGACCTAACCCGGGGCCATTTTGGGCGCGGAAGTATTCCCGCCACGCTAAGCACCAGCAACTCGATGGTTCCCGGCAAGGTGATGAAGGCCAGACAACACCCCGCGAAGATGAAGATATCCCGCATCATGCGGCAACCTCCAGCTTCGCTGCAGCCGAGTGGGTGTCGAAGACCTCCGCGAGGCGCGCGACGTTCTGGCGCAGGTTGTATTTGTCGACCACCCTGCGCCGGCCTGCAGCGCCCAACCGCTCCCGCAGCTGGTCGTCGTCCATCAACCGCGCGATCGCCGCCGCCAGACCATCGATATCCGACGGCGCAACCAGCAGGCCGTCGACAGAATCGCGAATCAGCTCCGGAATGCCCGTGATCCAAGTGGAAACGCAGGGGATCGCCATCGCCATCGCCTCCATGAGAACCACCGGGATGCCCTCGGCGAAACTCGCCAGTGCGAAGATGTCCGCAGTCGCATACAAATCGCGGATGCGGTCCTGGTTCACCGCACCTTCAAATATCACCGAGTCCTCAATGCGCAAACGCCTGACTTCAAGTTGAAGCGATTGGCGGTCTGGTCCATCGCCGACAAGACGCAGTCGCAATTTGCGTCCCTTGGCGCGCAGCTGCGCAACCGCTGCCAGAAGCACATGCTGCCCCTTTGCCGGAACCAGCCGCCCGACGCAGAGCACCTCAAAGATCCCGGTCCCGCCCGCGGCCGGATGCGGTTGAAACAAGCCGGTATCGACGCCCAGCGGAGTCACCTCGATCTTGCTCCACTGCGAGGAATCGCTCAGTTTCATCAGCTGGCTTCGGGCAAAAAGTCCGATGGCGCAAAGCAGGTCCGCGGCAGCGATCTTTTCCCGCAGAAGATAGCCGGGCGCGTCGTAGAACTCGTCGGGCCCATGCACTGTAATGGAGAAGGTGAAGGGAAAGACTTTGGTCGCGATCAGTCCAACGGTCGCCGCAGGCGTGGCAAAGTGAACGTGCAGATGCGAAAGCCCCAGCGACCTCATCCACTCTGCAACCAGGACCGCTTCGGCGAAATAGAAGCTGCTCATGAGCATCTTGCGCACATCGGTACCTCCCAGGCGCGCCGCGAAAGCCATCGCGCGAACATAGCCGAGCGGATTTCGCACCGCCACCGCAAGATGGGCTCGTAGAGCGCCCGAGACTCCTGCCGCCTTCACGTAGAAGGTCTTCTTCGCCTCCGAGCCCTCCTCCGCCGTCAACTCGCTCTTCTCCCGGTCAGGCCCGTTGATCGATGCAACCTCAACTCGCAGTCCGAGACGCCGAAGCTCCAGTACCTCTCGCAGGATGAACGTATGCGAGATTGACGGGTAACGGCTGACCAGGTAGCCAAGGTTGGCTCTCATCGGAATCGCTTTGGTGCGAGATCAGCACTCAGGATTCTGTCCAACTGGTTGAGTCGCCAAAATTTTGCAGCATCCAAGACACATTCCCCTTGCCGGACCCAATTGCTTCTTCCTGAGTGTGAAGATTTCAAGGACGCGGTGCATGCGGACCAACTCAAAGAGAGCCCGGACCGGTTTCACCAGCGCACAACTTCGAAGCGCCACTCCCGAGGCAAATGGTTCGCTAATCTGCCGAGCACGAACTCCGTCGGCCGGCGATGTGACGTTTGTCCTCCAAAACCAAATTCGTGCCCGGTGATCAGCGACAACGGTGCGCCCTACTGAGTACGCAGCTGGACTGACCGACTGGTGGGCTTCGGCGGCTAGGGGACGTCGAAGCGCCCGCAACCTTGGTGGCCCGCAAGTGACTTGGCAAACTTCAACTTACTGAGGAAAGTGTGGGAAGAGGCAGCGGGTTTGAGTAAGTCGCGAATCCGCCGCACAATACCGCCGTGCAAGATCAGCGTCCGTCGACTGCCCGCTCGAACCATAAGCATATGGTAAGAGCCTCCTACTTGGCAAGAAGAGTTTTATAAAGAGTTTTATCAAGGCCCTGTGGCTCACTATCTCGCGCTGGGTTATGGCTGAACACTGCGGTCGAGTTCCGCCGGTTTGGCAGATACCTGCACGGCTCAAACTTCCCGATCCATATCGGCTTCGAAGGTACCACCAACTAACCACCTTCGGTTCTCTCCCCAGATTTGGTATTGAGCTGGTTTGGTGCTATCTTGAGGACGCCGCTGCCAATCTGTCCAGTCTGGATGAGCAGATTTTGGGTTCGACTCGAGAGCAGCCAGTATGACCTTGCGCGGCCTAAAAGGCAGCACCCGCCAGATTGGCGCGATGAAGATCGGCGATCTGTTCGAGCCAATCGAAAGTACCCTGCGACGCGACGAGGTCGGCGCCAATTCCTGCCAGGCTTACATACGGCGTTCGACTCGGTACGGGTGGAAATGGAGGATGCGATCCGTGCGCTGGCCCATGGTCGGCGCGATGGCGAACCGCCGATGCAAGCACCGATTCCAGAATATGAGACGCGGCGACTCGAGGCGGTGGGTCGATATGCAATTCTTGATACGCCCGATGAGGAGTCCTTTGACCGGATCACCCGCCTCGCCGCCGGACTTTTTTCGAGTCCTATCGCGCTGATCTCCATCGTCGCCCAAGATCGCGTCTGGTTCAAATCGCGAATAGGATCGACCGTAGGCGAGACCGCCAGGCGGGACTCTTTCTCGGCGTGGACCATCCTTTCGCACGCGGTGCTGGTGGTTAGAGACGCCGCCACCGACGAGCGATTCCGCGATTCGCCGGTCCTCGTCAAAGACCTCAACTTTCGCTTTTATGCGGGAGCGCCGTTGATCACTCCGGACGGCTATGCGATCGGAGCACTCTCCATCATCGATCGTCACCCTCGTCCTTGGTTTTCCATCGAGGACACCAAATACCTGGTGGACTTAGCCGGCTTAATCATCGACCAGCTCGAGCTGCGACAACGGACCCTGCAGTTTCAATCAAGCGAGGCCGATTACCGCGGTCTTTTCGAGCACTGCCCGATCGGCATTTATCGTACCTCCCCGAGCGGAGAGATCGTGATGGCCAACCCCGCCATCGTGAAAATGCTCGGCTACCCGTCGGTGGAAACCTTAAAGACGAAAAATCTTGAGACCAATGCAATGGTCGCAACCCGCGGCGCGTGGAAAGCTCAACTGGAAGCGCAAGGAGAGATTTCCAATTACGAGAGTGTGTGGTATTCGCAGGATGGCCGCCCGATTCAGATTAGCGAGACTACCCGGGTAGTCAGGCGCCCCGATGGCGTCGCCTTCTATGAGGGCTGGGCCGAGGATGTGACCGCCAGAAAGCTCTCCGAAAATGAGCGTGAACGCGCCCAGGCATTTAACCAGAAGCTCATCGAGGCCGCGCCCGATCTGATTTACATCTTCGACCTCGAACTGAACCGCTCGGTCTTCACCAATCGCTCTTATTTCAAAGTGCTCGGGCAGTACCCCGAGGAAGTTCGGAAGCTAAACGACCCAGTCAGCGAGCTCGTCCACCCCGATGACATCGCTCGATTGCTTGGCCATCGACAACGCCTTAGGGCGGCGCGAGATGGAGATTTTATGGAGCTCGAGTTTCGGAGCCGTGATCGCGAAGGAAATTTCCGGCTGCTGGGCTGCCGCGAGACCGTCTTCTCCCGCGACGAGAATGGCGCGGCCAAGCAGCTTCTGGGTATCATTCGGGATATCTCCGAGAGCCGCGCCTTGGAGGAACGTCTCCGCCGCGACGAGGAGCGATGGCAGCTGGCGCTGGCGGCCAATAACGACGGTCTGTGGGACTGGGACGTTCCGACCGGGAATGTCTTTCATTCGCCGCGGTGGCTGGAGATGCTCGGGTTTCATGAAGACGATGCCGAGCCCCACGAAGCGTGGGAGAATCTCCTCCACCCCGATGACTCTCTACGGGTGCTGCGGACGCTGGACAGCTATTTGCGCCGCGAAACGCAGACCTACCAGCAGGAATACCGGATCCGCACCAAGCAAGGATGTTATCGATGGGTTTTCGCACGCGGAGTGGCCCAATGGGGCAATGATGGCAAGCCGATACGCATGGTGGGCTGCCACACTGACATCACCGAACGCAAGGAGGCCGAGCTCGCTCTTCGCCTCCAGGCCATGGAGCTGGCTGAGGCGCGCGACAAGGCCGAGTCTGCGGCCAATGCCAAGAGCAGCTTCCTCGCCACCATGAGCCATGAGCTGCGCACTCCGCTCAACGGCGTTATCGGTATGACTGGTATCCTAGCCGACACGCCATTGAGTGACGAGCAGCAAGACTATCTGCGAATCATTCGTTCCAGCGGCGCCGCTCTGCTGGCGGTCATCAATGACATCCTCGACTTCTCCAAGATCGAGGCCGGCCATATGGAGCTGGAGGAGAGCGATTTCGACCTGTCGGCGATGATCGAGGAGTCTCTCGATCTGGTGGCGGAAAGGGCCCACCGCAAGGGTGTGGAGCTGGCCGCCTCCCTGGACCGTTCGGTTCCGGCCTGGGTACGCGGCGATAGCGGACGCCTGCGACAGATTTTGCTGAACCTGCTTAGCAACGCGATTAAGTTCACCGAAAGCGGTGAAGTCGTGCTGAACGTGGCCAACGGGGGGTCATCGCCATCGGATTCGATGCTGCGTTTCACTTTGACCGATACCGGCATTGGCATGTCGGCCGAAGTATGTACCCGCATCTTCTCTCCCTTCAGTCAGGCCGACGCCTCGACGACCCGGCGCTTCGGAGGCACCGGCCTGGGGCTCGCCATTACCAAGCAACTCGTTGAGCTGATGGGCGGCCAGATCGGCGTCGAGAGCAAGGAGGGCGTAGGTTCAAGCTTCTGGTTCACTATTAAGCTCCCGGCCGTACAACCGCCTGTCGGTGATCCAGCGAGTGGCGAACTGGCGGGCGCTCGCATTCTCGTTGCCGACGACAATGCCACGAATCGGCGAATCGTCCAACATCAGTTAGAAGCGATTGGAGTCGACGTCGTGTGCGCCGAGGACGGTCTCGAAGCTCTCAGTACGTTGCTGGAATACGAGAAGGCTGGCAAACATGTCGATCTCGCGCTGTTGGATTTTCAGATGCCGCGGATGGACGGCCTCATGCTTACTCGCGCCATCCGGGCGCAACGCGGATTTGAGCATTTCCCCATTGTCCTGCTCACCTCGGTCACCGAGCGCGATCAGGTGGGAGAGGCAAGAGAACTGGATATCCAGGGTTATCTGGTCAAACCCTTGCATCATCTCCAACTGGTGCAAACCATTCGTACGCTGCTGAGCTCCCGAAAAAAGGACTCGGAATTATCAGGCTCCCAACCTCTTCGAGTCCAAGGCCCAGCCTCGCGAACCCAGTCTTACACCGTACTCTTGGCCGAGGATAATCCCGTTAATCAAAAAGTCGGAACTCTCATGTTAGGCCGACTGGGCTATAAGGTCGACGTCGTGGGGAATGGTAGAGAAGCAGTAAGAGCGTTTCAGGAATTCCCCTACAACGCCATTATCCTGGACTGCCAAATGCCGGAGATGGATGGTTTTGAAACCACCAAACTCATTCGGGAAATCGAAGCAGGAAAGTCGCGCGTGCCCATCATCGCGCTCACTGCAAACGCTCTCGCCGGCGAACGCGAACGCTGCATCGACGCGGGCATGGACGATTATCTCTCCAAACCAATCGACCTGAAGTCGCTCGGCGCCAAGCTCGCCGAGTTCATGCCGCAAGTTAGCAAAGACCATCCCGTCTGAGCGATTAGCGCAGCAGCTTGAAGAGGTCGAGCCGACGCACTGCGCGCTTGCGTGCTTCTTCTCTTTGATAGACCGCCGGCGTTAACTCGACAAACGGTATTACCTTTCCCGGCTCGGGAAAATTTGCGATTTCTCTGGTCTGTTTCTGGATCTCTCCCAACCACCATTTCGCCTCTCCGCCGGCGTGGAAGCCCTTGATGCAGTGCCACGGCTCCGACTGAAGCACCCACCTTCCGCTTACCCCCAGTTTCCGTAAGATCCGCTTAGCGGGGGTGCGTCGCCAGCATAGCCAATAGTGAGGATCGAGATATCCACCGCCCTCCCGCATCGCAATTGCCGCCCAAACGATCGCCTCTACATGCATAGCGCGAGGTAAAGCCGCGCCGCCTAGTTTGCCCAGGAGCCAATCCAGCCAATCGAGGTCCGCACTAGTGCGCCATTGAGCTACGCCGATGTCGACCTGCTGCGCCAGCCCGATCCCGGCCCGCATGGCGGCCTGAACTACCTCTGCCGGTAGAAGACAGTTGGGCCGCTGCCACATCAGCAGAAGTCCGCTCAGCGGGGGAGGCTCAAACCGGAAGAAATTTGGAAAATACAGGTCGGGATCGAGGATCACGGCTTCTTCGCCGGGACCGCCGATCAGCAGAGGGTCGGTGATTTTTCGCCAACATGGGTGGCCGTGGCGGAAGTTCCGCAGATTCGCCCGCGGCCCAAATACCGAAGCTTCTGCGTCCGCCAACTCTTCCTCGGCAATCACTTGCAGCCGGTGCATCCGCGGATTCTCCAAATTACCCGCAACTCGCTCCAATTTCTGCCGGTCGTCGGACGTGTCTGTGATCAGAATTAGGTCCAGTTTGTCGAGCGAGCGCAAGAGCAGTGTTTGCAGCCCGAAGCGGGCGTAAGGCAACGACCGGGGGGAGAGAACGAGATAGATTTTGCGCGGGACCGAGAAATCAGCGATGTCGTAGCTCCTACGGACCGTTTAGGTTGAACTCTCGATCCGCCCAATAATCTCTTGACCATTGACTGCGAATCAGGGAAATGTAAGGGAAATGTGGGCAATTGTGGCGGGTTTCATGAATTTCGAGGGAGAACAACCACGAAACGGAAAGACATTGTAACCGCTCGCCTCAATTTCTAATTGTCACCGATCAAATACCGCCTGAGCAACATCGGACTCCGAAAC
>Ga0302324_100003250_pt1 | contig 36776 bp, 24 predicted proteins | sample Palsa_T0_1_FD_201949 | JGI IMG/M metagenome (GOLD analysis project Ga0302324, IMG submission 201949) | Peat permafrost microbial communities from Stordalen Mire near Abisko, Sweden - Palsa_T0_1 | ecosystem: Environmental > Terrestrial > Soil > Palsa > Peat permafrost | place: Sweden: Abisko... | reverse complement strand
TTCCAGGACCGGGACCCGCGCATCGTCTCCCAAAACGCAGATCGCCAAAGGGGCGGCGTCCGCGCCCAAGGCGCCGGCTGGCCACTCCACGAACCTGGTGAAGTTATACAGCATGGCGCTCTCGATCTCGTCCTCGGAGTGGCTGCTGGGCGGAGTATCGGCATTTGCCGCCAGCATGATGCCCGGCATGAGCAGCGGCAGCAGACCTGTTGCGGCGCGCCGGCACGTTAGAACGCCCATGTGACCTTCAGGTATGCGGTCCGTCCCGGCTCACTCGACAGGACGTAGTCGTTGGAGATGAATTCCAGGTGGCGGCCGTCGAGCAGGTTTTGTCCTCCCAGACTGAGCTCGGCGGCGCGCGTCACATGCCAACCCAGGCGGGCATCCGTGCGCACGTAGGCCGGAACGCCGATGGCAGGCAGGGCGGAGACGAAATACACATTGGTATCGAAGGTGAGCTTGCGGGCGACATCCCATTGCGACCGGAACTGGACCTGGTGGGCCGGGCTGGAGCCTTCCACGTCGTAAGGCAAGCTTTCGGGCCCCAGATCGGCGCGATCCAGCACGTAACGGAACCAACTGTAGTTCCCGGTGACGCGCCATCTCCGCGTCAGGCTCCAGTCGGTGGCCAACTCGATTCCATACGTGTGGCCGGCGGCGTTATTGCCGAAAGTCAGGGGCAGCAGGATGTACGGCGCGGGCGCCTGTACCAGGGAGGGCGCCCCGATCTCCATGCTGCGCAAGTCGCGGTAATTGCAGAAAAAGGCGGCCAGATCCAGCGTCACCCAGCGGGCCGGCTGGTTGCGATACCCGGCCTCGTATGCCAAGGCGGTCTGCGGCTGGAAGTTGGGGCCGCTCAGCGTGCCCAGGACGCCGGGCGCGGCCTCGAACTCCAGCAGCAGGTCCCGTTCCCCCCGCGCGGGCGGGCGCACAGCCCGGGATACCGCCGCCCAGAGGCTCTGCCGCGAGGTGGGCGCCCACAGCAGCCGTGCGCTGGGTTGGGCGCCGAGACCCATGTAGACATCGCGCTCAAGCTTGGTGCCCAGCGTCAGCGTCAGGCGTTCCGGAAGAAGGGCGATCTCGTCTTGCAGGAAACCGCTGGCGAACGGCTGGATCACCGACGCCGGCAGGAACTGCACAAAGGTACTCGGCTCAACGGAGATCCGCCGGCTTTCAAAATGGTCGCCATAGGCCGTAAATTCCAGGCCCCACATCAGGTCGTGCCGGGACGATGCGGTGAAATGCTGCTGAAAATCAAGGTCCAAAATCCGGGTGTCCGCAACGCCGAAACCCTCCCCACGGTTCTCTTCGCTGAACGAGAACTGCAGCGCCATGCCGGACCGGTCCGAGATTTGGCGCTTCCAACGGGCCAGCGCATACCCGCCCGAAGTATCCAGGGAATCGGCGAGCGGTGCGCTCAAGGTGTTCTCGGGGTAATCGGGGTAGATGGTTTCCTGCCCGCGGTCCCCATAAACCTCGCCCTCCACGCTTAGGGAATCGCGCTCGGAGATCTTCCAATCCATGCGCCCGCCGCCCTGCGCGGAATCCCAGCCATCGTGCGCTTCCTGCGAGTTGACGGTCTCGAACGGGCCGCGGTCGAAGTACCTGGTGTAAAGACGGTAGGAGGCATTATCCCCAAGCTCCCCGCCATAGCGCACGGATCCGAAGCCCCGGTCTGCATTGCCGCCGCCGGAAGTGACCAGAAAGCCCTGCGTCTCCTGCGCCGGCCTGGTGATGATATTAATGACGCCGTTTACCGCGTTGGCGCCCCACATGGTGGCGCCCGGACCGCGAATCACCTCGATGCGTTCGATATCTTCCAGCGGCACGTCGTTTTGTTCCCAGTAAACGCCTCCAAACAAGTTGTTGTAGATGGTGCGGCCATCGATCATGACCAGCATCTTGTCGGCGAACCGCCCATTGAACCCGCGGCACGTCACCGCCCACTGGCTGGCGTCGATTTGAGCCACTTGAAGGCCCGGAACCATGCGCAAGACGTCGGGAATGCTGGTGACGCCGGAGCGCCGGATATCCTCCTGTGTGACCACATAAATCGCGCCGGCGGTCTGACTGAGCTTCTGGTCCTTGCGGCCCGGTGAACTTACTTCCATGTTCATCAGGGTTTCCAGGCTGGCTTCGGAAAGGTCGGCCGGCGGTTGCGCGGGGGGATCGTTAGCCAGGCAACGGCTGGCCAGCAGTATCGCCACCGCTATCGCCTTTGCCCACAATCCGGGGGAACATAGGCGCGGCACCGGCAAAGCGGTCATCACCCTGCCTATCGGCGGGGCGGCTACAAGACTTTAAGCTGCGGAAGTACGAGAGTGCGCCGCAGCCGTCACGCAGGCGTCGATCTGGCAACGGTGTCGGCGTTTGGACCGGGCAGCAGTATTCCGGCGAGGTGCAGCGGGTCTGCGGCCGAGGCTTTGGGAACGTCGCCCGATTCCCCGGCGCGGCGCACCGCCCGCAGCAGGTCGAGCGCTTCGGGCAGGGCGAACTGCTCACCCAGAAACGCGTCTGCAAACCGGCCTCCGCGGATCTCTCCACGCGCTTCCATGCGCCGCAGTTCCACCAGCAGGTCGCGCCACGGGGGCGTCAGCGTCTCTTTGTAGGCCAGATCGCGAAAGACCACGCCCCAACGCCGCAGCAACTGGCGGGCGAAGGATGCCGGCGAAATCTCGGCTTGCGGCGCGGCGGCATGCCGCAGCAGCGCCCAACGTCCGGCGGCGTGCCGGGGACGCGCCGTCCGTCCGCGGCCTTCACCCCGGCGGCGCTTGGGATCGAGCAGCGCGCGCAGGTTTTCGAAGCCGTCGGCGGTGACAAGTCCGGCGGCCACCAGTTCCCATAGCGCGTCTTCCACTTCGCTGGCGAGGCGGCCGGTCGTGCGTGCAAGTTCCGGGAAAAAGGACGCGCCCTGCTGCTGAAGCGCCGCCAGCACTTCGCGCGCGGGATGCGACAGCGAGGCGTCGGAGGCGGGCTGCGGCCCCGACAGCAGCCATGCGGCGTCTTCCCGCAAGAAGAGCGTCAGCGGCGCCACGCGCGTGGGGCGCACGCGATGCGTCCGGCCGTCGGCGTCGTTATCGAAGGCAGGGTGCGGCGAAAGGCGCCCCCACATCACCTCGCCCGAAAGGCAAAGCTGGTCGAGATATTCGGGGCTGTACTGCGCCACGCGGCTGGGCAGAACTTCCGCTTCCCACGCGGCGGCGGAGATTTCGAATCCTTGAAACTGCCGGATGATTTGCAGCACGCCGTCGGCACCGTGCAACTGTGCACCGGGCGCGACGTGCTGCCAGCGGTCCAGGAAGCGCATGAAATCCGCCGTGGTCACCGGCTCGATCTCGCGGCGCAAGCGCCCGATGGTGAGGCGATGGATGCGCGCCAGCAGGCGGCGATGGCACCATTCGGTTTCGGCGTCAGCGGCGTACGCGGCGGGGTTGAAACGGCCGCGCAAGATTTGGCCTTCCGCCTCGAGTTGCGCCAGGGCGGATTCGACCAGCGCGCGCGGCATCGCCAGACGTGCGGCCAGTTCGGAAGCGCGGTATGGGCCTCCGGATTCGAACCAGCCGCGCAGGATTTCGGCTGCGCACGCCTCTTCGGTGGGGGGCACGGCAGCTTCGAAATGGATCGGCGGCGTTAGGGTTGCATCTGGGTGGACCGCTTGCGCGAGGCCGGTGCGCTCGGCGGGTACCCAAAAGGTGGAGAGCGTGGCGGCGCGGCCAGCGGCCACCAGCGGTGCGAAGAACGGCTCCCACCCCGGCGCCGGCGGCACGGTGACCAGCGTCAGCAGCGCCTCGTGCAGCTCATCGGGATCGCGCACCAGCGGCCAGGCTTCCGCGGCCACCTGCGCAATGGCATCCGGATCGAGCGCGCCCGCGCCTTCCACGAAATCCGTGCGCACGGTGCGCCGCAATTGCACGGCGCGGGCGCGGCGCTCCTCCAGCGGCGCATCGTCCAGAAAGGCGTAAGGGTTGGCGTTCAGAATCTCGTGCGAGAACGGCGTGGCCTCCGGCGTGTCGATGGCGGCCGTGCGGATCGCGCCGCTGCGGATGCCTTCGAGCACGGCGACGAGCCCGTCGAGATCCATGGCTTCGTGCAGGCAGTTGCGGATGGTTTCGCGCACCAGGGGATGGTCCGGGATGCGCGGCGGGCCGGTGAGATTCTCGGCGCAGGCGGCCTGGTCGGGAAAAGTAGCGGCCAGCAGGTCGTCGGCGCGCATGCGCTGGATGGGCGCGGGCACGCGCGCGCCGTGCGCAAAACGCAGAATGGCCAGGGCGCGCGAAGCATTCCACCGCCATCGCGCGCCGAACATGGGCGCGGCCAACAGCGCCTGCGTCAGCACGTCCTCCACAGTCTCGGGACGCAGAAATTCAAAGACGATTTCGAGCGGAAAGGAATGCTGCTCGCCCAGCGAGAGCACGATGCCGTTGTCGGTAGCGGCGGCTTGCAGCTCAAAATTGAACGTACGGCAAAAGCGCTTGCGCAATGCCAGTCCCCAGGCGCGATTGATGCGTGCGCCGAAGGGCGCGTGCAGCACGAACTGCATGCCGCCGCCTTCGTCGAAGAAACGCTCGGCCACCACGTGCGTGGACGCCGGAAGCACGCCCAACGCGCGCGTGCCCGATTGCACGTAAGCGATAGCCTGTTCCGCGCCAAGACGGTCGAGGCCGGCGTCGTTGAGCAGCCAGTCGATCTGCGGCGAGGCCAGTATATCGGCGCGCAGCCGCGAAACCTCGGCCGACAATTCGGCGGTGCGGCCGGGTGCTTCGCCGTTCCAGAAAGGAATCGACGGCGCCGCGCCATGCGCGTCCTCCACGCGCACGCGGCCCTTCTCCACGCGGCGGATGCGCCATGACGTGGTGCCCAGCAGAAACACATCGCCAGCCATGCTCTCCACGGCGAAATCTTCATCCACCGTGCCGACCGTTGCGCCTTCCGGCTCGGCCACCACCAGGTAATTGGCGTTATCCGGAATCGCGCCGCCGGAGGTGATAGCCGCCAGGCGCGCGCCGCGCCGCCCGCGCAGGCGATGGTTCACCTGGTCGCGGTGCAGGTAAGCGCCGGCCCGCCCGCGGGCGGTGACAATGCCGTCGCTCAGCATGGCGACGATGTCGTCGAAATCGCGGCGGTCCAGCGTGCGGTATGAATAGGTCGAACGCGCCAGGGCAAACAACCCGTCCTCGGTCCATTCCTCGCAGGCGCAGGCCGCCACGATCTGCTGCGCGAGAATATCGAGCGGAGATGCGGGGATCTCGGTGCGGTCGAGCGCGCCGGAGCGGATGGCGCGCACCACGGCGGCGCATTCGATGAGCTCGTCGCGGGTGGTGGCGAAGAGGCGCCCCTGCGGCCGCGCGCCAACCCAATGGCCGGAGCGCCCGATGCGCTGTAAAGCTACCGCGATGGAGCGCGGGGAGCCGATCTGGCAAACCAGGTCCACCGTGCCGATGTCGATGCCCAGCTCGAGCGAGGCGGTCGCCACCACCGCGCGCAGTGCGCCGCTTTTGAGACGCGCCTCGGCCTCCAGGCGCAGGCGGCGTGCCAGGCTGCCATGATGCGGCAGCACGGCCTGGTCGCCCAGGCGCTCCTGAAGCTGGTGCGCCACGCGCTCGGACAAGCGGCGCGTGTTGACGAACACGAGCGTGGTGCGATGCGCGCGAATGAGGTCCGCCACGCGATCGTAAATCTCCGCCCACATTTCGTTGCTGGCCACCGGGCCGAGCTCGTCGCCGGGCACTTCGACGGCCAGTTCCATATCGCGGCGGTGGCCCACGTTGACGATGTGGGCGGTTTCGCTAAGGAAGCGGGCCACCTCTTCGATGGGCTTGACGGTGGCGGAGAGGCCGATGCGCTGCGGCTTGGGTCCGCCGGCGGCGGCGACCAACGCATCCAGGCGCGCGAGCGTGAGGGCCAGGTGCGAGCCGCGCTTGTCGTCCGCCACGGCATGGATTTCATCCACGACGACGGTGCGGGTGGTGCGCAGCATGTCGCGAGGGTGTTCCGCGGTCAGCAGGATGAACAGCGACTCGGGGGTGGTGACCAGCACGTGCGGGCGATCTTTGGTCATCTGCTGGCGTTCCCATGCGGGCGTGTCGCCGGTGCGCACGGCGGTGCGGATGGGCGCGAGCGGAATGCCCTGCGCGGCTGCTGCTGCGGCGATTTCGGAGAGCGGGATTTCCAGGTTGATGCGGATGTCGTTGCTGAGCGCCTTGAGGGGCGAGACGTAGACCACTTCGGTTTGGTTGGGCAACGGGCCGAGGCGTGCGGCGCGCACCAGGCGGTCGAGGCAGAGCAAGAAGGCGGCCAGAGTCTTGCCGGAGCCGGTGGGCGCGGAGATGAGCACGTCGTGGCCGGCGCGGATTTCGGGCCAGCCGAGGATTTGGGGCTCGGTGATTTGGGCGAAGCGCTGCGCGAACCAGTCGCGCACCAGGGGATCGAAATCGGCGAGGGGGGAGAGTGCCACTTCCCTCTATTTTAGCGAGAGCGTGGGAGATGAGGAACTCGTTTCCGCCAGGGCGCCAGGGCAACGACAGTCGCAGTCGGGAGGGCCGTCAAGGGGCGGGAGCAATGGCACGTTAGACTCGAAATTTTTCAGATCGAGAGCCGGGACAGGAAACGACTTATGGAGCGCGCTCCACGCGAGGCTGGCGAGAAAGGCGTCCCATTGGTCGTCCTTCGGAATTAATTGCTGCGCTAGCCTCCAATGGTGCGGGAGCTTGAAGTCCCCGACCACAAATGCTCCGAAGAGGGAGATGGTATTTGGCGTGGTGCAACCCGGGTCAGTGGTGAGGCGAACGTTCGAATCCAGGGCACGAATAAGCGAAAAGAGCATTATTCCGAGGGAGAGCGCCTTCAGAGTTGTGGCCGCGCCAGGCAACCACATCGGTGCTTCAAAACCGAGCGAGATGGAGTGCTTGGATTCAAGGTCGGCGTTGATGCATCCTGCCAGGTCGGGATGCTTGTGCCGTTTTTGCCCACGGCCAGTAGCTGTTGAAACGACGCGATTCCACTCGTTAGATGCGCCCAAGCCGTGGTCGTGTCGGAAGCGCGCAGTTGTTGGTTGACTCCGAGCGTGTATTTTCCGATGTCCACGGCGTAGGAGGCTGTGAGCTGTTTCCGCTTTTCGCTCGGTACCTCGCTAGTCAGGATCGCTCACGCAAAATGCGCTTGATGTTGCGCCTGCCGCGGAGCACGGCCATGATGCGGATCGGATTCACATCAGGCTGATACACAATGAGGAACGAGTACAGTGGGAAAAACAAGACAGGTCGCTTGGTAAGGTCTTTGCGAGTATGTCCCCGACCTGGCATGCGTCCCAAGCGACGCGAACAATTCGTAAAACTCGCGTTCGATGCGATTAGCCAATTCCATGCTGTCATCTGCAGTACGACGCCAGATTTCGAAGAGATCGTTTTGCGCCTCGGCGGAAACGTCGTAAAGAGCGTCATCAGTGCCGCTCGCGGAGCCACGCCGCCTTGCGTTTTTCCATGTCGGCTTGCGATTCCGCAGCCGAGAAGAATTCGCCGCGGTCAAACTACCCGAATGCCCGCTCGATTTTTTCGGTTATCTCAGCCTTGTGGTCAAGCAGCCACTCCTCTTCGGAGCGCAGCATGCGCAAAGCCCGCTCGATGACCTCATCTGCGTTCTGGTAGGCACCCGTCTGCATCGCCTGGGCGATCAGCTTTTCATTCTCCGGTCGAAGGGTGATCGTCATACACACCTGCCTGCCATTGTCGCAATTTCCGGCTTACGCGTCCACGCGCTCGTGCGTGCTGAGGAAAACGCGGGCGGCAGCGATTTGAAAGCCTTCGCCGGGCCGATGCGCTGCGGTTTGGGAGGTTGATGCGGATGTCGTTGCTGAGGGCCTTGAGCGGCGAGACGTAGACCACTTCGGTCTGTTGGGCAGCGGGCCGAGCCGGGCGGCGCGCACCAGGCGGTCGAGGCCCAGCAGGAAGACTGCCAACGTCTTGCGGAGCCGGTGGGCGCGGAGATGAGCACGTCGTGGCCGGCGCGGATTTCGGGCCAGCCGAGAATTTGGGGCTCGGTGATTTGGGCGAAGCGCTGGGCGAACCAGTCGCGCACCAGGGGGTCGAACTCGGCGAGGGGGGAAAGGCCACTTGCTTCTATTTTAGCGGTGTGCCACGGCGGTGCGCGGATGCGCGTCATCCGTCAGCGTGAAGGCTTCCATCAAACGGTGGCGCAAAGGACGATAGAGTGGTTGTGCTAAGTGCGCTGTACGCCCTGCATTAGGCGGGATCGCTGGAATCGTCCTGTTAATCAAGGCCGCGACAGCCAAGACCAAAGAGGAGGTACCCGCCAGGTCCACCCTTTGGGGCCTTTTCATCGTAGGAATCGGTGTGGGCCTCATCCTTGTCCTTCTTCCCTCTCTCAGATTCGGTGAGGTATCTTTCGACGCACCCTTCGGCTCTTACGTGACGGAGCGCATTCCATGTTAACGGGCAGATGGGAGGGGTCTATGCTGGAAACCCCGGTATTGCCTCAGACTCGCTCACGCAAAATACGCTTGATATTGCGTCTGCCGCGGAGCACGGCCATGACCCGGATCGGCTTCACGTTTGGCCGATAGACGATCGATCCAGCTATCCAACGCCTGCAACCAAGCCGAATGGCCGGGCGATTGCGCCTCCTTGGCGCCTCGCGTGCATGCCAGAACGACAAATCCATACCGGGCGGTCGGACCACTATTGCCGCCTGAGAGTGCCGATGGCCGTCCAAGAGGTGCTGCCAATCCATGACCCAAGCCAGCGTGCGCAACACCGTCGACTTCCCCGACCCGTTCACCCCCGCAAAAATGTGCGGCCCTAAATGCGGGTTGCCCTTGCCGTCCGACAGGTCGATATCCAGCCGCTCAAACGGCCCCACTCCTCAGGCGATCACGCGCAGCAACGGCATGCCTCTATCATATATCCCGAATCGCGCGGACCGCTTATTATACCGGCCTTTTCATGCTACGAGTCCGCTTCGCGAACGTCTGCCGGGTCGATAGTGATCTGTGTTTCGCTGCCGCGTGGCTTATATAGTCTTCCGGAAGCGAGACCGGTCGGACTCCGCAAGAACTCGCTGTTCACGGGTTTCGAGCACATGGCGCAGAACGAATTTGTATTCCTGGCGGGGATTCGACAGCCTTTCCCATTCCGAGTCGCTTCGATCCGCGTGCGCGAGCCAATCGAGCACTCTCGTCATCATCTCCACACGCTTGGTGCATAGCGCCGGACGCTGAAGGTCACAGAGTCGAATGGTCTCGACGGCCCGGTGTGCCTGGATGTCATCGAGACGCGGGTGAGGCTCGAGCCTTCCAGTATCGGGATGGAGCCAGAAATACGGTTCGGGATCTTCGTCGTCCGGCTTCAATAGGATGTTCCGATGGTCCTGATTACCTTTGGTGCTATTACAGATCTGGCAGACTGGCAATAGGTTGGTCCACTCGAAGGCGAGATCGGGGGCCAGCACCTTGGGCACATAGTGGTCGACTTGCAAATACACCTGCGCGTCCAAGGCACCTTCGCAGTACACACATTTGCCGTAGGCGAGGTCGCGAAGCGCCGTCCGAAGCACTCGCTTTGCGTTTAGTGTGGCCCAATCGCCTTTTTGGGAGCCGTTCAGGATGGCGTGGAAGCGCCTCGTCCACCTGCTGCCGTGCTTGATGAGTTCCAGCGGCGCCGGCGACGTGCGCGGTGTATGCACCATTGCGGCGCCTATGCCCGCTTTTTCCGCTTTGGTTCGGTCAACGAGCGGACTACGCTGTCCGGGATCGTCATAGGCGATGCGACGATGGAGCGAAGCTCCTCGCTCCGTTCCGCCAGAGTAATTGTTAGTTCCTTGAGGCGCGCTTTGTCGGTAGCAGACAAAGAGCCAGTGACGTCTCGTTTCTTCAAGGTGTTCCAATCATCCAACTGGCGCTCGGTCAGCACATCGAACCGGCTCTCGACGCCAAAGATCTCTTTGAGGGTGGCGGTAACCGATTCCCCGATTGGAGCATCTTCGGACAATCTCACGGTCGCGTGACCCGCGCTATCCAGATCCAGCACATGCACGCGGGAACCAGGGCAGGAGGAAATCACAAACGGGGAATGCGAAGTTACGAGAATCTGGACATCGGGAAGGGCCTCCCGCATCGCGGGCAAAAGCTTGCGTTGCCACAGCGGATGGAGATGAGCGTCGACCTCGTCAAGGAGCAGAACTCCGGGTCGCTTTTCCTTTAGGCTTGGGTGCCACGGAGCGAGATCCTGCCTCATCATGTAGTCCGCAATCCAGCCCACCGTGCTACGCACGCCGTCCGGCAACTGGGAGAAATCCAGGTTCCGGCCGAAAGCCTTGAGACACGGCTGAAGGTTCGGCTCGAGCTCCACATCAAAGGAAACGCTCTTATCATAGAGCAGCCGCAGTGCATTTTCGAACCGGTCCAAGGTTCGTGTGTACTGGTCCCCCGATTGTTGACGCGCGCGAGCGATGGCCCGCTTGCTGTACAACCCCACCAGCCAGGACTGAACTACATCGTTTTGCACTGTCCCCTCGAACGACAGCGCGTTCTCTTGGGCGTGTTCAAGGCGCCTCGTTAGGTCAACGGCTGCTAAGTGGCGAAGGGCCCTCGACGGAGAATAGGCGGCGGCGTTGAAGAGCAACCCCGGTTCATTAGCCGCACCCACATCGCGGAAGAGAACCCGAGTGGTCCCCTCAGGCTGATCGGGCCCAGCAGAGTAGCTTTGGGGAAAAGGGTATGCGGTGTTGGAAAAAGAGTATGCGTTATTGGAGAGGGAGTATGCGCCTGTTTTTGATACCGGCAATCCAGTGCCTTCGAAAGCCTCTAACCCCAGACTCGCCAGTGGCGAGTCATCGAAACTGGGGCTATGCAGCACGGACCTAACCCAATTGACGAGTCGCTCGCGTCGCTCGGTATCCGTTAAGTCGCCGACGGAGACTCTCCCGTTAGTGGCACAAGCGGCCACGCGGACGGCAGACTCATGTGGTTTAATAGCCAACAGAGCGCGGGAGTCCCGATGCCCAGCTAGCAGATGGGCCCAATCCGGGTACGAGAACCCGGACCCGCCCCTATCCATCACCCAAGCCAACGTCCGCAACACCGTCGACTTCCCCGACCCGTTCACCCCCGCAAAAATATGCGGCCCTAAATGCGGGTTGCCCTTGCCGTCCGACAGGTCGATGTCCAGCCGCTCGAACGGCCCCACTCCTTCGGCGATCAGGCGCAGCAACGGCATGCCTCTATCATATATCCCGATTCGCGCGGACCGCTTGTTATACTGGCCTTTTCATGCTACGAGTTCGCTTCGCGCCGTCTCCCACCGGCTTTCTCCACATTGGCAGCGCGCGCACCTTCATCTTTAACTGGCTCTACGCACGCCACAACGGCGGCGCCATGATCCTGCGCATCGACGACACCGATGTCGAGCGAAACACGCAAGCCTCGCTCGATTCCATCTTCGACGGGCTGCATTGGCTGGATCTCGGATGGGACGAGCAGTATCGCCAGTCCGAGCGGCTGGCCGTGCACCAGGCCGCTGCGCAAGCCATCTTCCAAAAAGGCCTGGCGTATCGCGATTTCACGCCCGCGCAGGCCGACGCCGGCGAAACGGCGCGTACGGAAGGCGCATGGCTATCGAATCCAGGCATGCGCGAGCTTTCCCCCGCCGAGAGCGACCGGCGCGCCGCGGCGGGCGAACCGTTCGTGCTGCGCTTTCGGGTGCCGCGCGACCGCGCCGCCAACGTGTGCTTCCGCGATGCCGTCTACGGCGAGCAAACCAAGTCCACCGCGGATATCGAAGACTTCGCGCTGCTGCGCAGTAATGGCATGCCCACCTATCACCTTGCCTCCTGCGCCGACGACGCCGACCTGCGCATCAGCCACATCATCCGCGGGCAGGATCATCTGACGAACACCTTCAAACACGTGCTGATCTTCGAGGCCGCGGGCGTCACGCCGGCGCAGTTCGCGCATCTTCCGCTGCTGATCGCTCCGGATGGCGCGAAGTTATCCAAGCGCCGCCACGGCCCCGTGGTGAGTGTGACCACTTACCGCGATTACGGCTTTCTGTCGCAGGCTTTCGTGAACTTTCTGTGCCTGTTGGGCTGGTCGCCCAAAGACAATCGCGACCGCATGTCCCGCCAGGAGTTGATCGACGCGTTTTCCTTTGAAGGCATCAACCGGAGCAACGCGGTGATCAATTTCACCGAAGAGGATCCCATCGATCCCAAAGCGCTGTGGCTCAATGCGGAGCACATCCGCGCGCTGCCGGTAGAAGAACTGACGGATCGTTTGTTACCCGTGGTACATGGCGCTGGTTTCGCCATCGATCGCGCGAAGATGCTGCGCATTACTCCCCTGGTGCAGGAGCGTATTAGGTTACTGCGCGACGTGCTGACGGTGGCCGATTTTTTCTTCATCGACCAATTGCCGCCCTATGAAACCGCCGAACTGATCCCGCAGAAAGGCGATGCGGCCATGGCTCTGAAAGCGCTGCAGCGGGGCCGCGAAGTGCTCGCCGAAGTCGAATTTACACACGATGCCCTGGAAGCGGCCCTGCGCGCGGCCGCGGGCGCGCTGGGCATCAAGACCGGCCAGATGTTTCAGCCCATTCGCGTGGCTGTGTGCGGCCGCAAGAACGCGCCGCCGCTTTTTGCGACCCTCGAGGTGCTCGGCCGCGATACCGCCCTGGCGCGCATCGGCCAGGCGATCGATAAGTTGCAGTAGGAGTCTCCGGATATTATGAATCCCACCCCAGGCCCTTCGAATTTCGTCCGCGATACCATCATCGAGGACTTAAAGACCAATAAGTATGGTGGCCGCGTGCACACGCGCTTTCCACCGGAGCCGAACGGCTACCTGCACATCGGCCATGCCAAATCGATCAATCTCAATTTCGGCCTCGCTAACGAGTTTGGCGGTAAGTGCAACCTGCGCTTCGACGATACCAATCCCAGCAAGGAAGAGACCGAGTATGTCGATTCCATTATCAAGGATGTCCGGTGGCTGGGAGGCGACTTTGAAGACCGGCTTTTTTATGCCTCGGATTACTTCGATCGGTTATATGAATGGGCCGTGCAACTAATCAAGTCCGGCGATGCGTTTGTCTGCGATCTGACCGCCGACGAGATGCGGGAGTACCGCGGCACTTTGACCGAGCCCGGCAAGGAGAGCCCCTGGCGCAACCGGTCCATCGAGGAGAACCTCGATCTGTTCGAGCGCATGCGGGCGGGCGAGTTTCCGGACGGCTCGCGGACCCTGCGCGCCAAGGTCGATATGGCTTCGAAGAACCTGAACATGCGCGATCCCGTGATGTACCGCATCCTGCATGCCGAACATCACCGCACCGGCGATAAGTGGTGCATCTATCCGATGTACGACTTTACCCATGGCGAGTCGGATTCCATTGAGCGCATTACCCACTCCATCTGCACGCTGGAGTTTGAAGACCATCGTCCGCTATATGACTGGTATATCGATCGGTTGAGAATCTATCATCCGCAGCAGATTGAATTCGACCGGCTCAATCTCACTTACACGCTGCTCAGTAAGCGCAAGCTGCTGATGCTCGTGCAAGAAGGGCATGTGAGCGGCTGGGACGATCCCCGCATGCCCACGATTTCAGGCATCCGGCGGCGCGGCTACACGCCGGAAGCCATCCGTAATTTCTGCAATGCCATCGGTGTCTCGAAAACCAATGGCAGCATCGAACTGGCGCTGCTGGAACATTTCTTGCGAGAGGATCTGAACAAGCGTGTTCCGCGCGTGATGGCGGTTTTGCGCCCGCTGCGCGTGGTCATCGATAACTACCCGGAGGATCTGGTCGAGGAGATGGAGGCGGTGAACAATCCCGAAGATGCCACGGCGGGCACGCGCAAAGTGCTGTTCTCGCGCGTGATTTACATCGAGCAGGACGACTTCAAGGAAGTTCCGCCGAAGCAGTTTTACCGGCTTTCTCCGGGCCGCGAGGTCCGCTTGCGCTATGGTTACTTCATCACGTGCACGAGGGTGGTCAAAGACGAAAAGACGGGCGACGTGACGGAGATCCATTGCACTTACGATCCCGCCACGCGCGGCGGCAATGCGCCGGACGGACGTAAGGTGAAATCGACGATTCATTGGGTCTCCGCCGCGCATGCCATCGACGCCGAGGCGCGCTTGTACGAAAACCTTTTCACGCGCGAAGATCCGAATCAGACTGACGAAGGCGAGAATTTCACCGCGAACCTGAATCCGCATTCGCTGGAGGTTCTGACTGGCTGCAAGCTGGAACCCTCGCTGCGGGATGCGGCCGAAGGCAATCGCTACCAGTTCGAGCGGCTGGGTTACTTTTGCGTAGATCCGGATTCCACGCCCGGCAAACCGATATTCAACCGCACGGTTGCGCTGCGGGATACCTGGGGCAAAATCGAGAAGGCCCAGCGAGGCGGCCAGTAACCCAATGATCATTCTCGGTATCGGTGGCATTCTGGGCGATGCGGCTTCGGCCATCTTGAAAGACGGCGCTTTGGCGGCGGCCGTTGAAGAGTCCAAGCTGAGCCGGCGGGGGCTTCAGACAGGCGCGCCCGCCGGACCCACGGGCCTTCCGGAGCAATCCATTGCCGCATGTCTCGCGCTGGCGGGAGCCACGCCCGAACAGGTTGACGCGGTGGCCATCGTGCGCCCATTTGCCGCCGGGCCGGAATCCGCTTTGCATCTCCAGTTGCGCGCGCGATTCCCCAATAGCCGCATCGTGGTTATCGAACATCATACGGCGCACGCGGCTTCGGCGTACTATCCGTCGCCGTTTGAAGACGCCACTGTGCTCACCCTCGACCGCGCGGGCGATTTCCGTTGCGGCACCCGGTGGCGCGCCGCGGGTACCCAACTTACTCTCGAAAAGGAGCTATATTATCCGGACTCACTGGGCGATCTATACGGCCGGGTCACCGAGTTACTCGGCTTCCATGCCAACCTGGAAGAGCACAAGGTGCAATGGCTCTCCGCATCGGGCGACGGCCGTTTCCGCGATCTGTTTCTTGAGATCATGCCCATGCGCGATGGCGAATGGCCGCGCCTGGATCGCTCCTTCTTCGATGCCGAGCGGCTCACGCACGGCGGCTTCAGCGCCCGTTTTTACGAGCGGTTGGGGCTGGAAGATGGCGCTACGGTGCCCGAATCGCTGCGCGCCCCGGTAGCGGCCGGCGTGCAGCGCGCTATCGAGCACACCGTCATCCGCATGGCGGGATCGGGCGCGCGCCTCTGCTTCGCGGGGGGCTTGGGACTTAATGCGCTGCTGGTTTCCGCACTGGAGCGCTCGCCATTCGAAAATGTCTTCGTGCAGCCGGCCGCGGGGGATGCCGGCGGCGCCATTGGCGCGGTAATGCACGTGTGGCACACGGTCTATAACCAGGCGCAGCGCGTGAGACTCGATAACTTATACTTGGGACCCAGTTACACGTCCGAAGAGATCAAGCGCGTGCTCGAAAACTGTAAGCTGCGTTTCCGCTACATCCCGACCACCGAAGAAACCATCGATACGGCCATCGCGCAGCTCGCCGAAAATCGGATCGTGGCGTGGATGCACGGCCGCATGGAGTTCGGCCCGCGCGCGCTAGGCAATCGCAGTATCCTGGCTTCGCCGCTGGATGCCTATGCCGCCGAGAACCTGAACGCGTTTATCAAACACCGCGAGCCGTTCCGCAAGTTCGCCGCTTCGGTGCCCGCAGAGCTGGCTGCCGAATACTTCGTGTGCGGCCCCAACGCGCGCTTTCTGGCCACCGCGGGGAGTGTCCGCCCGGCGCACCGCGAGCGCTTCGCGAGCGCCATCCTGAACGGCGATCTCATCCGGGTGCACGCCGTCGCCGAGCACGATAACCCGCTGTACTGGAAGTTGCTGCACGCCGCCGGCAAGGCCACCGGCCTCCCCGTGCTCTACAACACGTCGTTCAATCTGTTTAGCGAGCCGCTCGTCTGCACCCCGCGCGACGCCGTGCGCAGCTTTTACTCTTCCGGAATCGATGCCATGTTTGTCGGCAATTTCTTTCTGCAGAAGTAACCCGGCAAGGATGCGCGCGTATACTTAAATCTACATTCCCCATGCGTTTCTATTTCCTGTGCCTGCTCGCAGCGCCCGTCCTCTGTGCTCAGACACCCGACGAGAAGGAAGATTTGAAAAACCCCGTGGCCGGCCGGCCGGAGGCCATCGCGGCGGGCAGGAAGCTGTACCTGGAAGGCTGCAGCGGTTGCCACGGCCCCACCGCGGAAGGCGGACGCGGTCCCAATCTCGCCCAAGGTGACCAGATTCGCGGAGCCACCAACCGGCGCCTGCTGTCCGTGATCACGGAGGGCGTGAAGGGGTCTGAGATGCCGCCTTCCGGGCTGCGCGGCGACAAAGTATGGCAGGTTATCGCGTACCTGCGCAATCTCACGGCGGTAGCGTTCGACAGCGTAGCGCCGGGCGACGTCGCGGCCGGCGGAGCGCTCTTTTTCGGCGCGGCGGGTTGCGCAAACTGCCACACCATCCGCGGACGCGGCGGCTTTCCCGGTCCCGATCTCTCCAACATTGCGCGCATGCGCTCCTTCCGCCAATTGCGCGAATCGCTGCTCGATCCCGATGCGCAAATCGCGGAAGGCTATGGCGGTATTACCGTCGTCACCAGGTCCGGGCAGAAGATCTCCGGCGTAGCCCGCGACAACACCAATTACGCCATTCAAATCCTGGACGCGCGCGGCCAGATCCACCGGCTGCTCAAAGCGGACCTGCGCGAAGTCGAGTTCGCCAAAAGCTCCCTGATGCCGCACGACTACCAGGAACGCTTGAGCACCGCCGATATCTCCAATCTGCTCGCCTTCCTGGGCCGCCAGTCGATACGCCAAAGCGCCGCGACAATCCAAAGCGCTACGCCGCCGGAAGCGGGCGCGCTCTACGATCTGATCCGTGAAGGCGCCGGCGCCGACTGGCTCACTTACGCGGGCGATTACGCCGCGCACCGCCACAGCCCGCTAACGCAGATCGATTCCACCAATGTGTCTTCCCTGGTTTCCTCGTGGGTCTACCACGTGGATGGCGCCACGCACCTGGAAGCCACGCCGCTGGTGTACGACGGCGTGATGTATGTGACCAACAGCAACGAGGTGCATGCGCTCGACGCGCGCACCGGCCGCCCCATCTGGAAGTATCGCGACGAATCCGCCAAGCGCAGCGACGTGAATCGCGGCGTAGCCATTCTGGGCGACCGCGTCTTTTTCGTTACCAGCGACGCGCACCTGGTGGCCCTCAATCGCCAGACCGGCGGCGCGCTTTGGGACCGCGAGTACGCCGATACCAGCCGCGGCGCGTTCGCCACGCTTGCGCCCATGGCTGTCAAGGATCGCGTGATCGTGGGCGTGTCCGGCGGAGATACCGGCGTGCGTGGATTCGTCGCCGCCTTTTCCGCCGCCACCGGTGAAGAGCTATGGCGCTTCTGGACCGTTCCCGCCAAAGGCGAACCCGGCGCGGAGACCTGGGGCGAACTGGGTCCCGAATGGGGCGGCGCGGCCACCTGGTTGAACGGCACGTACGATCCCGAACTCAACCTGCTCTACTGGACCACCGGCAATCCCTGGCCCGACTTCTACGGCGGCGCGCGCCACGGCGACAATCTTTACTCCGATTCGATCGTGGCCCTGGACGCCGATACCGGCAAGCTCAAATGGTATTTCCAGTTCACGCCGCACGACACGCACGATTGGGATGCGCAAGCCTGGCCCGTGCTGCTCGACTCCGCGTACGAAGGCCGTCCGCGCAAGCTGCTGTTGCATGCGAACCGCAATGGCTTTTTCTATGTGCTGGACCGCACCAATGGCGAATTCCTGCGCGCTACCCCGTTCGTCGAGCGGTTGAATTGGGCCAAGGGCATCGATGCCAAGGGCCGCCCGATCGAGAATCCCGGCATGGAGCCGTCCCCCAACGGCACCCGCGTGTGCCCCTCGGTACGCGGCGCGTCCAACTGGATGTCGCCCTCATACAATCCAGTCACGGGCCTGCTTTATGTACCTACAGTCGAGGAGTGCGATATGTACACTTCCTCGGCCAAGACCGCGGAACCGATGAAGAATTTCGCGGGCACCGGTGGCGAGTCCATTTCCAAGGAACCCGGCAAATTCTATCTGCGCGCGCTCGATCCGGCCACAGGCGCCAAACGCTGGGAATATCCGATGACCGGTCGCGGCGATAGTTGGGCGGGTACCGTTTCCACGGCGGGAGGCCTGGTCTTCTTCGGCGACGACGATGGCCAGCTTGTGGCCCTGGACGCCGCCACGGGCCGGCACCTTTGGCATTACTATTTGGGCCAGACCATCACTGCGTCGCCCATTACTTTTATGGCCGAGGGCAAGCAGTACGTGACTATCGTGGCGGCCACCGATGTCTTTACGTTCGGACTGTTCGAGCGGTAGGTGACCCACGCCGACGTGGCGCACGCTCTCAGCGCAATGCCACATACTTTTTGACAGAGATGCGATTCCGAGTTCACCGTGGGGCGGCCAATCATGGCCGCAGCCGCCTTTTAGGCGGCCAAAGCCGGCTAACAGCCGGCTGCGGGCAGAATTGCCCGCCCCACGGTGCGAACCGGGCATCTCGGTGCGAGGCATCGATAAACCTCACCAGCTTCTCCTCCAAAACCTGCATCTTCTCTTCGGTCACAAGTTGCGCAGGGCGGTTGTATCGCGGTCCTGCTTCTCCGACATTGCGTGCACATGCTCGCCGAGCAGCTCCACCGACTGCGTCAGAGCTTCGTGCCGTTCCGTCAATCTTTCCAATCGCTCGTCGATGGTCATAAAGCCACCGCCTCCCACCGCACCGCCGCCTTCTCGATCCGGGCCACCGCCTCCATCAGATTCTCCAGCGAATTGGCATAACTGAACCGGATATATCCCTCGCCGTAATCGCCGAACGATCCGCCGTTCAAGCCCGCCACGCCGGCCTCTTCCAGCAACAAATCGGCCACTTGCTTCGAAGGAATTCCGGTTTCCTGCACGTTGGCGTAGGCGTAGAACGCCCCGCCGGGAAGCGTGCATCGGAATCCAGGAATACGGTTCAGCCCCTGGCAGAAGGCGTCGCGCCGCCGCCGGAACTCCGCCACCATCGCGTCCACCGCGTCCTGCGGACCGCGCAACGCCGCGATCCCCGCGCGCTGCGTGAAGCTGGCCACACACGAGCACGAGTTCACCATCAACTTATTCACGGCTTCCACCAGCCACGTAGGCATCACCCCGTAGCCTATGCGCCACCCGGTCATGGCGTACGCCTTCGAGAAGCCGTCCAGAATAATCGTCTTCTCCAGCATGCCCGGATAGCGTGCAATCGAAACTGGCTCGTCTTCGTAGTAGATCCGCGAATAGATCTCGTCTGAAAGCACCATCAGGTCGCGGTCCCGCACCAGGTCCGCGATGGCGCGCATGTCCTCTTCCGGGATGACGCCGCCGGTCGGATTCTGCGGCGAGTTCAGCACCAGCATCCTGGTCCGCTCGCTGAGCTTGTCGCGCAGCAGGTTCAGATCGAATGAGAAGCCGCGGCTTTCCACCAGCGGCATGGGTACCGGCGTGGCGCCCACGTACCGGATCATCGATTCATAGATGGGAAATCCGGGATTCGGGTAGATCACCTCGTCGCCTGGCTCCAGCAGCGCCAGCATGGGGAAAAAGATCATGGGCTTGCCACCCGGCACGATGGACACGTGCTCGGGCCCCACCCTTATGCCGCGCCGCCGCGAAACGTCTTGCGCCACGGCTTCCCGCAACTCGGGGAAACCCTGCGGCGGACCGTAATTCGTCCAACCCTCGTCCAGTGCCCGCTTGCCCGCTTCCACAATGTGCGCCGGCGTTGGAAATCCCGGCTCGCCGATCTCCAGGTGGACGATGCTGCGCCCCTTGGCCTCCAGCGCCCGCGCGCGCACCAGCACATCAAAAGCGGACTCCACCCCCATGCGATTCATCCGTTCGGCAAGTTTCATGCGATCTTCCTAATTTCCCCCCTATCGATCAGCTTCTTCACGGAGTTGCGACCGCGGCGATGTGGGGCAGGCCCTCGGCCTGCGGCGGCCTCCCAGGCCACCTCTTCTTTCCCAGAAGCAGCGGGTCCACGGGACCCGCGCAGGCCAAGGGCCTGCCCCGCGACTAACCTACCTTCTTAAAAAACGGTACGCCATCCCGGATCTCCACGCGTGACACGCGGTCGTCGATCGAAACCCGTTCGCCCAATATCCGCCCCGTCACGCGCCCGCCGGAGTCCAGCGTCACAATAGCCGTCTGAAAGGGCACCTCCGCGGCAAATGCCTCCGCGGCGGAGTAGATCACGGCCTCGGTATAAACGGTCCCGGTTTCTTCGCTCATACCGTCCCCAGAATGGTCACCACGCAGGAAGCGCCGGACCCGCCCAGGTTCTCCGCCAGCCCCACCGAATGCCGCGGCACCTGCCGCGCGTCCGCTTCGCAGCGCATCTGCAGCACCAGATCGCAGATCTGCGCCGCGCCGGTCGCGCCCACGGGGTGCCCTTTCGACTTCAACCCGCCGCTGGTATTAATGGGCCGTTCGCCCGTGCGTGCCGTATGCCCTGCCGCCGTATAAGGCCCGCCTTCGCCCCGCCCCACGAACCCCAGATCCTCCAGCGCGATGATCTCGGCAATGGTGAAACAATCGTGCAGCTCTGCCAGTTGCACATCCGCCGGTCCGATCCCGGCCATCTGATAGGCTTTCAGGGACGCGCGCCGCACGGCCGGAAATGTGGTGATGTCCGGCTTCTGATCCAGCGCCACAAAATCGGACGCCTGCGCGATGCCCATCACGCGCACCGGCTTATCGGTGAATTCGCCCGCGCGCTCGACAGGCGCCAGCAACACCGCAGCCGCCCCGTCGCTGATCAGCGAGCAATCGTACAGGTTCAACGGATCCGCGATCGGTTTGCCGGCCATGGCCTGCTGCAGGGTGATTACTTTGCGCATCTGCGCATCCGGATTCAGCGCGCCATTCGCGTGATTCTTCACAGCCACCGCGGCCAGGTGTTCGCGGGTGGTGCCGAACTGGTACATGTGCCGCCGCGCGATCATGGCAAACAACGAAGCGAACGTGGAACCGGCCTTTACTTCTCCCGCGCAGTCCCCCGCCCCAGCCAGTATCTCAGTCACCTTGGGAGTGGGCTGCGAAGTCATCTTCTCTGCGCCCACCACCAGCACGATATCGTAGACCCCGCTGGCGACGCCGGTGTATGCGTGGTAGAAAGCCGAACCGCTTGATGCGCACGCTGCCTCCACCCGTGTGGCGGGCACCCCGTGAATTCCGAGCGCGGTCGAGATGTACGGCGCCAGGTGGTTCTGCCCCGCAAACGAAGGACCCGCGAAGTTTCCCAGAAAAAACGCATCCACCTGCGAGGGCGCCGCGTGTCCGTTGGCGAGGCACTTTTCGCCGGCCTCCACTGCCAGGGAACGCAGATCCTGGTCTGGAAACGCTCCAAACGGGGTCTTCCCAATTCCAACTACGGCTACAGGTCTCATATAGCTTAAGGCGTCCGGTTCCCCCAAGGCTTCGTGTGGCAGCGCCGTGCGCTGCGGCGGCGTCCCACGCCGCCCCGCCGGAGCGGACCGAGGGTCCGCCGCAGCGCACGGCGCTGCCCCACTACTCTCGGAATACGTTAGCGAACCTCCGAAACGGTGTACTCAGCAGCCCCCTTTCAATATACCCGGAACCGCACGGCCCCCTCCACAAGGTAGAATTAGCTTATCGCGGCAGGCACCCCCTGCCAGCTTTGTTTCCACGTTTTGGAGGTTTCCGCGTCATCTCAATAGGACCGTGGAAGCCGTAATTTACGCCCTGATGAGCGAAGCCGTCGATCCCGGCCTGGAACTGCTGGAGCGACAAAACCGGTTTGTTTCAGACCACTTACGCCGGATTTTCGTGCAAATTTACCGCATTGTCGGCAACGTGGCGGATGCCCAGGATCTGACTCAGGAGGCCTTCATCAAGGCCCTCCAGCGGCAGGAACAGCTCAAAGACGAGCAAAAAGCCGCCCATTGGCTCTCGCGCATCGCGACCAATACGGCCATCGATTTTCTGCGGCGCAGCGGGCGCGTGAGCTACTGCGAAATCGACTCGGCGCCCGAAAGCCACGACGCGAGTCCCGAAGACCTGTTGCTGCGCTCCGAGCAGCGCGATTACCTGGAAGACGGTTTGCGGCTGTTGACCGCCCGCGAGCGCGCCGCGCTGATGCTGCGCGATGTGGAAGGCCTGCCGGCCGAAGAGGTGGCCCGCCGGCTGGATTGCTCCAAGGCCACCGTGCGTTCGCATATCGCCAACGCGCGCATCAAGCTCCGCCGGTATATGGAAAAGAGGAAGCCATGACGCATCCAAGTCAATCCACCCTGGCGCTCTACGCCGGCCAGGACCTGGGCTGGTTCGCCCGCTGGCGCACCCAGCGTCACGTGGCCGAGTGCCGCGAGTGCCGCATCGAGGTGCGGGCTTTCGGGTCGGCGAGCGAGGAACTGGCCAGCTTGAACGAACTGCCGGCCATTGCCTGGAACCGGATGGCCGCCGAAATGAAGGCCAATATCCGGCTAGGCTTGGCGGCGGGCGAATGTGTACGCACCGGGCCGGCGCCGTTCGCCTGGTTATCCGGCGCCCGTGCGCTGACGGCTTGCGCCAGCATCATAGCGCTGGTGGCCACGGGTCTGCTCTTGCAGCGGCCGGCGCCCGCACCGCCGCAGATCGCCACCGGCAGCGCCGTGTTGCGGGCCACCGCGAATGGCATCGAACTCAACCAGGGCGGGCAGACGTTGAGCCTGTTGCACGTGCCCTCCGGCAACGTGAGCTACTCGGCGGGCGCGCAAGGCTCCATGCGGGCCGGCTACGTGGATTCCGACACGGGCAATGTAACCATCGATAACGTGTATGTCCAGTAAACTCGCGATTCTTTTCGTGGCGGGCGTGGCTGCGCTAAACGCGCAGGACATGCCGCTCGACAACTCGGTGAAGATCAATCTGCCGCCGGATTCGCCCCTGACGCTCATCTCCGCTAACCTGGGCGAGTCGCACGTGAGCCGGCGTGGCAGCGCGGTGGTGCTCGATCTGGATGTGGCCCTCACCCTGCACAACTCCAGCCCGAATCGCGTGCGCGGCGTCACCCTGCTGGTGGCCGCGCAGGAAGTTACACCCGGCGGCAAGGCCTCTGTTTCGGTCCCCAGCCTCGACGTAGCGCCCAATCAGAATTTTCCCGTCCGGATCAACCTGCGGCTGTTGCGTCCGGCACAGATGGGCGGCGGTCCCCTGGTGCAAGTGAATCTGGATGGCGTGCTCTTCCAGGATTTCTCGTTCTACGGCCCCAACCGCCTGGACTCCCGCCGCTCCATGACCGCCTGGGAGATGGAAGCCCAGCGCGACCGCAAGTATTTCAAATCGATCCTGGCCGCGCGCGGCGTCGAAGGGTTGAAGCAGGCCATGCTGGAAAGCCTCAACCGCCAGACGGAACGGCCGCGCCTCGACGTGCAGGTTTCGCGGGGACCCGCGGTAGGTTCTGCCGCAGTGGGAGAGCATAGCGCCAAATTCGCCTTTTTGCACTTCCCGGATGCGCCCGTGGATCCCGTGGGAGGATGGGCTGAAATCGCCGGCAACGAGGCGCGCAATCCGCGCATCGACGTGCGCAATCTGTCCTCCCGGCAGGTGCGCTACGTGGAAATCGATTGGATCGTAAATGACCGCCAAGGCCAGCGCTTCATGGCTGGTTCCGTGCCGGCCTCCGGTCCCGAGTTCAACTTGAAAGCGGGCGGCATCAGCCGCGTGCTGCAGGACACTGCCCTGAAGCTCTCGAAGGATGGCGGACCGGTCTCCATCGCGGGTATGACCGGCTTCGTCGGGCAGGTGGAATTCGCCGACGGCAAGGTCTGGATTCCCAACCGCGAAGCGCTCGCTAATGCCCAATTGCTGGGTATTCTAGAGCCGTCGCCGGAAGAGCAGCGCCTGCTCGACCTGTATCGCAAGAAGGGTCCCAAGGCGCTCGCGGACGAACTCAATAAGTTCTAATAGTAACTATTGATGTGGCGCAGGCACTCCTGCCTGCCGCGATGGCACTCGTGCCATCGCGCCGGGCGTAGCCCGGCTCCTGCTGAGCGATCAGTTAGCCCCCCGCGCCGTGGCTGGTTTCGCCGTTGCCTCCCAAGACCTCCCGCACTTTGCGCAACAATGCCCCGGTGGTGAACGGCTTCTGCAGGAAAGCGTATCCACCGGTCAACAGGCCGCTATTGGCCACGGCATGATCCGCGTAGCCCGAGACGAAAAGCACTTTCATCGCGGGACGCTGCGCAACGAGGCTGCCGGCCAGATCGCGGCCGCTTTCCTTGGGCATCACCACGTCGGTAATCAGCAGATGGATGGATCCCCTGTGGCTGGCGCCGACCCGGCGGGCTTCGGCCGCGGCGGGCGCATCCAGCACTTTGTAGCCTTCGCGCCGCAGGGTATCGCGCATGAGCTTGCGCACCGGTTCGTTGTCCTCCACCAGCAGGATGGTTTCGTGGCCTTGCGGCCTTTTCTCCAATGGCGCTTCCGTCTCGGCTACGGCGGGCTGATCGATGCGCGGCAGATACACCTTCACCGACGTGCCCTTTCCAGGCTCGCTGTAGACTTCCACGCCGCCATCGCTCTGCTTGACGATGCCAAAAACCGTAGTCAGTCCCAGCCCCGTGCCCTTGCCTTGCGCCTTGGTGGTGAAGAACGGTTGAAAGAGACGCGCGCGCGTTTCGGCGTCCATCCCCAAGCCGTTATCGCTCACCGCCAGAACCACGTATTTGCCCGGCTTCATGGTGGCGTGCGTCAGGGCGTAGTTCGTGTCCAACTCCACGTTGCTGGTTTCGACGGTCAGGGTGCCGCCCTCGGGCATGGCGTCCCGCGCATTCACCACCAGGTTCATGACCACCTGCTCGATCTGACCGGGATCGGCTTTCACCTGGCCCAACTCGTCCGCCGGCGCGAACCGCAGGTCGATATCCTCGCCGATCAAGCGCCGCAGCATGCTCTCCAGTCCGGTGAGCAGCTCATTCAGATTCAGGACCCGCGGTTGCAGCACTTGCCTGCGGCTGAAGGCCAGCAATTGGCGGGTGAGCGCCGCGGCGCGCTCCCCGGCTTTCATGATCTGCTCCACGGCGGTATGGTTTGGGTCGCCGGCCGGCAGGGCGTTGAGCAGGATGTGGCTATAGCCGTTGATGATGGTCAGCAGGTTGTTGAAGTCGTGCGCGATGCCCCCGGCCAGCATGCCGACGGCTTCCATTTTGGCGGCTTGCCGAAGATGTTCTTCGAGTTGATTGCGCTGGGTAACGTCATGCAGAACCGATAACACCGCCGGGCGCCCGCCATAGGAAATGGTATGCGAGGCGACCTCTACGTCGATTAAACGCCCATCTTTCAGCCGATGGCGCCACTGAGCGGGCACCACCAGGCCGCTGGATTCGGCAACCGTCTCCTTCAGACGGCCCACGTCTTCCGGCGGACGGATGTCCGCCAGAGTCATATTCAGGAACTCCTCGCGGGTATAGCCGTAGCGGGCCGTGGCGGCCTGGTTGACTTCCAGGAAGCGCAGGGATTCCCGGTCGAATACCCACATAGGCAGTGGGTTGTCCTCAAATAAGAGCCGAAACCGCAAGTCCTTCCGAGTTAGGAATTCTTTGCCTGGCATTGGCGTTACCCGTGTACGATCTTACCCGCGTGCGACCTTACCCTGATTCAAGCATAGTCAACCGCGGGCCGGAGGGACAATACGGCTAGCTATTGGTTAGTAATTTATCACACAATGGTTCCGCATCGTGCAGGTGGAAGTTTGGGGCACGCGCGGTGGTCGAAGTCAGGCCACGCATCAGGCGGCAAAGGCGAATCGCGTTGTCAATTTCGCCAGCTTGAGTACTTTGTAAATAGCCACATTTACGCCTTGCAACACTATTTTAACGGCCTTTTCGTCCGCGGCGGCGGCCAACTTTTCCATGGCCTGGATGTCGCCCGGATCGATCCGCTGCCGGCCCGAAAAGTCCAGCACGACTTCGCCTCGGGCGCCGTCCAGGTTCTCGAGAGCCTGTTGCAATCCATCGATCGGCCGGTCCGTATTCATACGCACACCTCCATCTCTGTGGGCTGCCGGGATGCGCCGGCGGCCTTCGCCTGGCCACGTCCCCGGTACGCGCTCCAGAACAGCTCGACCAATTCGCTCACCAGCGGCATGCGCGGGTTCGAGCGCCAGGAGGGATCGTCAAACGCATTCTTGGCCAACTCGGGCATGGCGCGTTCGAATTCGTCCCGCGAAATTCCCAGTTCCGCGATAGAACGCGGAATCTCCAACCGATCGAGTAACTGTTCGGTAGCCTCGAGGAGTCTCGCCACTTTCTCTTCCACCGTGACGCCGCCCAGACCCAGCAGGTCCGCCATGGTGGCGTATTTTTTGTGCGCGATATACCCCCGCACGTTGGGCGAGGGCATGAACTTGGTGGGTACGGACGCGTTGTAGGCGATCACATGCGGCAGCATCAGGGCGTTGGCGCGGCCGTGCGCCACGCCGAACCGCGCGCCAAAAGCGTGCGCCAATGCGTGATTGACGCCCACGGACGCGTTGGAAAAGGCCAGCGCCGCAATGCAGGCGGCATTGTGCATCATGCTGCGGGCCTCTTCGTCGCGGGGATTCTCGTATGCGATGGGCAGATACTTGAACGCCAGCCGTATAGCTTGCATTGCATTTGAATCGGTGTACGCGGAAGCGTGAATGGAGACTCCCGCTTCGAGCGCGTGCACCAGGCAATCGATGCCGGTATCGGCGGTAAGTCTTTTGGGCATGGACATGACGAATTGCGGATCCACGATCGCCACATCCGGGCTCAACGAGTAGTCGGCCAGGGTCACTTTGCGGCCGCGCTCTTTGTCGGTCAGTACCGCGAACGGAGTAACTTCGCTGCCGGTTCCGCTGGTGGTGGAGATGGCGATCAAGCGGACCCGGTTCACTTTCTCGGTGGGATACTGCACCACCCGCTTGCGGATATCCAGAAACGGCGCGGCCAGTTCCTCTAAGTCGGCTTCCGGCGATTCGTATTTCAGCTTCATGATCTTAGCGGCGTCGATGACGCTTCCGCCGCCCAGTGCGATAATCTGATCCACCTTATAGAAGTTCAGCGCCTCCACTCCCTGCGTGACGACCTTGACCTCAGGTTCCGCATCGGGAATGGCCAGAACTTTGACCAGCGTTTGGGGCGGAATGTAGCGCCGCACAATATCCACGTAACCCATCTGTTCCAAAGCCGGGTTGGTGACGACGATAGTCGAGCGCGATGAGAAGTCACGCAGATTCTCTACGGCGTTCATGTTGAAGTAAATCTGATTCGGAACACGGAACCACATATGCGCTTGGGTCCTCCAGGCCATTCGTTTGATATTGAGATAGTGATATACGTTGACGTTGTCCATCGTGCTGTTGCCGCCGCCGGTGCCGCAGCCGAACGAGAAGGTGGGCACCATATCGTTGTAAACGCCGCCCAGCGCGCCGATGGATCCCGGCGAATTCACGATGATGCGCCCCGCGTTGACGGCCTCGCCGAATTTCCGGATGATCTCGTCGTCGCGGGAGAATATGACCGCCGTATGTCCGAGGCCGCCGAGGTGGTTCACGTCCACACATAGTTTGAGCGCCTCATCCACGGATCTCGCCCGGCAAACCGCCAGCACCGGAAACAGCTTCTCGGCCGACAGGGGATATTCGCGCCCCACACCTTGAATCGGCGCAATCAGGAGTTTGGTGTCCGGCTTGACCGAAAGACCCACAAGGCGGGCGATATCGGTGGCCTTCTGCCCGACCGCCATGGGCTGCATGCGTCCGTTTTCCGGATCGATTACCGTGCGGCCCAAGACCTGGGTCTCTTTGGGGTTGCAGATATGCGCGCCCAGTTCCGCGAATTTCCGCAGCGCGACGTCGTAAATCTCGTCGTCGATCACCACCGTCTGTTCCGAGGCGCAAATGGTCCCGTTGTCGAACGTTTTGGAGGTGATAATATCCACCAGGGCCATGTCCAGATCCGCGGTTTTTTCCAGGTAGACGGGCGTGTTGCCGGGCCCCACACCCAAAGCCGGTTTGCCGGAACTATACGCGGCTTTGACCGCGCCCCAGCCGCCGGTGGCGTCGATCAGGGCCACGTCTTTGTGGTGCATGAGGTAGGCATTGTCCTGCAGGGTAGGCGATTCGATGCAAGTGAAAACGCCTTCCGGAGCGCCGTGCTTCACGGCTGCCTCATACATGATGCGCACGGCTTCGGCGCAGCAACGCCAGGCGCCCGGGTGGGGGCCGAAGATGAAGGCATTGCGCGTCTTGATGGCCATGATGCATTTGAACAGAACCGTCGACGTGGGGTTGGTGATCGGCGTCAGCGAGAAGACCACCCCGATGGGTTCGGCCAGTTCCACCACGCCGCGTTCCGGAAACTCGCGGATGGCGCCCACGGTACGCTTGTCTTTGACGTAGTTGTAGACGAACTCGGTGGCCACCATGTTCTTGATGGCCTTGTCTTCCAGGACCCCGAGTTTGGTTTCGTCGATCGCCAGGCGGGCAAGCTGCTGCGCTTGCGCCAGTCCGGCCAGGACCATCGGTTTCACAATCCGATCGACGTCCTCCTGCGTGTACTGGGTAAAGACGGCCGCCGCGGTTCTCGCTTGGCTGACTAGATTTTCGAGATAACGAATGCGGTCGTCACTGAGGCTCGCTACACTTTCTGGCATGTCTGCATCCCCTTCCCTGTGGCAAAAACGGATCTAAACAGGATTATATCACCCATAAATCTTTATTGCCCGATCTTGGAGGATTGTGGGCGATTGTCCGGAATTGCCGGGCTTCGCCCGGCGCTGGAGTTTGGACATTCTGCGACCCCTGACGTGGCGCACGCTCTCAGCGTGCCGCGACCGCACTCTTGCGGTCGCCGCGGGCGTAGCCCGCGTTTCGCCGGCAGGAGTGCCCAATGCCACTTACTTTTCGCTGAGGAAGCCATTCTGCACAAATAGTGGGGCAGGCCCTCAGCCTGCGGCGGCCTCCCAGGCCGGCATCTTCTCTTCGCAAAGGATCGACTTCGGACCAGGAAGCGGGTCCGGGGGACCCGCGCAGGCCAAGGGCCTGCCCCACTATTTATGCAGAACCATCAACAACTCTAAACTAAGCGGCATTGGCGCATGGGTGCGTGCGCCACATCGGCGTTGAAACTTCAGGCAGCGGGGCTCAAGCCCGCGCGGGATAAATCCCGCCCCCCCATACTATTCGTAGCGCAGCGACGTCATGGGATCGACCGCGGCGGCGCGGCGGGCGGGTCCCCAGGCGGCAGCGAGGCCGGTAACGGCTAGCAAGACGGCCACCGCGACGAAACTCACGGGATCGCTGGGGCGCAGTCCCGGGACCAGGAACATGGCCAGGGGCTTCACCAGGAAGAAGGCGCACAGCAGGCCGGCCGCGGAGCCGATCAGGATGAGCTTGGCCGCGCTGGCCAGGATCATGCCAGTTATGTTGCGCCGGTCCGCGCCCAGCGCCAGGCGCACGCCGATTTCGCGGATGCGGCGGCTCACGGTGTAGACCATCACACCGTACAGTCCCAGGGCGGCCAGCAGCAAACCGAGTGCACCTAGGCCTCCCAGCAATGCCGCGCCCACCTGGCTGGGGAGAAACGCCAGGCCGATGCTGGAATAGAGCGTGGCGACCTCCAGCCCAGCGTCCGGTTCCACGCGGCGCAGAGCCGCGCGCACGGCCTGGATCTGGGTGCCCGGCGGGGTAGCGGACCGGACTACAAACTGCATCTGTGTGCGATCGTTGGCGATGCTCGCCAGATCCTCGTAAAGTTGCGGCTGGTCGTCTTCGCCGATGGAGAAGTTCTTGGTACCCGCAACGATCCCCACCACCACGTACGGCTCCCGGATATCTCCCCAAAGGAAGCTGCGGCCCAAGGCGTCCCGATCTGGGAGATAGCGCTCGGCGAATGCCCGGTTCACGATCACGGCATGCGTGGCGGCGCCTTCGACAGGCAGGAATGTCCGGCCGCGTCCAATGGGAATGCCCATGGTCCGGAAGTAATCGGGCGAGACGGCATTCCAGTAAAAGAAAGCGTGCACCTGTTTGCCGGTGTCCGGCAGCTTGATCCCGATCATGAAACGCGTGGCGGCAGTGAAGGGAATCACGCGCGCGGCCGCGGCCGACTCCACCGCGGGTAGCGCGGTCAGTTCGCGCAGCGCCGCATCGACGTAGACTCTCTTGCGCTGCACGTCACGGTAGGCTCTGGGAGGCAGGTTCACATCGGCATAGAGCGTGTGCCGCACGTCGAAGCCGGGGCTGATGGCATTCGCCCGCAACAGATTTCGCAGGAACAGGACGCTGGCCGTGAGCACCACCATGGACAGCGTCAACTGGGCCACCACCAGCGCGCGCTGCATGCGCATGCGGCCTTCCCGCCGCAGATTCGGCGCGATGGACTGCCGGATGGAGCGCCAGGCGGGCAGCAGCCCGCAGGCCACCGTCGCAAAAGTGGCCAGTAGGATGGCGTACAGGGTCACGCGCCAATCGAGCGCCATGTGCAGGCGAATCGGAATCGGCAACGGCGGCTGGTACCGCCCCACCGCAGTGGCCATCGCCTCGCGCAGAATCAGGCCTAAGGCCGTACCCAACAGCGCCAGCCATGCGCTTTCGACCAGCAGTTGCTGGAACAAACGGCCGCGACCCGCGCCCAGCGAAAGGCGAATGGCCAGTTCCTGCCGGCGGGCCGAACCGCGCGCCAACAGCAGGCTGGCCACGTTCACGCAAGCGATCATGAGCACCAGGCCGACCACCACCAGCAGCATGCCGAAGAACAGGCCCACGGTCTGCATCTCGGTCTCGCTCTTGATGCGCTCCATACCGGCGATGGCGGCCACCTGGGTACCTTCCACGTATTTGTAGGGTGCAGGCATGGCCTTATCCATGCGCTCGGCCACGGTGAGCAATCCGGCGCGCGCCTGGCCGATGGTCATGCCCGGCTTGAGGCGCGCGTATATGGCCAGAATGGTGTCGTCCAGATAGCGCGGCACATACACGTCGGGCGAAAAGCCGAAGCCGATGAGCGTGCGGTAGTTCGCCGGCAGAATACCGACCACCGTGTAGGACCGGCCATCCAGGCGAATGGCGCGGCCCACCGCCGCGGGATCGCCGCTGAGGCGCGTGCGCCAAAAACGGTCGCTGAGCACCACCACCTCATCGGGGTCCTGGGGCAGGATGCCGCGGCCGTAGGCCATGGGTCCGCCCAGCACGGTGAAGTAGTTCTTGGTGAGCTGCACGGAGAAGATCTGGCGCGTTTCGGCGCCGTCGTCCCAGTTGATGTAGGTCTCCTCGTTCTCACCCACCACGTCCTGGAACAGGCCGCTGGCGCGTACGAAATCGACGATTTCCTTGCTGGAGTGGCTGTTGCCGCCTATTTTCACGGATACGACGGATCGCGCATCGGTGACCGACGGCTCGCTGAAAAGGAATTCCACGGCCATGGAGAAAATGCCGGTATTGATGCCGATACCCAGGCCCAGCGAAAGCAGCGCGGTGATCACCAGCGCGGGGCTGCGGCGCAGGCTGCGCGCGCCGTAGACCACATCGCGCCACAGGTTCTCGGCCAGCGCGAAGCGCCACAGATCGCGCGCCTGCTCTTTCAGGACGGTCGTGTTGCCCATGGGGATGGGGTTGCCATGCGCAGCCGCCATCTCGCGATGGAAGGCGAGTTCGGTTTCCACATCGCGCTCCATGTCGCGGCGGCGGCGCAGTTTCAGGAAAAAGTTGCGCATCAGGGTTGCCTCTCCAGGACGCGCTGCACTCCGAGCGACAGCCGGTTCCAGGTTTCCTGTTCGGCTGCCAGCAGTTTCTTGCCGCGCTTGGTGATTTCGTAATACTTGGCCTTGCGGTTGTTTTCGGAAACACCCCATTGGGCGGCGATGGCGCCATCCAGCTCCAGACGATAGAGGGCCGGGTAGAGCGATCCTTCCTCCACCTTAAGCGCCTGATCGGAGAGCAGGTGAATGGTTTGGGCGATGGAATAGCCGTGCAGCGGGCCGCGTTGCAGGGCGTGCAGGATCAGCAGATCGAGGGTGCCCTGGAGCAGCATGGGGGAATCCGATTTGGCCATGAGTGCGTTTCCTATGACGATCTATGGGTAGTATGCGGCAGGCTGCCCTAGATTGTCAAGGGGAAAATGTGGAGGGGATTCAGGTTCACCGTGGGGCGGCCAATCATGGCCGCAGCCGCCTTTTAGGCGGCCAGAGCCGGCTGAAAGCCGGCTGCGGGCAAGATTGCCCGCCCCACGGTGCAAAAAGTATGAGCCATTCGCGGTCCGCCGATTCGGCTATACAATTGGGCAATGGCGCATGGCGACGGAGCAGCAGCACCTCCCTCCGGGAGCGAACGCCGCTGGTGGCTGGCATCGGTCATCGCGGCCGTTCTCTCCTATCTGCTGAGCTTTTTTGTCTATTGGCTTTCCGGAGCGGCTACGTTCTTTGAAGCGCTGTATGCGAGCGCCCACCTGCTTCTGCTGCACATGCCGCACGAGTCGCTGCGAAACCCGGAAACACCGCGCATTCCGCTGCTCATCGCGGCTACATTGGCAGTGGCCGCATGGGTACTGACCGCCACGTCGGTTGTCAGGCGGATCCTGGGCAGGCAGTTGCAACGATGGTGGACCGTCGGGCGGGGCGGCCACACGGTTATCTGCGGACTGGGCGGCGCGGGACTGGAACTGGTCCGCCAGTTGCGGCTGGACCACGACCCGGTGGTGGCGATCGAGGGGCCGCTCACCGCCGCCAGCATTGGTGCGGAGGAGGCCAGTGCCAGCGTCCTTTCGGGAAGTCCGGCCGACCCGCACGTGCTGCGCAAGGCGGGCCTGGACAAAGCGAAGTATCTTTTGGCGGCCACCGAAGACGACACTGCGAATATCGCGGCCACGGTCCGGTCTCTGGAAGTGGCGCGGGAGTCCGGCAGGCAAACCGGGCCGCAGGCCTTCGTGCACATTTCCGATCCGCAGTTGCGCATGCAGTTGCGCCGCCAACGCACCTTCGGGTCGGACGGGCCCACCCATGCCACCATCCTGAACGTGTTCGACCACAGCGCCCGGCTGTTGCTTCACGATTACCCCCTCGATCATGCGCCGATCCGGCCCTCCACGGAACAAGCGGTTCAAATCGTGGTGATCGGCTTTGGTCTGATGGGCGAGGCTGTACTCACCCGCGCGGCCCTGATGGGGCATTATGCAAATCTCAAGCGGCTGCAAGCTATCGTGATCGATCGCGATGCGGATCGCAAGGAGAGGCTGTTTCGCAGCCGCTATCCACATTTCCACGAGATCACCGACACCCGATTTCTGAAGCTGGACGCCGAGGAACCCGCTACGCAAGCCCAAATCGCCACGCTGTGCGGCGACCCCGCCAAGACGATTTCCACGATTGTGATCTCGTTCGATAACCCGCATCGTGGGCTGTCGATCGCCTGGTCGCTGGCAGATCGTTTGGACAGCCGCGCGCAGATCCGCCTGCGGTTGAGTGACGAATCCGGCCCGGCGGTTTTACTGAAAAGGCGCGAGCCCGCCGGATCTCCCCCGGGCCCGATCAGCCTGTTCGGCTCTCTCGCCGAGGCCTGCGCCAAGAGAGTCTGGCTGCATTCCGACATCGACATAATGGCCAAGGCTTTGCACGAGGATTATCTGACGAGACTGCCGGCGGAAGCGCGCACGCGAAAGGACAATCGCAGCGCGTATCCGTGGGACCGGCTGGACGACGACCTGGTGGAGTCTAACCGGCAGCTAGCCGATCACATACCCGTGAAACTGCGCGCGGTGGGGTGCTATACGACCGCTCGAGGCGACCCGAATCATCCGGGCAAGCCCATCGATCGGTTTGAAAAGGACGAGGTGGAAGTGCTGGCCAAGATGGAACACAGGCGATGGATGGCGGAGCGCTTTCTGGCTGGCTGGACCCTCGGTCCGAAGAATGTCGAAAAGCGGGTGTCTCCGTATCTGGTGGAGTGGGAGGATCTGCCGAACGAAATTCAAGAGTACGATCGCAACTTTGTGCGCATACTGCCCGATGTTCTGGCTTTGGTGAATTTGGAAATTCATCGGTGACGGTGGCGAGCTTCGCTCGCGGGGGGGCCGGCTGACAGCCGGCGGCGGCCACGATTGGCCGCCCCACGGTGAAAATGCAGAAACTCGAGCCACAGGCTAAAGCCTGTGCAGCGGTCCCTTGGACCGCTTCTCGCCGGGCGTAGCCGGCTGAGGCGCGCTACGCGCGCTTCGTATCGGTTGGTAAAACCGGCGCCGGAACAGGTTGCCAACCCGCTGCATCTGCCCCACAGACCTGCACCCGCTGTCACGCGCGACTCGGCCGGCTCACTCGATAGTAGTCACCTTGGTGAGCAGTCTGAATTTGCCCGGCTCCAAGCCTGCCAGCCCCGCCAGCGCCAGCGACGCCAGTTGCACCGGGAGAATCTCCAGCGCCGGCCGGACCGCGTCCGCCGCTGCCGGAATGCGAAAAGCATCCGCATCGGATTGCGTGCCCACCAGAAAAGCTTTGCCCCCGGCCGACCGCACATCGCACACCAGCTTTTCATTCAGCGCGGCGGTCCTCGAGTCTCCCGCAAAGACCAGCACACAGGCCTCCGGACCCGTCATTTCAAACGGTCCGTGCCGGAAGGCGGAGCAACTCATTCCCTCTGCGTGGAAGTGTGCGGATTCCTTCAGAATCAAGCCGCCCGTTCCGGCGGCTGCCAGCGATGCGCCACGTCCGGTCACAAACAACGCGCGCACGCCTTCGAGCAGCTCATACAGGGCGGCCACCTTGGCTTCCCATCCCGCCAGGTAGCTCTCCGCGGCCGTGGCAGCCTCCCGCAAAGTGGTCTCGATCCCCTGGCGATCCGCGCCGCGCAGCGCGGCCCCCAACCATTCGAGCGCCACCAGCATGCTGACATAGGTTTTGCAGGAAACCGAGGATTCCGCGCCCGCGTGCGTCAGCACCGTAAGATCCGCGCGCGCCGCCAGCGGCGATCCGGGCGTGTTGGTTACGCCGATGCTCCGCACGCGTCTGGCCGTCAAATCCAGCAGCCGCACCGTCTCCACGCTGCGCCCCGATTGCGAAACCGCGATCAACAACGTCCCAGGCGTCAAGGCTGCGGCGTAGTAGTAAATCAGTTCGGAGGTCTCGTAAGCCGCCGCCTGGAATCCGTGCTCGACAAGCTCGATCAGCAGCGGATGCAGGGCGTGGTACGACGCGCCCATCCCCGTCAGCACGATGCGGTCAAACTCCAGCCCCACGGGTAAGGGCGCTTCGCAGAGTCCCGCGACCGTATCCTCCAGCGCCCGCGGCTGCGCCAGAATATCGCGCAGGTAGTTCCCTTCCACCATCGACGGATCAAATCGCATGCGTTTGCCTTTGTGTACCGAAACGGTGATGCCACACCTGCGCCGCGCCGGCCAGCGCCGTATCCGCCCCGAGCGAAGCGACCGCCAGTTCCGCCTTGTCGCTGGGAACCAACGTGCAGATCTGCCGAATGACCTCTCGGGCGCGCTCCAAAAAGAGGTGGCTGCTTTCCATCACACCGCCGCCCAACGCAATCATGTCCGGACAGAACATCGTTACCAGATTGGCCAACCCCAGTCCGAGATAATATCCCTGCCGCTCCATCGCGGCCAGCGCCGCAGCGTCTCCCGCCTCCGCCATCTGGCATAACTGCCTGGTGGACGGCGGGCCATCGATGCGCGTCTTCGCCCACGCGGCGATGGCCGGCCCACTCGCCAGACTCTCCCAGCATCCATGCGCGCCGCAATAGCAGAGCGGTCCCGAGGCGTCGATCACCTGGTGGCCGATCTCCGGATGCGAGCCGTCCACGCCGCGGTAAAGCGCTCCGTCCAGGACGATGCCGACGCCGATGCCGGTCCCCACCGTGACGTACAGGAAGCGCCGCTTGCCGCGGCCGGCGCCCCACGCGGCTTCCGCCAGAGCCGCGGCGTCGGCATCGTTCTCCATGGCAACGGGAACGCCGAAGACCTCCGCCAACTCGTCCACCAGCGCGCCACCCTGCCATCCGGGCAGCAAATCGACGCTTCCCATGACTCCCGTGAAAGGGTCGACGGGGCCTGTGCAGCCGATCCCGATGCCGTGCACTTCCGCGGCCGTCTCACGCAGCATACCAACTATCCGCCGCACACCCTCCGGGAATCCGCGCTCCGGCGCCGTGGGGCATTCCGAGCGAGTGACGATGCGGCCGCCATCGTCCACCACGCCAACCGCGATCTTGGTGCCGCCAATGTCGACTGCGCCGATCAAGCTCTCTCCCCTAGTGGGGCAGGCCCCTGGCCCATTGTCACTTAATTTTCGCAAAGATGACATTCTGCATAAATAGTGGGGCCGGCTCCGAGGCAGGCTCCCAGATCGGGTGGAGTGACGGGGATTGCGCCCCGCCACCCTCCCACACCACCGGACGTGCGGTTTTCCGCATCCGGCGGTTGAACCCAGCCGCCTTACTGCGTGGCAAGATCCGATGGTAGAAGAAAGCCGAATCGCCGCAGGACGGAATTGCGAAGTGCCCGCTGTAGTTCCGGTTGGCCGGCCACGCCCCAGGCGCCGCGACTGCTCGTCGCCACCCCGAGCGCGGTTCCCGTGACTCCCAACCGACGCAGGTTCCCTTCCCGCCCCCGGCGGTCGTGCCATCGTAACCAGAAGCACTTGCGGATATGCCGTCGAATCCATCCCTCCAGAGCCACGAGTGGCTGCCGCGCTTCCGCCAGTC
>Ga0302324_100003249_pt1 | contig 36777 bp, 31 predicted proteins | sample Palsa_T0_1_FD_201949 | JGI IMG/M metagenome (GOLD analysis project Ga0302324, IMG submission 201949) | Peat permafrost microbial communities from Stordalen Mire near Abisko, Sweden - Palsa_T0_1 | ecosystem: Environmental > Terrestrial > Soil > Palsa > Peat permafrost | place: Sweden: Abisko... | reverse complement strand
CGCCGCCACGACCGCGATGGCGAGCGACAGCACGATCGTCGTTCCGAGATCCGAGAGCGACGCGTGGTGGCGTCGTCCGAGCACCGCGGGCCACAGCGCACCGGCCGCGAGAACGAGCACGACGTGACCGAGGCCGGCGCCGACGAGGCTCCCGGTGCGCGCCACGTTATCCGCAAAGATCAGGCCGGCGAGGGCAAAGGTGAGCACGAGCGCCGCTGAGCCGGTACCGAGATAGGTGGCGGAGAACAGCACGACCGAGCCGACGAAGCCCACCCGTCCGGCCGCGCGCTGCATCGTGATCTGCACCAGTCCGCGAAACACGCCTTCCTCCACCGCGGCCGCGACGACCGCCGCGACGAGGGCCACGAGGACGCGCGCGCCGCTCGCACCGGCCGACCAAACGGGGGATGCCCCGAGTAGATAGGCGACCAGGCCTAGCGCGAGCCCGGCGGCCGCAGGCCAGAGGTGAAGCGTCGAGAGCCGCGCCCTCAGGAGGCTGGCCCGAGGCAAGCCGACTCCGGGTGCGATCCAGATCGCGGCAGCACCCACGAGCATGGCGACGACCAGGGTTCCGGCGGCATCCGAGCCGTCGTGGAGCGGAAGGCCGAGGCCGATGATGGCGATCAAGGCGACGACGGCGAGGGCGCGCATCGCGGCCACCGCGGCGGCTTCCGTCGCTGTCGCGCACGTCTCCGGATCGGGCCCGGCATTGACGAGCAACACGAGTAGGCCGGCGTTGGCGATGTCCCCCGCGAGGTAGTGGCCGGGAGCGAGCAGCCCAGCCTGGACGCAGAGCAGCGTCACGGCGTACAACATCAGCTCCACGGCGGCCTGCCAGCCGGGTCCCGCCGCCCGTGCCAGCGCGGCTCGCGGCATGTTCAAGGAACGGGTCAGGCGACTGCTCTGCAACCGCGTGACCCTAGCCCAGGCGACGGGGTGTCGTGAACGGCGGTCTCCGGCTCGCCATGCGCGGCAGCGAGCGCACCGCGCTCGCGACATATGCGATCGGCCCGAGAACCATCCCCAGTAGCTCCAGCAAGGTGAACGCCCATGGATAGTCCGCCCCCCGGGCCAGGTTCTTCCTCGAAGCCGGCTCGAACAGGTAAGTGATCCCTGCCGGGATCGCTGTCACTAGCGGCATCCGGGGGCCGACCCACAGCTGCTTGGCCAGCATCGCCGTCAGGCCCACGCCATAGCTGAACGTACGTCTGCGGAGTGCCGCGTCGGCGGCTGGATGTTCGTGGAAGATGAGCGCCGCCGGGTCGTAAACGAGCTTGCTGCCGTTGAGCAGGACGGCAACGAGCAGGTCGATGTCCTCGCCGCCGAGCGTCGGTGTGCCGGGGCCGAGAACCGGGTCGAACCCGCCAAGCTCTCGGGCCAGCGATGTGCGAAACGCCATGTTCGCACCTGAGCCCAGGTGCCCCGCCGCGTAGGGCAGCAGCCGGTTGTATTCGATCGACTGGTCATCGATCGAGAACTCACGGCGCGTGAACCCCTTGCCAAAGGCGGCAAAACGCTCGAACATCGCCTGGACGTCGTTGTCCAGCGACAGCGGCATGATCAATCCCGTCACGCAGCCAACGCCTGGAACGAAGGCATCCGCGATCGCCCGCAACCATCCACGATCGACGACGATGTCGTCGTCGGTGAAGGCGACGATCTCGCCGGTAGCCCAGGCGAGACCGGTGTTCCGGGTGTGCGAGCTTCCTACGCGCGGCTCTTCGAGATATTTCAGTGCCGGTTCGCCAGGGAAGCTCTCGGCAAGCGCGCGAGCAGTCGCCGAACGCCGCGGGGCGTTCTCGACCACGATCACGTCGAATCCGTCGTATTCGCAGGCCAGGATGCTGCGCACGCACCGAATCACGGACTCGGTCCTGGCACATGTGGCCACGACGACGCTGATTCGGGGCGTCGTTGCCCGCCGGCTCGAAACGGTCCGTTCAGCGATCGCCGGCACCGGCAGGTTGCGGACCGCCGACGCCACGTCGGACGCATCGACGCGGCCATCTGCGTCCGCGAACACGGTGACCGTCCCGAACGCTCGACCGCCCCGCCTGGCGATCAGCATCGCTCCCTTGTATGGCGAACCGTTCGGCGTTCGCAGCAGCAGCGATCGCGGCTCGGCGTCCACGTCGACGACCCGAACGGCGAGTGGGGCGATCGAGCCGCCGTTGGCAGCCCGCCTTAGATCCGGTTCGACCGTCGCACGCATTCTCGCTGAGGCTTTCACATTCGCCCGTCCTGGATCGTCCACCGCCCCTGGCGGTTTCGTGTTGGTCTCGGTCCGGATGTCCATCTCCATCAGATCGTCCAGGATGAGCCGGGAATGCAGCGTTGCGACATTCCGACCATCAGGTGTCCGCGTCAACGAGCGCGGTAACTATCAACCCATAGGGTGCGCAGTTTCGCCAACTAGGCACTGATTTCCGGCTCGGCACAGGATCGTATCGGCGTGTGGCGCCCGTTTCCCAAGCGATATGTCCCCGGTACAGTCGGGTGATGTCTTCACGCGCAGCCGATCGAGCGAGTTGACGCCACTCAGCGACAACCGTCCCGCCACCAGCCCCGCTACCGGCCACGCCGCTCGCCCGGGCCTTCCGGCGGTGTTGGCGGCGACGGCACTTTCGCTTGCCACGGTCCTGGCAATCCTCCTCGTGCTGCTGGATCACGGAGCCTCGAGGTCGCCGGCGCACCCAGGCGCCGCGACCCGCTTGGTCCCATCGCCCGCCCGGGCCCGAGTCGTCGCCTCGAAGTGGCGCCTCGAGTTGTACGACAACTTCCGGAGCGGGCTCACAGGGGTCGACTGGGCCCTGTACTCGGGCCAGGCGCTGGGGGACCCGGGCGGATTCTTCGCTCCCGGGCACGTGAGCATCGTCCACGGGACCCTGAACATCGCCGCGTACCGCGACCCAGGCTTCGGCGACCGCTGGGTGTCGGGCGGCGTGACGACCATCCCGGCGGTCCGTCAGATATACGGCAAGTATCTGGTCCGCGCTCGCATCGACCCCGGCGAGGGGATCATTGGCGCCGTCGTCCTGTGGCCGCTCCATGGGTCTGCGCCGCCCGAGATCAATCTCGCCAAGAACGTCGGCTACAACACGGTACGTAACGAATTTACAGCGTCGCTGCTGCCCACGGGAGGCCTCGAGGTCACGCGATCGATCGGTGTCGACTGGTCGGACTGGCACACGATCGGCCTCGAATGGACCCCCCGCCGGCTCGTGTTCCTGCTGGACGGCAGACCGTGGGCGTCGATCCGTGGTGGCGGCGTGCCGTCGGTGCCGATGAGGCTGGCGATCCAGTCACAGGCCGCCACATGCACATCGGACTCGACCTGCCCCGGGAGCGTCACGCCTGCGAACGTCCGCTTCCAGGTCGCCTGGGTCCGCATCTACGCCTACCGGGGCCCGCGCTGATCCGCCGATGTGTTCGCCGACACGTTCCCCCGACGCGGTTCGCCGATCGGACTCGTTAGCCTCCATCGCTAACTTCAATGATCCGCGCCACGCCGATCCTGTTGTACCACGCGGTGTCGAACGCGAGTACCGATGGAATCGCGGACTTCACCGTCCGCCCCGCGCGTTTCGCCGAGCAGCTGGACGCGATCGTCGACTCCGGCGCCGAGACGCTGACGGTCTCGGAATATGTCGATGCGATCGGGGGTGATCGGCGAGCGCTCGCTGACCGTACCGTGCTCGTGACATTCGACGACGGTTACGCCGACACCCACGACACCGCCTTCCCCGAGCTGGCCCAGCGGTCAATTCGCTCGACTGTGTACGTGACGACCGGATACCTCGGCCGGTCTCGAGGACCCGGCGGGCTGCCGATGCTCGACAGGGGCCGCCTCGGTGAGCTCGCCGAAGCCGGCGTCGAGATCGGCGGCCACACGCGGAGCCATCCTCAGCTGGACACGCTTCGCGCTCGTCAGGCGTCGGAGGAGATCCTCGGCTGCAAGGCGACTCTGGAGGCAGAGCTGGGACGGCCGGTGCGGACGTTCGCCTACCCGCACGGATACTCGAGCCCAAAGGTCCGACGCCTCGTTCATGCCTCCGGATACGACTCCGCTTGCGCGGTCGTGAACGCGTTCGCCGATCCCGAGGGCGACCCGTTCCGGATCGCCAGGCTCACCGTCCGCGCCACCACCACCGCGTCCGAGATCTCGGCTTGGATTCGCGGAGCCGGGGGGTCGCTGGCCCCTCGCACCGAGCGGCTCGAGACGCGCGCTTGGCGCACCTACCGCCGGTGCGCGGTACGACTCGGGATCCGTCCCGCGGTTGAGCGGTGACGCGCCGCCAACGCGCGCATCCACCCGCGCACGACTCGACCGCGCTGCTCAAGAGCGCCTACAGCCTCGCGCTGAACGTGGTCCTGACGTCCGCGCTCGGTCTCGGGTTCTGGATCGTGGCCGCGCGGATCTTCCCGAGCTCGACCGTCGGCCGCGATGCCGCACTGGTGGCCGCGATGACAACGCTGTCGGCGATCTGCCAGCTCAACTTCGCGGCCGCGATTCCCCGCTTCCTCCCGATCGTTCGCGACCGTCCGGAACGCGTCGTCTGGGGTTCCTATCTGCTCACGGGCCTCGTGTCCGTCCTCGGCGCGATCGCCTTCGTGCTCGTCGCCCCGGCCGTGTCGAGCAGCTATCGCTTCCTCTCCACCCAGCCGGCGCTCGCCCTCCTGTTCGTCGCCTCGGTCGTCGTGTGGGGGGTCTTCTCGCTGGAGGACGCGGTCCTGACCGCGGCGCGGCGCGCCGTGTGGGTGCCGGTCGAGAACACGATCTTCGGGGTGCTGAAGATCGCCGCTCTACCGGTGATGCTCTCGTTGGCCTCCGGGCACCCGGTGTTCATCGCTTGGAACGCACCCGTCGTGGCGCTGGTCATCCCCGTCAACCTGTTCATCTTCCTCCGGGTGCTGCGAAAGCCGATCGCGATCTCGAACCGGCCAACGCCGATCGAGCGATTCGGACTGCGCGGCCTGCTCAGGTTCCTCGCCCAGGACTATCTCGCCTTCGTCTTCGCGGCGGCGTCGTCGGGCCTGCTTCCGGTCCTCGTGGTCGCTCTCCTCGGGGGCAGCTCCGGAGCGTATTTCTACATGCCGTTCGCGCTCATCGCCGCCTTCGACTCCCTGTTTGCCCTGGTCGTTCAGCCGCTGACCGTCGAGGGAGCACTCGCCGAGGCTCGGCTCCCCGAACTGACAAGGGACATCGTGCGCCACTTCGGCTGGCTGCTGGTGGTCGGCATCATCTTGCTCGCCGGCGGCGCCAGCCACATCCTCGCCCTCTACGGGGCGGACTATGCTCGCAAGGGCGCACCGCTGCTCAGGTTGCTCGCGCTCGCGAGTCTGTTCCGCGCGATCACCGGGGTATACATGGCGATCTGCCGGGTGGAAGGCCGAGCGTCGCGGATCCTTGGCACCCAGGTGGCGACCTTGGTGCTCCTGGTCGTGCTCGTCGCGGTGCTCGCTCCCTCCCACGGTCTCGTCGGCGTTGGACTCGCGTGGCTGATCGCGAGCGTAGTCGTCGCCGCTGCCACGGTCTGGCACGTGATCGGCGTGCTGCGGCGCCTTCCGCGCGACCCGCACCAGGCCTCGCACTTGGGCCCCCACGTTCCCCCTGTCCCCCCATCTCCGCCGGCTTCTACGGCCGAGGTTCCCGGCGGAGATTCGCTGTCCTGAACTCGCGGCGTCGACTAGTGGATCAACAATGCGAGTCTCGCGGCGACCGTGAGCGAGAACACGACGAGGAGGGGACCGCAAGACGCGAGGATGCCGGCCCGGCGAGCGCCCCCGCGCCCGACGAGTCGCAGCGCCTCCCATTCGACCAAGAGCACGACCATCAGCCCGAATGCCACCACCGCGTAGGACTGCGAGTCAGCGGACACCGAGCGCATGTGCACCGCTTCCTGAACCCCGTGGGGGAGTAGTCCGGTGGTGATCACGGCGAAACGCATTCTAGGTGGGGCGACGTTCTCGGCGCGCCGCGCCATTCGTTGCCGTGAGCGTCACCGGCAGACGGCGCGACCTTCTACGATCTCCTGCCATGCGCCGCCGCAAACCCGTCGTGCTCCGTTCGGCAGCGCTGCTCTTGCTCACTGCCGGCACCGTGATCGGCTATGCAGCCGGATGGCACTCCCCCGTTCGAGTCGTCGTCGCTCTGAGTTTCATGCTGTTCGTTCCCGGGTGGGCATTGGTAGAGTTGCTGGCGATCCGCGATCCGCTGCACCAGCTGATGCTTGCCACGAGTGTAAGCATCGCACTGGAGACCGCCGTCGGCCTGATACTGCTGTACGCGGGAGCTTTCACGATCACCAACTCGCTGGCGGTCGTCGCTTCGCTCACGATCCTCGTGATCGCGGCGACTCTGGTCAGAGAAACTGCCTGAGCGGCCGGAGGGTCCCGGCTGCGCGCTCACGGTCAGATGTCCGGCAAGCGTCAGCCCTGCACGAAGAAGATCTGATCTTGTCCTGAGTGGTAGACCTCGCGCACGTCGTGCTGCTGCTGCAGCACCTCGATCAACCTCGGTAACGCACGGGGACGGCCCTCCGTCAGCTCAGCCTCGACTTGCGTGCTATGGGTGAAGATCACATACCCGCCCTGCGGCGCCAGCTCTGCCTTGAGCTCCGCGAACATCCTATGCGGGTTCGGAACGTCGGCGGCGAACGCCGGCAGTGTGTCGACGAACGAGTAACTGTAGGCATTGTAATCCTGATACCGCCACGGGATATTATCCGTCCCCGCGACGAGCTTGGCACCGAGCGGCGCGATCCGGTAGAGGGCCTGGACGCCGACGAGGTCCTGGTGAGTGAAGACGTTCATCCGCTCATTGCCGTAGCGAGTGAACTGGAAACCGGCGAGCAGTACGCACCCGACCAGCGCGACGGCGACGGCGGTGACTGGACCGCGGCCTGAGCGCGCGCTCGGAAACGCCAGCAACGCGATCAGGAAGGCGACGCCCGGTAAGGAGAAGAAGAATACGCGAAGGAAGATCTCGCCTCCGTAGGGCTGGAGTACGGGCAGCAGGAACGGAACCGCGGCAAGGAGCACCATCGCCGTGTCGATGCGGTGCTGGCGCAGGCGACGTAAGAAACCGGCTCCGGCCAGAGCCCAGATGAAGACCGAGACGACGATGCGGGCGTCCACCACGAACTCGTGCTGCGGGCTCCCCACGACGCGACCGGTCGTCTGTTTCACACTCGACCCCAGAGCGCCGAGCGAGTCAAACAGCTGCCCAATATTGCCGGCGAGGTACTTGGTCGTCATGAAACTGATCCATGCAGCAAGAATGATCGCCATCATCAGCGGCAGCATCCGCGTCTCGAGCCCGGCGAGGACCACGAGCGCGGCCACGGCAACCAGCGCGGGGACCGGGGTGAGCTGGTGACCGGTTACGGTGGCCGCGTACATCAGTACCACCATCATCACCACGCCGACGCGTTGCGTCGCGTCCGCCGCCGGCACGCTGCCCGTGACCGAACGCAGCTGACTCGGGGCAAACCAGCGCGGCACGGCGCGCAGAGAGGGCGCGGGTGAGCGCTTCGCCGAGCGTGGCGCGAACCAGGCCAGCAGCGCGGCAATCACTGAGAGGAACAGCAGGTAGCCGACCGCCTGAGGCACGATGTAGTCCTGTCCGACCCAATTGCAGATGTAGAACACCCACACTGCGAGCCAAGTCACTCGGCGGTCGAACGTCGCCCACGAAAAGATCGAGAGCAGGGGCGGCAGGTACAGAAGATTGAACACAAGCGACCCGTAAGTGGCAAAGGAGACCACGTTCTTGAATCCCGCCACCTGGGTGATCATCGAGCCAAGAGCGAAGAACCCGGGCCAATTGAAGTAGGCGTCGATTCCAGGGTTCACCGAGTGATGGTGGGTGATGTAGCTGACGATCCCAGCCATCCGGTACAGGGTCGAGTAGTTAGGCAGGGGTTCGACGAATGCGGTCACGCCGTAGAGCACGACGATCAGCACGACCACGTGGGCGAGCATCACGACGGGATCGATTGGCCGACGCGTAAGCGCGACGGCAAAGCTCGCCATCAAGAGCCCTAGTAGCGCGAGCGCGCTCGCGGGCAGCGCGGATATCAGGCCGAGGTCGGTGAAGCTGCTGATCCGGACGCCGCTGATGGCGACGCCCCAGGCAGCCACGATGATGAGCGGAACGAGCGCGTGCAGAGAGGGCCTTCGCATCCGAGGCCCGAGGTTACCTAGCGGCGGTGGGGCGCGCGCGAGCACAAGCTTGGCTAGGATCGCGGTTATGGGAGTCCAGGCCAGGCGGGGGTGGCGACCGCGTAAAGCGATGCTTGTGCTCGTGGTGGCGCTGGCGGCCGGAGCGGGCATCGCCTGCTCGTGTGTCTTGGCGCAGTCGACGCGCAAGCCGTGGCGTCTGGAGCTGTTCGATAACTTCCATCGTGGGCTCTCGCCCGCTCGCTGGGGTCTATATTCCGGCCCGTCGCAAGGAGATCCAGGCGGATGGTTCAGCCCTTCTCACGTCGCCGTCGTACACGGAGTGCTGAACCTCGCCGCGTACAAGGACCCGAGGTTCGGGGGGCGGTGGGTGTCGGGCGGCCTGTCGAGTGCGCCGGCAATACGCCAGACGTACGGCAAGTACGAGGTTCGGCTACGAGTCGAGTCGGGCTACGGGGTCGGCAGCGACGCGCTGCTGTGGCCCTCGCGCGGGCCTTGGCCTCCAGAGGTCGACTTCGCCGAGAATGACGGCGTCCAGAAGGCCCGCACGCAGATGCACGCCTTCGTGCACTACGGAGCCGACAACCGGCAGGTCCAGCGGATGACGACGGGCAACTTCACGCGTTGGCACACGTTCGGGCTCGAATGGACGCCCGGCCGCCTCGTGTTCACCGTCGACGGCCGCGTCTGGTATCGCGTCGATGGCGCGGTCGTCCCCTCAACCCCGATGGAGATGGATATCCAGGACGTCGCGGGTACCTGTGGAGTCGCGGTTGAACCGTGCCCAAACAGCAGCACGCCGCCGAGAGTCGATCTCCAGGTGGCGTGGGTCCGGATTTACGGTTACGGGCCGGGCGCGCGCCAATAGGAGCGCCACGACCGGCGAACTCGAACCCGTGGCGCCAACGGCATGACCGCGCCGGGACCGAGCGGCGACCCTGTCCGGGCGGTGTATCTCGGGACCGACCCGGACGCCACGCTGGCCCTGCTTCACCTGCCCGCGAGCGCCCCGAGCAGCGACGTGGGCGTGCTCCTCTGCCCACCGTTCGGCTGGGACGACGTGTGCTCGTATCGAAGCCGGCGCGCCTGGTCCTACGCACTCGCCGAGGCAGGGCATCCAAGCGCACGGATCGACCTGCCGGGAACCGGGGACAGCGGCGGCTCGCCGCGCACCCCGGGCCGGGTGACGGCATGGACCGACGCCGTATCGATGGCCGCCCGGTGGCTGCGCGATCAGACTGGGTGCGGGCGGATCGCGGCGATCGGGATCGGCCTGGGCGGCTTGGTCGCCTACGCGGCGCTGGCCCGCGATGCCGAGATCAACGACCTGATCCTGTGGGCGGTGCCCTCGCGCGGGCGCGCCCTGGTTCGCGAGCTACGGGCGAGCGCCCTGATCGGGCGGGAGAAGCAGGGCGAGAGGGGGCCGAGCCCGCCGGCTGGCGACGATGAGGCGCTCGAGGTCAACGGCTTCGTGATGACGCGCGAGACGCTCGGGGCGCTCGAAGAGCTCGACCTGGCGCAGCTTGTGTTGCCGGATCCAGCCCAGCGGCGGGTGCTGTTGCTCGGGCGCGACGGACTTGCGCCGGAGAGCCGGCTTCGCGAGCACCTGGAGCGGGCCGGCGCCACCGTGTCGATCGCGCACGGTCGCGGATACGGCCAGATGATGCAGGAGCCACGCTTTGCCAAACCGCCGCTCGAGGTGTTCGCGCAGACGATCTCCTGGCTCGGGGGGACGCCTCGACTCGCCCGGACGCCTCGGCTCGCCGGGACGCCGCCCGGCTCGGCGCGGCTCGGCGAACCCGCCAGCCCGAGCGCGGCCCCACGTCCGGCTACGACGTTGGAGTTGCTGATCGAGGGCAGGGCGGTGCGTGAGACACCACTCAGCTTGCGGGTCGGCGCGCAGCAGCTATTTGGGATCCTCAGCGAGCCGGCAGCAGGATCGCTCGAGCCGGTCACGGCGATCCTGTTCAGCGCCGGCGGCGTAAGGCGGATCGGACCGAACCGCATCTGGGTGGAGGTAGCGCGCAGCTGGGCCGCGCGAGGCGTAAGCACGCTGCGCGTCGATCTGACCGCGATGGGCGACGCCGACGGCGACGAACGGCCATTCGTCAGCAACGCCGCGTATTACACGCCCGACCTGATCGAGCAGGCGCTCTCCGTGCTCGAGGCCGTAGCGGCGCGGGACCTCCCATCCCGGTTCATCCTCGGCGGCCTGTGCTCGGGGGCCTACCTGGCGTTCCGAGGCGCCCTGGTCGACGAGCGTGTGATCGGCGCGGTCATGGTCAACCTGGGCGCATTCGCATGGAGCGAAGAGGGGGCGGCCGAGCGGGCCTTGCGCAATGCGACCGCGGTGCGGCGCGGTCGCTTCGCGGACACCTGGACGGTCCAGAACGTGCGTGAAACCGCCCCGCGCGTGCTGCGGACCTCGCTCCGGCGACGGAAGGGACGCATCAGACGCGCCCAGGAGACGGTGATGTACCTCGACCGCCTGCACGACCGTGGCACAGAGCTGCTACTGCAGTTCTCGGCCGACGAGGGGCTGTACGAGGACCTGGTACGCGACGGCCACCTCGCGCAGCTCGACCGCTGGCCTAACCTTCGGGTGGAGCTGATCCCCAGCGTCGACCACACGTTCCGCGCGCTACCGCTCCAAGCCCAGGTACGCCGTGGCGTCGACGATGCTCTCGCCCGCGCGCTCGAGCGCATCCCCGCATCGGAGTCGACCGAGGGAGGGCGTGAACCATCGGCCGAACCCGTAACCGAACCCGATGTGAACCGGGCGTGAAGGTCCAATCGGTAATTCCCCGCTTTTTGGGCGCAGGCCGCGTAGGAGCCGTGGAACTAAGTGGCGCGCCGCTCCGTTTTGGTGTAGATTACGAGAACTAAGTTGTGCGCCCTTCGGACCAGCGTGGGTTCGGGTCCTGGGAGTGGGTGGGTGCATTCACGGAATGATCAAAGCGCCTGACCGGACGGGAGACAGCAGTGAATCCTTTGTCGACGGACCGTCGGCTGACGGGACCATCTCGGGTACCTGATCACGCGGCGCTGCGCGGAGATCCGGCTGACGCCCGAAATGCCGCCTCGCCCGCCGACGCTCAGCCAGCGGTCGCGCTCGACGACCAGTCTCTGCAACTCGTGCGTCAGCCCTCGGTCACCGTGGTGGTGCCGACGCTGAACGAGGAGGGCAGCATCCGGTGGGTTCTCGAGAGGCTGCCCGATTGGGTGTCGGAAGTGGTGCTGGTGGACGGGCTGTCGACCGATCACACCGAAGCGATCGCCCGTCGCGTGCGACCGGACATCGTCGTGGTACATCAGTATCAGCGTGGGAAGGGCGCGGCTCTGCGCGCCGGGTTCGCTGCCGCGACCGGCGACATCGTGGTGATGATCGATGCCGACGGCAGCACCGATCCAACCGAGATGCACCGGTTCGTCGAGGCGCTCCAACTGGGCGCGGACTTCGTCAAGGGCTCCCGGCACCTCGATAGCGGCGGATCGGCCGATTTCACTCGGCTTCGGGCCACCGGGAACCTCACCTTCGTGAAGCTCGCCAACAAGCTGTACGGGTCGCGCTTCACCGACCTGTGCTACGGCTACTGCGCGTTCTGGCGGCGCCATCTCGACGCGCTGATGCTGACCGCCAACGGGTTCGAGATCGAGACCCAACTGGTGCTCAACGCCGTGAAGGCCGGCCTCCAGGTGGAGGAGGTTCCGAGCTTCGAGCTCGAGCGCCGTGCCGGCACCTCCAACCTGAATGCGTTCCGCGACGGCGGCCGCGTCCTGCGCACCATGCTCAGAGAGCGTCCCGGTCGAGAGCTGAGCAGCGACGGCTGGAGTGTCCGCATCGATCTCCGAGAGCACATCGTCCCCGCGCTGGAATCGGCTACATGGCGACCCGCGGGGCACGACCTGCGCCGGCGCGAGCGACGGATAAGGGGGCGAAACGAGTCCGGTTACACCGGCCCGGAGCGCCGGCAGAGTGAGCGGCGCGAGGCGTACGATGTCACGGCGCGTGTCTATCGCGTCGTCGTCCAGGAAGACGCAGCGTGACCGGCCACGTTCCGGGACGAGCGGCGGCCGGTGGTCGCGATGCGTTCCGGGACACGCGCGCTCGCTAACGAAGCTCCCCGCGCAGCAGCTTCCCGGTCGGGCTCCTGGGCAGGGCATCGCTCAGCTCAATCGTCTTTGGCACCTTGAATGCGGCGAGGCGGGTGGCGCAGTGCGCCCGAAGCTCCTCGGGGCTCGCCTCCCCGCCCTCGCGCAGGACGACCGTGGCGACCACGAGCTCGCCCCAGTCGGCGTCCGGGCGCGCATGCACGGCGGCATCCGCCACCGCATGGTGATCGAGGAGAACCGCTTCGACCTCGGCCGGGGCCACGTTCTCGCCGCCGGTGACGATGGTCTCCGACCGCCTGCCGATCACGGTCAGGCGCCCGCGCTCGTCGAGCGTGCCGAGATCGCCGGTGTGCAGCCAGCCGTCGGGTCCGAGCGCGCCGGGCGCGACCGTGGGTCCGCGCACCAGCAGCTCACCATCGGGAGCGACTCGCAGCTCGACTCCGGTCAACGGCCAGCCGCGGGTGGCGATCTGCGAGCACGCTTCGGTCATCCCGTAGGTCGAGGCGATCGGCACCCCCGCCGCCCGCGCGCGACGAACCAGCGCCGGCGGGATCGGGCCCCCGCCCAGCAGCGCCCAGCGAAGCGTTGGCGGACGCTCGAGACCCGCGTCGAGCAGCCGCGAGAGCATCGTCGGCACGAGCGAGACGAGCGTGATCCCTCGTTCGCGGTCCGAGAGGTCGCGCTTCACCGTCTCGACGTCGAAGCGGCCGAGCCGCCCTGCGGGCGCTTCGGGGAGGACGACGGTCGTGCCGTAGATCGTCGAGCGCAGGAGGATAGACAGCCCGCCGACGTGCGCCGGCGGCATCGGACACAGCCACGTCTCATCGAGCCCGAGCCCGAGCGCGACCGCGGAGCCGAGCGCGTTCCACATCCAGTTGCCGTAGGTCAGGCCCACCCGCTTGGGCGCCGCGGTGGTCCCCGAGGTGTGCATCACGGTCGCGACGGCGTCAGCGTCGTGGGGGGCAACGTGGGCGAGCGGCGGTCCGTCGATCGGGCCCTCGACCGTGGTGGCCACCCCCCGCAGCCTGGCCTCGCGCTCGGCGGCGCGGAGACGCAGGTCGATCGGGACCGCCGCCGCGCCGAGCAGCAGGCAGCCGTGCAGCGCCACGACGAAGTCCTCGCCCGCCGCCAGCGCCAGTCCAACGAGCTCGCCCCGACGTACCCCGCGGGCCGCGAGCCCGCCGGCGGCGGCGCGGGCGCGGGCCTCGAGGTCGGCATAGATGAGCGATCCGGTCGACGTCGCGAGCGCCACGCGGCTCGGGTTCATGCCCGCGGCGCGCGGCAGCCATGGTTCGAAGTCCATCCGCCGGGAGGCTATGGAATTGGCCGTGCGGTCGATTCCACCGCCGCACGATCTAGAGATGATTAATTCCAAATCATCTAGTCTCCGCGCCCCCCACCACGGAGTATCCCGTGCCCGTGACCTGGCAGCCCGGCGCCGCATACAACGACATCCGCTACGAGCTCTCGACCGGTGACCACGCCGGCATCGCGAAGATCACCATCAACCGGCCGGAGGTTCGCAACGCGTTCCGCCCCGAGACGGTGATCGAGCTCTCCGACGCGTTCGAGCGTGCCCGCGAGGACCTCTCCGTGGGTGTGATCATCCTCACCGGTGAGGGCCCGGACGCGTTCTGCTCGGGCGGTGACCAGCGGGTTCGTGGCGAGCGCGGCGGCTATCTGGCCGGCGACGAAGCCGGCCGCCAGGGCGTCGGTCGCTTTCACATCACCGACCTCCACGTACAGATTCGCCGGCTGCCGAAGCCCGTGGTGGCGATGGTCGCCGGCTACGCGATCGGCGGCGGCCAGGTGCTGCACGTCGTCTGCGACCTCACGATCGCGGCCGAGAACGCCCGCTTCGGCCAGACCGGACCGAAGGTCGGATCCTTCGACGGCGGTTTCGGCGCCAGCGTCCTGTCCCGGCTGGTGGGCCCCAAGAAGGCCAAGGAGATCTGGTTCCTGTGCCGCCAGTACGACGCGCAGCAGGCGCTCGAGATGGGACTGGTGAACGCGGTCGTGCCCCTCGAGCGCCTCGAGGAGGAGACGGTGCAGTGGTGCCGGGAGATGCTCGCCCTCTCCCCTTTCGCGCTGCGTCTGCTGAAGGCGAGCTTCAACGCGGACGAGGACGGCCTGACCGGGATCCAGCAGCTCGCGCACGACGCCAACCTGCTCTTCTACATGAGCGAGGAGGCGCAGGAGGGTCGCGGCGCCTACCTGGAGAAACGCCCACCCGATTTCTCCACCTTCCCGCGACGGGCGTGAGCGAGCCCTGACCATGGCGATGGCGGGGCCGAGGGTGAGCGGGATGCGCATCTGGCTGATGGCGGCCCGGATCCGGACGCTGCCGGCAGCGGTCGCGCCCGTGCTCGTGGGCACGGCGCTGGCCGGCTTCCAAGACATCTTCCACCCGCTCCGGTTCATCGCCGCGCTGGTCGGCGCGGTCTTCATCCAGGTCGGCACAAACCTGTCGAACGACTATTCCGACGCCCGCCGCGGCGCCGACACGGAGGACCGCCTCGGGCCCGTGCGGGTGACCGCAGGCGGACTCGTGCCCCCGCGCCTGGTGCTGGTCGCGACCTACGTGTCGTTTGGCGTCGCCGTGCTCGCGGGGGCATATCTGGTCGCCGTCGCCGGGTGGCAGCTGCTGCTCGTCGGGGCGGCGTCGATCCTGGCCGGCGTCCTCTACACGGGCGGGCCGCGCCCGTACGGGTACGAGGGACTGGGCGAGGTGTTCGTGTTCCTGTTCTTCGGCATCGTCGCCGTCGCCGGCTCGTACTTCGTGCAGGTCAAGGACCTCGGCTGGGAGGCGTTCGCGCTCGCGGTCCCCGTCGGCCTGCTCGCCGCCTCGATCCTCGTCGTCAACAACTACCGCGACATCGACACCGACCGCCGAGCCGGCAAGCGCACGCTCGCGGTCAGGCTCGGGCGCGAACGTACGCGGATCCTGTTCGCGTCGATGGTCTACCTCGCGTTCCTGACCGCGCCCGTGACGTGGGCGTTCGGCCCGCTGAAGGCGTGGGTGATGCTGCCGTGGCTGACGATCCCGATCGCGGCGCCGATCGTCCGGACGGTGCGCAATCGGACCGACGGCGCGTCCTTGAACGGCGCGCTCGCCCAGACCGGCATGCTCCAGCTGGCGTTCTGCACGCTGCTCGCGGCGGGACTGCTCCTGAGCCGGTGAAGGTCCGGATCTTCGCCAGCACGGCCCGTTTCAGCGCCCCGTTCTCGACCGCTTATTCGAAGCTTTCCAGCCGTCCGCTTCTGCTGCTCTCGCTCGAGGACGATGACGGAGTCCTCGGCTTCGGCGAGGCCGCGCCGCTCGAGCCCTACGACGGGGTCTCGATCGACCATGTGCGCGACGCGCTTGCGGACTGCGTACCCCTCCTGCGCGACTCTGACGGGACCGCGCGCGCCGAGCTGCTCCCCGCCTGCCGCGAGATCGCCGTCCTGCCGCAGGCCGTCGCTGCGATCGACCTCGCGGTGTGGGACCTGGCCGGCCGCCGCGCGGGCGAGCCGGTCTGGCGGCTGCTCGGCGCGAGTAATCCCTCCCCCGTGGAAGTGAACTGGACGATCGGGACGATCGACCGCGCCGGCGCCGCCCGCGAGGCCGCGCAGGCGCACGACGCGGGATTCAAGTGCGTGAAGGTGAAGGTCGGCGTGGGAGACGACGCCGGGCGCGTCGCCGCCGTCCGCGCCGCGGGTGGCCCCGAGTTGGCGATCAGGCTCGACGCGAACGGGGCGTGGTCGGCCGCGGAGGCGACCGCGGCACTCGCGTCCCTCGCTCCGGCGGGGATCGAGCTCTGCGAGGAGCCGGCCTCCGGCGTCGAGGAGATCCTCAGGGTGTCCGCGGCGAGCGATGTCGCGATCGCGATCGACGAGACGGCCGCAGCTCCCGGCGCACTCGAGCAGCGCTGCTGCGAAGCGGTGTGCCTGAAGATCGCCCGCTGCGGCGGGCTCAGCGGGATGATCGAGCAGGCCTCGCGCGCCCGCGATGCCGGCTACGACGTCTACGTCGCCTCGACCTTCGACGGGCCGCTCGGGATCGCGGCGGCTCTGCACGCCGCGGCGGTGATCAAGCCGCGGCGGCCGTGCGGGCTGGCGACGCTCGGGCTGTTCCAGGGACCCCCCGACCCGTTGCCCGCCCGCCAGGGCCGGATCGCGCCGCCCGACGGTCCGGGGCTGGGCGACGGGCTGGCGGGCTGGTACCACGACGCCGGTTGATCGACAGAGCCGCGCGCGCCCCGCAGATCGTCGTCGGGCTCGACCCCACCTGATCAGTACGCGGGCGCGAACAGGCTCACCCCCCTTTCCCGACCTCGGCGGCGACGGCCGCCGGCGCCTCCAGGTGCACGGCGTGGCCTGCCCCGGCGACGACGATGAGCTGGGCGCTCGGGATCTCCGGCGCCATCTGCTCGCCGATCGCCCGGAACTTCTCGTCGCGCTCGCCCGCGATCAACGTGACCGGCATCTTCAGCTCTCCGAGCCTCCCCCAGAGCGAAGGCAGCGCTCCCGTCCCGAGGCCGCGCAGCGCGGCGGCCAGCCCCGCCGGGGTGCTCCGCAGCCGGTCGGCGTGCGCGGCGGCGAGGGCCTCCCGCGGCTGGCCGGCCAGGACCGGAGTGGCCGCCCAGCGCGTCGCGAATTCCTCGATGCTCGAGCCTTCGATCTCGGCGGCAAGCGCCTCGTCGGCGGCGCGGCGCGCCGCGCGCTCGCCCGGATCGGCGATCCCCGGGCTGGCGCCGATGAGCACCAGCCGCTCGACGCGCGGGCCGAGCGCGAGCGCCACGTGGAGCGCGATCCGCCCGCCCTGCGAATAGCCGGCGAGCGTGAACCGTTCGGGGGCGAGGGCGGCGAGGTCGGAGATCACCGCCGCGAGGGTCACCGGGCGCACCTCCGCCGCCGCCCCGTGGCCGCGGATGTCCGGCGCGAGCACGCGATAGCGTTCGCCGAGCGCCGCGACGGCGGGGTCCCAGCTGGCCCCGGTGTTCGTGAAGCCGTGAAGGAGAAGGACGGTGGGCGCCACAGCCGAGCATCATGACCGCCACCGCCGATTCATATCTGCTCCTGCGCGCCCTGTGCGACGAGCTCGGCCGCTGCGGCATGCGCGACGCGTGCACCTCGCCGGGGTCGCGATCGACGCCGATCGTCATGTCGCTCGTTCGCGAGCCGCGGATCCGCTGCTGGTCCCACATCGACGAGCGCTGCGCCGGATTCTTCGCCCTCGGCGCCGCGAAGGCTGGTCGTCGCCCCGTCGCCGTGACGTGCACGTCGGGGACGGCGGCGGCGAACCTCATGCCCGCCGTGATCGAGGCACGCGAGGCCGGCGTGCCGCTGATCGTGCTGACCGCCGACCGGCCCGCGGAGCTGCGCGATGTCGGCGCCGGTCAGACGATCGATCAGGTCAAGCTCTACGGGGACGCGGTCAAATGGTTCTTCGAGCTCGACCTTCACGACGCAACCGCGGGACGGCTACGGTGGATCAGGACGCTGGCCTGCCGCGCGTACTGGACGGCGCTCTACGGGCGACCGGGACCGGTGCACCTGAACGTGCCACTGCGTGAGCCATTGGTGCTCGAGGAGCCGCTCCCCCCGGCCCGCGACGGGCGCCCCGGGGGCCGCCCCTGGGTCGAGCTGTACCGACCGACCGTGGCGGCCGCCGAGGTCATCGGCGAACCACTACCGCGGATGCTGATCGTGGCCGGGGGCGGCGGCCTCGACCCTTCGAGCGCCGGCGAGGCCGTGGCCGCGTACGCGGCGCGCTTCGGTGTCCCGCTGATCGCTGACCCTCTGTCGCGCGCGCGCTCCGGCAGCGCCGCGATCGCGCACTACGACCTGCTCCTGCGCAGCGAGCGGTTCGCCGCCGAGCACCGGCCGGACACCGTCCTGCGCGTCGGCGACCTGCCGACCTCGAAGCCGCTCCGCGCGTGGCTCGCGGGGCTGGAAGTGCCGCAGGCTGCGTTCGATCCGGGTCTCGCTTGGCAAGATCCCGACGGAGTGGTCACACGGAGGCTTCCCCTGGCACTCGAGCCGGGGATCGAGGCACTTGGCCTGCCCGGTCTGCAACCCGCCCCAGCGGCGTGGCTCGAAGCCTGGCGCACCGCCGACGCGTCCGTGGGGCAGCTGATCACGAACGTGCTCGGCGAGGATCTGTCCGAGCCCCTGGTTGCCGCCAAGCTCGGCGAGTGGCTGGCGCCTGACGCCACCCTATTCGTCGCGTCCTCGATGCCGGTACGCGATGTTGAGGAGTTCTTCCCGGCGCGTGAGCACCCGCCACGCGTGCTCTCGAACCGGGGCGCGAACGGGATCGACGGGACGGTGTCGGCGGCCTTCGGCGCCGCCGCGCGCGCCGACGGACCGGTGGTCCTGCTGATCGGCGACGTCGCGCTGGCACACGACATCGGCGGGCTTCTCGCCTCGCGGCGGCTGGGGCTCGCCCTGACCATCGTCCTGCTCAACAACGACGGCGGCGGCATCTTCCACTTCCTCCCGGTCGCCCGCGAGCGGGACGCCTTCGAGCAGCACGTGGCCACGCCGCACGGCCTCGACTTCGCCCAGGCGGCTGCGCTTTATGGTTGTGGATACGAGCTTCCCGCCGGCGTTCGCGAGCTGCGCGCCGCGGTCGAGGCGGGCCTCGCCGGCGACCGGACGACGATCATCGAGGTCAAGACCAACCGGCGTGAGAACCTGGAGCTACACCGAAAGCTGGCGCAGGCGGCGCTGGTGGCGCTGGACGGGTAGGCCCGGACTTCGGCGCTTCGGGCGCGTAGGCCCCGGGCTTCAGCGCTTTGGGCGGGTTCGCAAGCGCTCCGCGCGCGAGCGGATCAGCCGGCGAGCACCGGCAGCATCGCTTCCAGCTTGATCTCGCTCTCCGCGAGCTCGGCCTCGGGGTCGGAATCGCGCACGATGCCACAGCCCGCGTAGCAGTGGGCGACGCGACCACGCAGCAGCGCGCAACGCAATGCAACGCATAGCTCACCGTCGCCGGACGCGTCGATCCACCCGATTGCGCCCGCATACCACCCTCGATCCATGCCCTCGAGCGCCGGGATCGCTTCAAGCGCTCTGCCGGACGGCTCGCCGCCGACCGCCGGCGTCGGGTGCATCAGCCCGACCAGCTCGATGGCGCCCACGGCGGCGACGAGCTGAGCCCGGATCGGCATCGCGAGGTGCTGGATGTTCGCCACCCTGACGATCACCGGCTCGGGGGCGGTGGTGACCCAGACCGAGTGGGGAGCCAGCGTCTTGACGATCCGCCGCGCGACGATCGCGTTCTCGTGGCGGTCCTTGTCGCTACCGAGGAGCTGCTCGCCGAGATGGCGGTCGACCGCGGGATCGGCGCTTCGGCGCGTCGAGCCCGCGAGCGCGACCGTGCTCGCGCGCTGGCCCTCGCGGCGTAACAGCAGTTCGGGGCTCGCGCCGATGAACGCCGAGCTGCCCCGGCCGACGGCGTAGACGTAGCAGGTGGGGAACGCTTCGCGCAGGATGCCGAGCACGGCCGCGGGGTCGTGCTCGACGGGAGCGTGCACCTGAACCTCGCGGGCGAGCACGATCTTCTCGAGCTCGCCGGCGCGAATCCGCTCGACGGCACGGGCGACCGCCTGCTCGAAGTGCGATGGCGGCATCGAGCTGACGACCTCGTACTTGCCCGCCGGAGCCGGGTCCAGCATCGGCAGCGGCGCCGTGCGCAGCTCTCCGAGCCGCCGGTCGACGCGCGCCAGCAGGTCCTCGACGGTGTCATCCGGCGCCACCTGCAGGTTCAGCGTCAAGCGCACCTCCTCCCCACGCCGGGCGAGCGACAGCTCGGGAACGATCAGGGAGGCGGGCTGAAATCCCGCCCACTGCGGCGAGCGCCCCCCCGCGGGGGAGAAGGAAAAGCCGCCCATCGCGGCGAGCCCGGAGCCGGCCGGACCATCGGCGGGGTCGGCGATCGCGGACGCGGTCAGCGATCGCCACTGCGCGGCCACCTCCTTGAATCGCCCCGGACCTCGAGCCTCGATCGCCCGGGCGCACCCGAGCGCCGCGAGCGCCGCGCCGTCTCGATCCGGCTGCTCGAGGCAGACCCACGGCTCCCCGGTCCGGCGCGAGGCCATCACGACCGCGCTCGGGTCGATGGCGGCGGCCACGGAGGCGGAGACGCTAGCGAGCGTCGCCGATCCGCTCCCGCGAGCGCGTCGCAGCGCGACCTCGAGCCGGCGCGCGAGGCGGTCCGTCGCCGCCCCATCGAGCCAGACGGGACCCGGGGTTCCAGTCCGTACTTCCGTCATCCCCATCCAGGCTACCGGTCGCGGACTGCCGGCTGGCGGGGGGCGAGGGTCCGCCACCGGCCCATTGCGTCCGCGCCCTACAGCACGCGAGAGCCCGCCATCCCAGAGCCTGGGCGGGGGCGGACCCCCGCCCCCCCGCCTACGTCTCGGAGCGCCCGCGACTGATGGCGATTTCCCCGGTGCGGGCCATCTCGATCAAGCCGAATGGCCTGACCAGGCGCTCGAACGCCTCCACCTTCTCGTAGGTGCCGGTCACCTCGACCACCACCGAGCGTTTGGTCACGTCCACGATCTTGGCGCGGAAGATCTCGCAGATCTGCATCACCTCGGCGCGGGCGGTGCCGTCGGCGTTGACTTTGAACAGCGCGAGCTCACGTGCGAGCGTCTCGTCGGGCTCGAGGTCACGGATCTTCAGCACGTTGACGAGCTTGTGCAACTGCTTGGTCACTTGGTCGATGGGGTGCTTGGCACCGTCGAGAGTCAGGGTGACCCGGGACACGGATGGGTCGTCGGTCGGTCCGACCGCGAGGGTGTCGATATTGAATCCGCGCCGGGCGAACAGCCCGGCGATCCTGGTCAGGACACCGGGCCGGTTCTCGACCAGGATCGAGAGGACGTGCTTGCGTCCGGTCCGCAGCCCAGCGGTGGCCTCGAGCTCGTCGAGCGAGAGGATCTCTTTTGTCGCCGGCTCTCCCATTAGAGGAGTCCTCCGAGGGGCATCCGGCCCCGCGGTCTGATTTCTGTGGTTGACATCACGTCAACCCACCATGTCCCGCGCGGCCTTACCGGCCGGGATCATCGGGTATGTGTTCTCCTCGCGGGTGACGCGGACGTCGACGAGCACCGGACCGTCGGTGGCGATCGCCTCCTTCATGTCCTCCACCAGGGTGCTCTTGTCCTCGAACCGCAGGCCGGTCGCGCCGTAGGCCTCGGCCACCTTGACGAAGTCGGGCCACTGGCCCATGTCGACCTGGCTGTAGCGCTTGTCCCAGAACAGCTCCTGCCACTGGCGGACCATTCCGAGGTAGCCGTTGTTCATGATGAAGACCTTGATCGCGATGCCCTCCTGCGAGCACGTCGCGAGCTCCTGCATGTTCATCTGGACCGATCCGTCGCCGGCGACGCAGACGACCGTCTCGTCGGGGCAGCCGACCTTTGCTCCCATCGCCGCCGGCAGGCCGAAGCCCATCGTCCCGAGGCCGCCAGAGTTGATCCACCGTCGCGGCTTGGCGAAGTGGTAGTACTGAGCAGTCCACATCTGGTGCTGACCGACGTCGCTGGTGACGATCGCGTCGCCGCCGGTGGCCTCGTACAGCGCTTGGATCATGTGCTGCGGCTTGATCTCGGCGTCCTGGGAGGGCTCGTAGCCGAGCGGGTGGCGCTCACGCCACGCGTGGATCCGCGACCACCACTCGTCCAACCGCGAGGGGTCGGGCGCGAGCGCCCGATACTCGGCCGTGAGCCGCGGGAGGATGTTCTTGGCGTCGCCGACGATCGGAATGTGCGCCGGCACGTTCTTGGAGATCTCGGCCGGGTCGACGTCGATGTGGATGAACTTGGCCCGGGGCGCGAACTCCGACAGCTTGCCGGTGATCCGGTCGTCGAAGCGGGCGCCGATCGCGCAGATCAGATCGGCCTCGTCCATCGCGTAGTTGGCGGACCGGGTTCCGTGCATGCCGAGCATTCCGAGCCACTGGTCGTGCGTCGCGGGAAATCCGCCCAGGCCCATCACCGTGCACGTCACCGGGAACCGATCGGACAGCCCTAGCTCGGTCAGGTCGGGGGCGGCGTCCGCGTTGATCACGCCGCCGCCGGCGTAGATGACCGGTCGCCGCGAGTTGGCGAGCGCCTTCGCCGCGAGGCGGATCTGCTTCTGGTTGCCGTCGGTCGTCGGCTGGTATCCCGGGAGGTGGACGTCGGTCACCGGCTCGTACGGGATGTCCGCGCGGCTCAGGTCCTGAGGGATGTCGACCACGACCGGGCCGGGCCGGCCGGTCCGCGCGATGTGGAACGCCTCGTGGATCGAGCGCGGGATCTCGAGCGGATGCTGGATCATGAAGCTGTGCTTGACGATCGGCATCGTGATCCCGATCGTGTCCGCCTCCTGGAAGCCGTCGGTGCCGAGCAGCTCGGTCCGAACCTGACCGGTGATGAACACGACCGGGACCGAGTCCATCATCGCGTCGCAGATCGGGGTGACCAGGTTGGTGGCTCCGGGGCCGCTCGTGCCCAGCGACACGCCGACCTTGCCGGTGGCCTTGGCATAGCCTTCCGCGGCGTGGCCGCCGCCGGCCTCGTGGCGGACGAGGATGTGTCGGATACCGGCGTCGTAGAACGCGTCGTAGGTGGGAAGGTTGGCGCCGCCGGGCAGACCGAATACGACGTCGACACCCTCTGCCTTCAGACATTCCATCAGAGCGTCAACTGCGCGCATGTAGCGTTCGCCTCCTTCCGTCCGATCGTGTGCGCTCGACGGATCGCCCGCCAGTCCAGGCCTGGGGTGGCGACACTGCGAGCGCGGCGCTCGCGGCCCTTCCGCGAGCAGCGGGCGGCCGATATTAGCAGCGCCTCCCGGCCGTCACGGGACTGAGTTATCCCCCCGGGAGCAGGGTCTCCGACTCGGGCGAGCCGGAGGATGGCTACACGGTGCGCTCGCGGACTGCGGCCTCGGACATGATCGCGACATCGGGAAACTCGAGCTCCGTCCCGCAGCGCGTGCACAGCGCGTCGTAGAGCTTGACCACCTTCCCGCAGCCTGGGCATTGGCGGCGGAGCTCGTGATTCTCGGACCGGGAGACGATCGCGGTCAGCAGGCCGATACCCGGCATGCAGAACGAGACCAGGAACCAGAGCCAGAACGACCCACCCTTACGCTTGCCGACGTACCCTCCGGCAATGCCGAACCACATCAGGATGACGACGAACTGCCAGCCCGCCATCGGCGGTTCACCAAACGATAGTTTTCAGGGCCCAGAGAACCGCAGCGACAGCCGCGACGGCGACCAAGACCCAGAAGATCGCCAGGACGGCGTGGATCAGTAGGTCGACCCCGATCGCTACCACTGCGAGGAGAACCAGGCCGGCTACCCCGCGGCGCACAAGCGACGGACGGGTAGCAGGTACATCGGTATTCGAGCGTTGGAGCATAGCCATGCCTTGTAGCGTAGCGCTGTCGCGAGATGGGCTCTACAGTTCGTGGCGTCGGGCCGCTCAAAAGCGGACGAGCCCGGGCGCCGACGTCAGTAGTAAGCGCGCTTGACGAATGCGATGCGGGCCGGGGCCTCGCGGCCCTCGAGGCGCAGGCGCGCCAGACGGTAGCGCCGCAGCGGTGCCGTCCTGACTTCGGAGGGCGCAACGCGCCGATCGGCTACAAGGAGCGCGCGTGACGCTGTAAGTGGACGGTTCATGGCGAGAATAATGGCTGTCGATGTCCGGTTACGCATTGGCCCCGCGGACAAACTTCATGCCGCGACGATGCGCCGCCAGGCGCACGTACGCACGGACGGGCGGCGGGTCTCCGCCCGTCAGCGGATAGCCGCCGCAGCGACCGTCGCGGCATCAAGAGCAGGTCTGATGCGCTTCGGGAGCCGCCGCCGCAGGCGCCAGCGCGCGCCGGAAAAGGCGAGGTTGGCGACGGTCGCGAACCCGCTCTCGTCCGTCCTCAGGGCGAGCAGCAGATGGGCGATCCGGTCGCTCGCGGGCAGCTTCGGATCGGTGGCCTTGACGCAGTAGCAGTGGACCCGGCGCGCTCCGGGCCGGACGAGCACCGCGCCCGCTTCCGCGACCAGCCAGACCCCGAGCTCTCCGCGCTCGAGCACGAGCCCGGTGCGCGCGTGGAGCTCGCGCGGGACATGACCGATCAGATCGCCGAGCAGGCCGAGCGCGACGATCTCGGCACCGCGATGGTGGGTCCCGCCTCGCCGCCGGACGACGTTCGAGCCCCGGGCCGCATAGACCTCGGGAATGATCCACGCGTGCGCGAGGGCGACGAGGGCGACCGGGAAGGTCAACGGATTCAGCGCGATCAGCAGTCCCGCCGCGCCGAGGAAGGGGACGGTATGCGCGACGGTCGACAGAGTCCATAGCCGACCGGTACGGGTCAGCGTCAGCTCGCTGGCACGCGGACGCCAATAGACGTTCGCGAGCTCCGGGAGTCCTCCGGCGCCAGCGACATCCACGGCCTCGGTCGCGGTCGCCGTGGCTGCGGACGCGGTCGCCGTGGCTACCCCCCGGCGATGGGACGCCGCAGGATCACCAGCGAGGCGTCCACCGGGAGCTCGCGGACATGCTCGGCCTGGCCCTCACCCTGGGAGACGACCGCGAAGTAGCCCCGGTCGAGCTCGGCGCGGAACGCCTCGATCGCCGCCTGCACGGACGGCTCGTCATCCACGCTCCACTGAGCCAGGGTCGTGTGGCCGGTGTGATCCATCCTGATGAGTCGCGACATTGTCTGGGGGCCTCCTGGCGGCGGGGAGATTTCATGGTACGCCTGTGAGTGGAGTCCGTGAAGGGCCGGGTGCGGCCCGTACCATGCCCCGGCCCGCTCGGCGCCCCGACCGATCCCCACGATGCCGCGACCCGCAAACCAAGAGACCCGCCCGCGCGTCCTGATCACGAACGCCGAGCATCACTCGATGCTCGCCACCTGCCGGAGCCTCGACGCCGCGGGATACGCCGTGGGCGCGGTGGCCTTCACGCCGTTCGCCTCGGCGCACGCGTCCCGCAGCTGCTCCGAGCGGCTGCGCATGACCGACCCCGCGGTTGACGCCGAGCGGTTCATCGACGAGCTGCGTGAACAGCTGACGCGGCGCAGCTACGCGATGCTCGTGCCCGGGAGCGACCGCGCGCTGCTCGCCGTCTCCGCCGCCCGCGGGCAGCTCGAGCACCTCACCCGCGTCGGGCTGCCGGATCCGGACGTGGTCGAGCGGAGCCTGGATCGCGCGCGGCTGGCCGAGACGTCCGCCGCCGCCGGTCTCCAGCCCGCTCAGTCGATTCGCTGTTTCGATCCGGGCGAGGTGCTGACCGCGGCCCGCGAGCTCGGATTCCCGGTGATCGTGAAGTCGGCCATGGCCGCCGATCGCATCGGCCGATCAATTCGCCAGGTCTTCTCGACCCGGCGCTTCGAGCTCGAGGATGCGCTCGCGGCGGCGGTGCGGGAGCATCCGGGAGCCGTGCTCGTGCAGCGGCTCGAGCCCGGCGAGGTTGTGTCGTTCGCCGGCGTGATGGTCCCCGGTGGCCTGCTCGCGAGCGCGACGGCCCGCTACCTGAGGACGTGGCCGACGGCAGCGGGCAACGCAGCGTTCGCCGAGACGATCGCGGCGCCCGGCCAGCTACGCGACGCGGTACCCGAGCTGCTGGCGCGGATCGGATGGGAGGGCGTGTTCGAGCTCGAGCTGATCCACACCGAAGATGGCCGCTTCGTGCCGATCGACCTGAATCCGCGTCCGTACGGTTCGCTTTCGCTGGCCGGCGCCGCCGGCGCGCCGCTGGCGGCGATCTGGTGCGACTGGCTGCTGGGCCGCGACCCGCGGCCTGCGGAGGCGCGCCCGGGGTACCGGTACCGCTGGGAGGACGGCGACCTGCGTCATCTCACGCGGCAGCTCCGCCGGCGCGATTACCGCGCCGCCTTCGACACTGCCCGCCCCCGTCGTCACGTGACTCACGCTTATTTCGAGCTCGCCGATCCGCTGCCCCTGCTGATGCGGGCAGCCGACCGGGCCCACGCGGGCGTGACCGGCTGACGCGAACGCGACCGGCGGAACGCGGACGTACCGGCTGACGCGGGCGCGACCGAGCGGCTCGCACGCCAGGCCCGAAGCCACCCGCCGTTTCCACGTATCCTCGCGCCGTGGCGGCCGGCCCGACAGCTCAGCCCGGGTCCAGCGCCCGCGGGACCGGACGATTCGCGTTCGTGACGGTGCGCGAGTTCTCCGGCACCAACGCCCGGGTCCGCCCGTTGCTCGAGGCGGGCTTTCCGGAGCTCGAGTGTGACCACGTGGACATCCCGACCTGGGTCCGGCGGGACCGCCGCGTGCTCGCGACCAACCTGCTCCGGGTCGCCACGGAGTATGGCCCGGCGCAATTCCTCGACCGGCGCGAGCTGTGGGGAACGTTCTGGCGCACCGACTACATGTTCCGCGCGGTTCGCCAGGCGATGTGCGCGCGCATCGCCTCGCGCGGTTATGCGTTCACGCTGCAGACGCAGTCGATCTTCGACGCGAGCGTTCCCGGCGTGCCCCATTTCGTCTACACGGACAACACCGAGCTTGCCGGCTCCGAGTCGCCCGACTTCCGCGCGTCGCCGGAGCGCTGGCGCCGGCGCGAGCGGGAGATCTACGAGCACGCGACGATGATCTTCACGATGAGCACCAACGTCTCGAGATCGCTTTCCGAGCAGTACGGCATCGCGCCGGATCGGATCCGCTGCGTCGGTGCGGGCAGCAATGTGGACCCCGCGGGCGCCAATCCGCCGGCCCCCGACTACGCGAGCCAGGGGATCGTCTTCGTCGGTCGAGAGTGGGAGTTCAAGGGCGGCCCGGAGCTCCTGGCGGCCTTCGAGGCCGTGCGCGAGCGCCACCCTGCGGCGACGCTCACGATCGTCGGCTGCTCGCCGGAGATCGGGTCGCCCAAGGGCGTCATCGTGCGCGGTTGGTGCTCCCACGCCGAGGTGAGCGCCGAGCTCTCGAAGGCCTCCATCTTCTGCTTACCCACGCGTCGGGAGGCCTTCGGGATCGCCTTCATCGAAGCGTTCGCACACGGCCTGCCGGTGATCGCCCCGTCGCTCGGCGCGATCCCCGACTTCGTCGAGGACGGTACAAGCGGCTACCTGACGCCGCCGGGTGATGTCGCGGCCCTGACCGAGGCGCTCGACCTGCTCCTGGGCGACGCCGAGCGGCGGCACCGGTTCGGCGAGCACGGCCGGCGGCTGGTCGAGCAGCGCTACACCTGGCCGCACGCGGTCGGCGAGATCGTCGCCGGGATTCGCGAGGTCATCGTTTAGGTAATCTCAACCTACAGGCACGCGCGCACTGCGGGGAGTCAGCTGCAACCGACTACCAGGTAACCCCAGGCGACGCAATGAAACCATCGGATGTCTGTAAGCGGGTCGGCTGAGCGGTCCCGCCTCTCGCGCCGGCGCCACCGGAGACCTGCCGGTCCGCGGCGGCGTCCGCCGCGGCGCGTACTTCTACGGCGTCGTCCAAGAGGTCGACGTGGCGAGCGGCAAGCTGCTGTTCCAGTGGCGAAGCGACGAGCACGTCCCGCACCGCGTCCTACCGCGCGTTCAAGCAGAGCTGGATCGGGCGCCCGGCGACAGCACCGGACCTGGCCATAGTCCGGTCCGGTGCGAGCGCGATCCTGTACGTAAGCTGGAACGGCGCGACCGACGTCGCGCACTGGAGCATTTTCGGCGGCCAGGATCCCCAGAGCCTGGCCCAGCTCGGCGTCGCGGCCGCGGCGGGGTTCGAGACGGAGATAACCGTCCCACAGGCTCCCCCATACCTTGCCGTCCAGGCACTCGACCAATCGGGAGGCGCGCTCGGTAGCTCGACAGCGGCACGCAGCTAGCGTGCCGTCCGACGGACTAGTCGACCGTCGGGGGCGAGTCGCTCGCCATGCCACGATCGCGGAAGACGTCGACGACGGTCAGCGCCAGGATCCGCAGATCGAACATGAGCGACCAGTTGCGGATGTAGTAGTTGTCCCATTCGACGCGATCGGCGATCGACGTCCGGCCACGCAGGCCGTTCACCTGCGCCCAGCCGGTGATCCCCGACTTCACGCGGTGGCGCTGCTCGTAGCCGTAGACGTCGCGCGTGAAGCGCTCCACGAACTCGGGCCGCTCCGGCCGGGGCCCGACGAGGCTCATGTCACCGCGCAGGACGTTGAGCAGCTGGGGTAGCTCGTCGAGCGAGCTCCAGCGCAGCCAGCGTCCCACGGCGGTGCGGCGATCGGCGCCCTCGACCCCGCCCGGCGCCAGGCCGTCGGGGGGCAGGAACGCGGCCTCCTCCGACTGGTCGACCATGGTGCGGAACTTGTACATCTCGAATGCCTTCCCGTCGCGCCCGACCCGGCGCTGGCGGAACAGGACCGGGCCGGGGGAGCTGAGGCGGACCGCGCCCACGATCATCAGCAGGATCGGGGCGCCCACGATCAGCCCCAGCAGCGCCAGCCCTCGATCGAGTGCGTGCTTGGTCGCGAATTGCCAGCCCGTCGGATCGATCGAGCGCAAGGTCAGCAGGGGCATCCCTCCCACCCGATCGAGCGCGACGCGTTCGTTGATCGACTCGAACAGCCGCGGGACCAAAGAGACCTCGAGCCCCAGCTGCTCGCAGCGCCGCACCAGGGCCAGGTTGGCATGGTCGGGCTGCGAGGAGAACGCCACGATCACATGCCGCGCGCCGGTCCGTTCCACAATGCCGGTGATCTCGTCCGTGGTACCCAGCGTCGGCAGCTCGGCGAAGCCACGCGAGTAGCTCGCGTTCGGCCCGTCGACGTCGAGGAAGCCGATCGGCCGCAGGCCGTACTCGGGCCTGCCCAGCAGCCGCTGGGCGACCTGATCGGCGACCACGCCGGAGCCGACGATCAGCGTAGGCCGAGCGAGCGCCCCGGTTCGGCGGGCGTGGCGCCGCCATGAGACCAGCATCGCCCGCCCGGCGCCGAGGTACACCAACGCGAACAGCCAGAGCCGCAGCGCGAGCGCGATCGGATGCCCGCCGCCGACGATCTCGTCGAGGGCGATCATCAGCATCGCGGCGAGCGAGACCCCGCCCAGCACCTCGGCGGTGGCGTCGATCAGGGAGACCTCGAGCCGCGGCGCAGGCCAGCGCCGGAACCGCGCGAGACCGACCACGATCAGCGGATACAGCATCGCCAGCCACCAGTCGCGCACCCGGACGTGGGCGCGGCCGGCTCCCAGCAATGCAGCCACGGTGGCCAGATACAGCAGCACCAGATCCACGCCGACGCCGAAAGCGGAGAGCTCGCACGAATCCAGCAGGCGCGCGACCCAGCCCGAGGATGCGGGCGTCTTCGGCATCTTTTCCGCCTCGGGAACTACGGGCTGGGATGCCGATGAATGGCTGATGGCCGGTGGAGGCGTCATCTCCTTGCCCTGATCATTGGAGCTCATCCCCTACCGTAGATGGGTTCAGTCTAGCGTGACGGTCCGCTACAGCGCCTAGATGATCGTCCAGTTCGGACCGCGCTCAGCGCCCTGACGGCCGCCGTCGCAGGGCCGCGCGCGCCCTTCGCAAATCGGCGGGCGACAGCTCACGCGTGAGGAGGAGAACGGCCGCGAAGGCGGCGGCGCCGAGGGTCGCACCGAGCACCACGGCGAGGAGGCTGAGATGGTCGGTGCCGAAGGAGAACAGCACGAGCCCCATGGCGCTGCCGGCGAGCAGCCCGCGCGCGAGCGTGAGCGCGATCGGGCGCAATGCGATGCCCAGCGCACGCCGGCAGTAGAACAGGTGGGCGGGCACGTAGATGCAGAACGCGACGTCGGTTCCCACCGCCCCGCCGAGGACCCCGATCCGCGGGATCAGGATCAGGTCGAGCACCAGGTTCACCAGCAATGTGGCAATCGCGAACGGAATCCGCCTTCGCGCAGCGCCGATGATGTTCATCCCCCCCGACACCAGTGACACGAGGCCGCTGAGGAATACGTAGGGGGCGAGCGCGCGCAGTACCCCCGCCGACGTCGCGAACGACGATCCGAGCACGATCCGGATGATCGGGCCCGCCCATGCCATGGTCACCGCGGTGATGGCGGACATGACGACGATCATCAGCCTGAGCGCCGCGGTGAACGGCCGGATCTCGCGCTCGCGACGAGCGGATCTGGCCAGGCGTGGCACCACCGCCATCGCCACCGCCTGACCCGGATACATCAGGAACACGATCAACCTCAGCGGCGCCTGCCATAACCCCACCGAGGTGGCGCTGAGGAACCCTCCGATCAGCACCGCATCGATCTGACCGAAGGCGGTGAACGCGCCGTCGACGATGAACACCGCCCCGGCGTAGGTCGCGATGCGCCGCGCGTGCCGTCTCGGGAGCAGGCCGCCGCGCAGCATCCCGCTGCCCACGAGCCGCACGGCGAGGACCACGCCGGTGGCTGCTCCGAACGCGTAGCCGACCGCGCATCCGAAGGCCGCCGCCGTCGCCCCGCCCGCCAGCAGCACGAGCACGACGGTCGCGGTGAGCTCCATCGCACTCTCGGCCAGGTTCATGATCAGCGACAGCTTCTGGCGGCGCAGGGCGCCGAACACCCCCGCGAACAGGAACACGAAGCTCTGGCCGACGAGCGCGATCGCCATGCCTCGCAGCGCCCCGCTCAGGCCAGGCGTGTGATACGCGGTCGCGATCGCGCCCGCGAGCGCGGCCAGGGCGCCGGCGACGATCACCGAGCCGAGCAGCTTCAGCCGGATCGCGTCGGCGAGCAGTTCGATCACGGTCTGGCGGTCGTCGCGGTGCTCGGCGATGAACCGGGGCAGTGAGACGGCGATGCCGAAGTCCGAGGGCAGCTCCACCAGTGTCGCGACCGACAGCGCCAGGGCGAACACCCCGTAGCCGGTCGGCCCGAGCCTGCGACTGAGAAACACGACGATCGCCGCCGTGAACAGGCCGCCGACCAGCTTCGCCCCGAAGGCGAGCGCGGTGCCGCGCACGACCGTGTCGTCAGGACCCGGGGTCTCTGGCCCAGGGGCCGAAGCTTGCTCGGACCCGTCCTCGGCAGGCCGGGAGCGCATCGGTGGCTCGGGCGCCTCGCGGCGGACGGTCAGTCCGGCGCCGCGACCTCGGTACGAGTCGCCGCCCCGTGCAGCGAAGGGGCGAACACCGGCTCCGGGAGGGGCGCCAGCCTCGCGGCCAGCGAGCCCAGCCCTGCCGCCGTGGCCAGCGCCGCCAACGGCGGCCCGTCCTGCAGCGCGCCCCGCCAGGTGCCGAGCCCGTGCCCGAAGTGCATCACGGAGAGCACCACGGGGACCAGGGCCGCCTCGCTCGGGGGCGCCCCCCGGAGCGCCGCTCGCACCCCGGCGCTGGACACCGTGGCGGCGTAGACGGCCAGCGTCGCCGTTGCGGCGTGGCGGACCGGCCCTCTGCCTACGATGGCGCCGGCTGCTGCCGCCACCACCGCGGGCGCGAGCAGGTGCGATCGCCTCAGGGTGTGTGGATGCCGGCGCGCGGTCTGCGTGCGGTATCGGCCGTATTCGAGGTACTGCCGCCAGAGCGAACCGAGCGAGTCGCGCGGCGTGTACTCGGCAGCCATCGCGGGAATGCCGATCAACCGTTCGCCGCGGGCCAGGAAGCGGCCGGCGAGCTCGGAGTCCTGGTTGCGTGGCCAGCGCTCATCCCAGCCCCCATAGCCAGTCAGGGTCGCGCGCTCCCAGATACCGCAGAACACCCCCGAATCGAGCTCGCGCTCGCGCCCGCTGCGTCCGCCGGCCGAGATCCATCGGTGCCCGCCGCCCCGTCCCAGCGGCGTCTCGAGGGCGAGCGCGACCGCGTTCGACACTCGGCCTTGCCCGGTGGCGATCTGAGGACCGCTGACCCAACGGGTGTCCCCCGAGCGCAGCCGCTGCACCCCGCGCGCGAGGTAATCGTCGGGGAACTTCGAATGGGCGTCCATCCGGGCCACCCAGCGTCCCCGCGCGTGCGACAGAGCCACGTTGAGTCCGCTCGGGGTCGCGCGGAGGGGGTTCTCGAGCAGCCGGACTCGCTCGTCGTCGCGCGCGAGCTCCTCGATGATCTCGCGCGTGCGGTCGGTCGATCCCCCGTCGACGAGCAGGAACTCGAGCGGACCAGGGAAGCTCTGGTGGAGCATCGCCGCCACGCTCGTCGCGATGTGTCGCTCCTCGTTCATGACGGGGACAAGCACCGAGCAGGCGACCGGTGGACCGGAGGCGGGACCGTCGCTGGGTGGGGCCGTGTTGGGCCGCCGGTCGTGCTGCTTCCCGGCCCGATGTTGGTCTTGCGGTCTATGCCTCAGAACCGTGGCATAGTACGCTCGATGTCGCCTTCCACGACCTCTCGAGGTCTCCGGGACTCGGAGCCTGGCGCGGACGGGCAGGCGTTCGTGCGCTATTACCGGGTGTTACGCGAGCACCTGTGGCTGGTCGCCCTGTGCACGGTTCTCGCCCTCGTGGCCGCGATCGTCTACGTCGAGGCGGCCCCCCGGAGGTATAAGGCGGAGGCCGAGCTGGTGGTGACCCCGGCGCAGTCAAACAACGCCGTGCTCAACCAGCTGCCCGTCCAGCAGAGTACGGGCGACCCGACGACCGACATCCTGACGGCGTCGGCCCTGGTCACCACCAACGAGGTCGCGACCGCCGTGATCCGTAGCCTGCGCCTCACGCACACCAGCCCTGCGGCCGTGCTCTCGAACGTCCAGGCCACCCCGGTCGGGCAGAGCTCGCTGGTGGCAGTGCAAGCGGAGGCGTCCTCGCCGACGCGGGCGCAGCGGCTGGCCAACGCATTCGTCAGGGAGCGGATCGCCACCAGCACAACGGTCATGCATCGGGCCCTGGCGGTGGACATTCCGGGTCTCCAGGCCAGCGTGGCGAAGATTCCCGCGGCCGAGCAGGGGACGCCGGGAGGCCTGGGCGAACTGCTGGACGAGTATCAGTCTCTGCTGACCAGGCCCGACCCGACGCTCGGGATCGCCCAGCTCGCCACGCTTCCGACGGCGCCCTACACCCCGAAGACGAAGCTCTCCCTCGCCGCCGGTCTGCTGGCCGGGCTGCTGCTCGGCGTCGGCGCGGCGTTCGGCTTCAATGCCCTCGACCCGCGCCTGCGCCGCGAAGAGCAGCTCCGCTCGCTGCACGGCGCGCCGATCCTCGCCCGGATTCCACGCGAGCCCGTGCGTAAGACCCGCCGGCCGCTGCTGCCGGCGGAGCTCTCGTTCGTCTCACACGAGGGCTACCGCAGGCTGCGCACGACGCTGGCGTCGAGGCGCTCGGACGGCGTCGCCCGAGCCTTCCTGGTCACCGGCTCCTCGCCGTCGGAGGGCAAGACCACGACCGCGATCAGCCTCGCCTTCGCGCTCGCCCAGGGTGGCGTCCGCGTGATCCTGATCGAGGCCGACCTGCGCCGCCCGACGATCGCCGGGGCGCTCAAGCTGAAGCCCGCATTCGGCACCGCGGAGGTCATGACCGGCGAGGTCGAGCTCGCTGACGCGCTGCGCACGGTGACGATCGACGACACCACGCTGCGGGTGCTGGCGGCCGCCCGCGCGGGCGACGATCTCGCCGACAGCCTGTCGAACACGGTGGCTCGCGACCTGATCGCCGACGCCAAGGAGCTCGCGGACTTCGTCGTGATCGACTCGCCGCCGCTGACCGCCGTGGTCGACGCCCTTCCCCTGGCTCAGTTCGCCGACGAGGTCCTGGTCGTCGCTCGCCTCGGCCAGTCGCGGCTCGGCAAGCTCGCCGACCTCGACGAGCTGCTGGGCCAGCAGGGAGCTTCCATCACCGGTCTCGTGGTGGTCGGCGAAGCTCCCACACGCGGGTCGAGCTACTACTACGCCGGCGGCGAGGAAGCGGTCGTCCCGCGCGAGCGGGGCAAAGGCCCCCGGGCCGGATCCGAGCGGGCCGGATCCGAGCGGGCCGGATCCGAGCGGGCCGGATCCGAGCGGAGCGGATCCGAGCGGTCCGAGACCAAACGGGCCGGTCCCGAGCGGGCCGGACGGTCCGGAGCCGGATCGACCCGCACGTAGATGGACCTGTCGGGGCTGTCGGAGCGGATCGGCGCGATCGGCCCGTGGTGGTTGCTGTGCCTCGCGCTCGGGTGCGGCGGCATCGGCGTGCTCGCAGGGATCGACCCGGCGTACGGCTTACTGGCGGCCGGTGGCCTGGCCTTCGTGGTCACCGTTGTCTCTGACCTCACGCTCGGCTTCGTCCTCTTCACCGTGTGCTCGTTCCTGGATCTGTTCAGCAGCTCAGGCTCGCTCAGCGTCACCAAGGGGATGGGGCTGCTGCTGTTCGTCTCCTGGCTGGCGGCCACCGCGACACGGCAGCGCCACGATGCGACCTCGTTTGCCACCAAGAATCCGGGCATCCTGGTGGCGGGAATCGGCCTGATCGGGTGGTCGGCGCTGAGCATCGCGTGGGCCGCGAGCCCGGCCCGGGCGCTGGGCGCGACCGAGCGCTACCTGCTGGACTTCACGCTGCTGCCGATCGCCTTCGGCGCTATCCGTCACCGTGAGCACATGGTCTGGGTGGTCGCCGCATTCATCCTCGGTGCGGTGATCTCGGCGGCCTACGGGCTGTTTCACCCAACCCCGGTGACCGACCAGGAGTTCGGCCGCCTGACCGGGACGATTGGCGAAGCCAACGGCGAGGCGGCCGTGCTGGTCGCGGCGATTCCACTGACCATCAGCCTGATCGGTGTGATCCGATCCTCCGCGCGCCTGCAGCTGGTCGCGGCGGTGGGCGTGGTCATCGCCTTCATCGGCCTCGTCGATACGCTCTCGCGCTCCGGGCTGCTCTCGCTCGGCGCGGTGATGGTGGCAGGCGTGCTGTTCGGCGGCCGCTGGCGTGCCTGGGCGACAACGCTACTGCTGATCGGAGCCTGCGCCACCGTGGGCTACTTCTTCGTGCTTGCTCCACTGACCGCGCGCGAGCGCGTCACCAGCACCGACACGAGCGGACGATCGAGCATCTGGACGATCGCGGTGCGCATGTTCGACGCCCACCCGGTGCTGGGAGTCGGGAACGACAACTTTCTCAACACGGCGGTCCAATACGTCAATCAACCGGGGACCATCACCCGCGCGGACCTGATCGTGGATACCCCCAAGGTCGTGCACAACATCTACCTGGAGGCGCTCGCCGACCTAGGCGTCCCGGGCCTGATCACCCTGCTCGGGGTGCTGGGCACGCTGATCGCTGCCGCCGTCCGCGCGGCGTGGATCTTCGAATCGCTCGGCGATCGGCAGCTCGAGCTGATCTCGCGCGGCGTGGTGCTGGGCCTGGTCGGGCTGCTGAGCGCCGATTTCTTCGCATCCTCGCAATACGCGAAGTATCTCTGGATCCTGCTCGCACTTTGCCCGGTTCTCCTCGCGCTCGCGCGCGAACAGGAGACCGAGGCGGCAGCGCTGTGACCATGCGGCGCGTGCGCGTCCTGCACGTGATCGAGAAAGCGATCGACTCCGGCGGCGCCGAGCGGTTCGCGGTCGGTCTGGTCACGCATCTCCCGCCCGACCGCTTCGAGCGCTGGCTGTGCGTGACCCGTCACGCCGATCCGGCGACGTCGCGGGAGCTGGCCGACGCCGGTGTCCGCCAGATTCACCTGCAACGGCGGGCGAAGTGGGATGTACACCGTCTCGCGGGTCTGGTCGGGCTGCTCCGGCAGCAGCGCTTCGACGTTCTTCATGCCCACATGTTCGGTTCGAACTTCTGGGGCTCCGTCATCGGTCGGGCGTGCAACGTGCCGGTGATCATCGCGCATGAGCAAACGTGGTCCTACGAAGGTGATCGGCTACGCCGCTGGGTCGACGGCCAGGTGATCGGGCGCCTCGCCACGCGCTTCGTGGCCGTTTCCGCGGCCGATGCCGAGCGGATGGTCGCGCTCGAGGGGGTACCGGCGGAAAAGATCGTGCAGATGCCGAACGCCTACATTCCGCGGCGGCGCGGGAACGGGGACCTTCGGGCCGAGCTCGGGCTCCGTTCCGACACGCCGCTGGTCGGCGCGGTCGCGGTGCTGCGGCCGCAGAAGGCGCTGACGGTGCTCATCGACGCGCATGCGCTGCTGCTCCAGCGCATTCCCGAAGCCCACCTGGCGATCGCCGGCGACGGCCAGTGCCGCGGCGAGATCGAGCAACTGGCCAACCAGCTGGGCATCGCCCCCAGCGTCCACTTCCTCGGGCAGCGCGGGGACGTCGACGGCATCCTCCAAGCGGTCGACGTCGGCGCGATGTCGTCCGATTTCGAAGGGCTGCCGCTGTTCGGTCTCGAATGCATGGCGAACCACACGCCGCTGGTGGCGACCGCCGTCGGCGGGCTTCGCGAGATCGTCGACCACGGGCGTACCGGCCTGCTCGTCCCGCGGCGCGATCCTGCCGCGCTCGCGGAGGCGATCGCTGATCTGCTCAGCGACCCGGCGCGCCGCGAGCGCATGGCCACGGCGGCCGAGGAGCGCATGTCGGAATTCACGATCGATGCCGTCGCGGCTCGATTCGCGGAGCTCTACGAGCGCCTGGTCCGAGAAGCGGAGCGGTGAGGGCGGC
>Ga0302324_100003248_pt1 | contig 36779 bp, 36 predicted proteins | sample Palsa_T0_1_FD_201949 | JGI IMG/M metagenome (GOLD analysis project Ga0302324, IMG submission 201949) | Peat permafrost microbial communities from Stordalen Mire near Abisko, Sweden - Palsa_T0_1 | ecosystem: Environmental > Terrestrial > Soil > Palsa > Peat permafrost | place: Sweden: Abisko... | reverse complement strand
CCGCTCAGCTCATATCCCTCGGAATAGAATTCATACGCCCGGCGCAAGTGCCGAGTTGCCTTGAAAGCATCCTGTTCTTCGCGGGCGAGATCCTTGTGCGTGCGGGCGAGCAGCCCGAGAGTTTCCTCATCCCGGTACCCGTCCTGATACAACTGGTCGAGCACGCTATTGGCAGGTCCAGCCGCACCGCTCCGGGCCAGGGCGAGCGCCAGAAGCTGACGCAACCGGAGGTCCTGGGGAAACGGCTTCATGCCTTCTGCGACCACGTCATAGGCCACCAAGGGTTCGCCGAGCTTGAGGATTCGCTCGGCCAGCAGCCGGTAGGGTTCCGGCTTGAGTGACCAAACTTCCGGATCGTGTTCGCGCCAGAGCCCTTGCAGCAGACCGAGATCTGATTGCGAGCAATCTCTCAACAGCTCCAATACGCTGGCGAGCCCGCCGCCTGAAGCATCCGCGGTCCCTTCGGACGAAATGCGCGCTCCCGCCGGTGGCTCGATCGTGTAGCCCATTACCAACAGAGCCTTGATGGCCTCCATGGCGGTCTGACGGTCGTAATGCCTTTCCGATTCGGAGAGTTGTTCATACGGGACCAGGTTCGGATGCTCTTTTCGCCGATCGTCCCGCTGCGGACCGTAGTGCCATCCATCCGCGAGCCGCAGCTTGGCCCAGTTTTCGTGAGTATTCCTGGCGAGCATCTCACTCAATCGGGCAATCTCCGGGGTGAGTGCCAAGCGCGAAGTGTCGATCGGTCCCGGCTTGTAGTCCAAAAAATGCGCTCCTGGTCGGCCTGTCGTCCCACATTCTAAACTAGATGCGGCGCGAGAGAAGAGAACGGCAACAAACCCCTTCGCTCGGTTCGGCGGCCTGATCCCAGAAACAGAAAGGTTCGAGTGTGCGTCAGTTCCCGGGGAATCCACTCCGTCAGGCCGAATGTGTAAGGCCGCATGTTAGGCTTCTGCGGAGACGCTAAGTGATTGGCCGGGTCTTTCGAGCATTTCAATATCGCGATTTCCGCCTGATGTGGTTCGGCGCCTGCACCTCCAGCATCGGCACCTGGATGCAGATCGTGGCGCAGGGCTGGCTGGTCTACCGGCTCCGCCACTCCGCGTTCTTGCTGGCCCTCGATCAATTTCTCGGCGGCCTCCCGATCTTTCTATTCTCTCTGATTGGCGGAGTGGTGGCCGATCGCGTCGAGCGCCGCAAGATTCTGCTCGCCTCGCAGTATCTGCAGATGACGACCGCGGCCCTGCTCACCATTCTGGTAGCGACTGGCCGGGTACAAGTCTGGCACATCCTTTGCCTTTCGTTTATTTCCGGATTCGCGCAGGCCTTCGGCGGTCCCGCCTACCAGGCGCTGATTCCCACCTTGGTCGACCGGGAGGACATGCCCAACGCCATCGCACTCAATTCGATCCAGTTCAACGTGGCGGTCATGGTCGGGCCGGCGCTCGCCGGGCAGGCGTTATCGAGGCTGGGAGAGAAGTGGTGCTTCGGTTTGAACGCGCTTTCTTTTCTCGCGCCGATCGTCTCGCTGTCGATGATCCGTTCCCGCTTCTTGCCGCTGAAAACCACCGAATCGGTGTACACCAGCCTGAAGCAGGGCATCCGGTTCGCTCGCCAGCAGAGTTCGATGGGAGCGCTGATTGTGCTGGCTTTCTGTATGACCGCTTTGGGCATGCCCATGCGCACCTACCTTCCGGTATTTGTGAAGGACATCTTCCACCGCGGACCAGCAACGTTCGGCAACCTGCTCGCGCTCATGGGACTCGGTTCAATTTGCGGCTCGCTGTCCATCGCGGGCGCGGGCAACATAAGATACAAGGGCCTGGTCGCTCTCGGCGCCCTCGCCGGCCTGGGCGCAGGGATTTCTGGGTTTGCCCTGTCGAAGTCGCTGCCGTTGAGCGAAATTTTCCTGGTGCTCGTGGGCGCATCGATGATGGTTGTTTTTGCCACGGTGAATTCGCTGGTGCAACTGATTACCACGAACGAAATGCGGGGGCGCGTGATGAGCGTGTACAATTTCGCATTCCGTGGCGGTATGCCGATGGGGAATCTGTTGTCGGGATGGTTGGTTCCGGTGTTTACGGCACCGATGGTGCTCGGCGTGAACGGATTCCTGCTGATTCTGCTGGCCCTCTACTTTCTGCTGATCCAACGGCGCCTGGCGGCGCTTTGACAACCTATGTGGAAACTTCCGATGCTACGTCCCCTACCTTTGCCTGAGATGTTACTCGTGGTTTTCGTGCTCTCCTGCTGGACACGCGCACAAACAACCGACGCGCATGATTTGGCTCAACAGCCGACGCTCTACGTAGTCGGGTATGCCCACCTGGATACGGAGTGGCGATGGGAGTATCCCCAGGTGATCAACGAATATATTCGTAAGACCATGGAGGATAACTTCGACCTCTTCGACAAATACCCCCACTATGTTTTCAATTTCAGCGGGGCCAACCGCTACCGTTTCATGAAGGAGTATTATCCGGCCGATTTTGCCAGGTTGAAACGGTACGTCGAAGCAGGGAGATGGTTTCCGGCGGGCTCGTCCATGGAAGAGGGCGACGTGAATACACCGAGCGCCGAGACCATCCTCCGTCAAATTCTGTACGGGAATGACTGGTTTCGCCGTGAATTCGGAAAAGCCAGTGCTGAGTACATGCTGCCCGACTGCTTCGGTTTTCCATCCTCGTTGCCGACCATCCTTGCCCATTCCGGCGTCAAAGGCTTTTCCACACAGAAGCTGGTGTGGGGATCCTCCGCGGACGCAGGCGGCGAGGCCTCGAGCGAGAAAACGCCGGAAGGCACACCGTTCAATGTGGGCCTCTGGGTAGGACCGGATGGAGAGAGCGTGCTCGCAGCTTTGAACCCGGGCAGCTATGGCGGCGGGATCGACACGGATTTGAGCAAACCATTTCGAGCCGCTCCTCCGAACCCTGCGCTCGTCGAGGTTCGGAGAAAACTTGACCCGCTACGGCAGAAACTGCGCCAACTCGAGAACGCCAATCAGCCGCTCGATCCGATGGACGTACAGGAGTACTACGATCTGCGTGCACAAGAGAAAAGTATCGCCAAAGTCGAATCGGACCGGGACCTAGACCGTTATCAGAACGATTGGGCTGCGCGCGTAGAACAGAATGGCAAGGTCAGTGGTGTGTACACCGACTATCGTTACTACGGCACTGGCGACATCGGCGGAGCTCCCGATGAGGAGTCGGTCAGGCGGCTCGAAGCGATCGTCACGCAAGGTTCGGCAAGCTTGCCTCCGCAGAATGGAAACGGATCGCAGATACCAGGGCAGGAGCATTCGCAGTGGCCGTCCGTAAAGGTGGGGGATGGCCCCGTTCACGTAATCTCGGCCAAAGCGGATCAGATGTTTCTCGACATCCCTCCATCCGAAGCCGCCGGCCTACCGCGTTACACCGGCGAAATGGAGTTGACCAATCATTCGGCCGGTTCACTGACTTCGCAGGCCTACCAAAAACGCTGGCTTCGGAAAGAAGAATTGCTCGCCGACGCCGCGGAAAAAGCTTCAGTGGCTGCTGAATGGCTGGGTGCGCGAAGCTATCCGCGGCAACGCCTGAACGATGCTTGGACGCTTGTCATGGGCGGCCAATTCCACGACATCGCCGCCGGGACGGCTACTCCGAAGGCCTACGAATTTGCCTGGAATGACGACGTCATCGCCATGAACCAGTTCGCCGGCGTGCTGAACAATGCATCCGAAGCGGTCGCGGCGGCGCTCGACACTCGAACCAAAGGCGTTCCGATTGTCATCTTCAATCCTTTGAACATCGCTCGGGAAGAGGTGGTCGAGGCGAGCATCGAATTTTCGGGCAGGATGCCGGATGCGGTTCAGGTGATCGGACCGGACGGCCAACCGACACCGGCGCAGATATCGAACGGTAAGGTGCTATGGGTTGCCAGAGTGCCGTCCATGGGCTATGCCGTTTATGATGTGCGGCCCGGGGCCGCGGCGGGGCTTCGATCCGCTCTGCAGGTGTCCGAGAACTCGCTCGAAAATCAGTACTACCGTGTGCAGCTGAACCATGACGGAGATGTTTCCAGTGTTTTCGATAAGTCGATCGGCCGGGAATTGCTTTCGGGTCCGGCGCGTCTTGCCATCTCCTACGATAATCCCGAACAGTGGCCAGCCTGGAACATGGACTGGGCCCAAGAGCAGGCCCCGCCGAAAGCGTACGTCAGCGGACCGGCTAAGATTCGCGTAGTCGAGAACGGCCCGGCGCGTGTGGCTGTCGAAGTCTCACGCGAGACTGCGGGGTCACGATTTGTGCAGACGATCCGCCTCTCAACCGGGGATGCGGGCAAACGCGTTGAGTTCGAAAACGTGATCGACTGGACCACCCGGGAGTCGAATCTGAAGGCGACGTTCCCCCTGGCCGTCTCGAATCGCATGGCAACTTACAACTGGGATATCGGAACCATCGATCGCCCCACGGCGGAGCCAAAGAAATTTGAGGTTCCATCGCACCAGTGGATCGACTTAACCGACATGAGCGGCACCTTTGGCGCGACGATCCTGACCGACTGCAAGAACGGATCGGATAAACCGAACGACAATACGATCCGGCTGACCTTGATCCGGACGCCCGGTACTGCCGGCGGTTATGCCGACCAAGGCACCGAGGACATTGGACATCACGAGTTTCTCTACGGCCTTGCGGGCCACGGCGGCGACTGGCGCCAGGCCGGGAGTGACTGGCAGGGACAGCGTTTGAACGATCCGCTCATCGCCTTCCAAACATCACCGCATACGGGTGCACTCGGCCGGGAATTTTCTTTTTTGAAGATCAGCAACCCCAGGATTCGACTTTTGGCGATGAAGAAGGCTGAGCAGGGCGACGAGATCATCGTGCGGCTGGTGGAACTCGATGGCAAGCCGCAGCCGAATGTCAAAGTTTCATTCGCGGCGCCGATCCGTTCCGCTCGCGAAGTGAACGGACAGGAGCAGCCGGCGGGAGCCGCCACCGATGCGGATGGAGTGCTGGTGACCTCGTTCACGGCCTACCAGCCAAGAACGTTTGCGGTCAGGCTGGCTGCGCCGCCCGCCAAAGTTGCGAGCGTTCGTTCCCTACCACTGTTGCTGAAATACGACCTTGCGGTCGCCAGCCGTGATGGCGCGCACTCCACCAATGGCTTTGATGGCCAGGGAAACGCGCTGCCAGCGGAAATGCTGCCCGCTCAAATCACCTTTAACGATGTAGAGTTCCGCCTTGCTCCGGCGACAACCGCATCCACCCATAACGCGGCGCTCAACGCGGTCGTCTCCAGAGGCCAGACGCTCGCGCTGCCAGGTGGCGACTACAACCGCGTCTATGTGCTCGCGGCATCGGCTGATGGCGATCAGAAAGCCAGTTTCAAGACCGGAAGCACAAACGTCGACCTGACGATCGAAAATTGGGGAGGATTCATTGGCCAGTGGGACGACCGCCAGTGGATCGCAAAGGACATCCCGATCGCGCGGCTACCCGGGAAGACCGAGCACGACGACTATGCCGAAATGACCGGGATCAAGTCCGGTTTTATCAAACGGGCGGACCTTGGGTGGTATTGCTCGCATCACCACAACGCTGCCGGCGAAAATGTGCCGTACGGGTATTCGTATCTGTTCGCTTATCCGATCGATCTGCCGCCCGGCAGCAAGACCATTCAGCTGCCCGACAACGATAAGATCCGCATTCTGGCAATCTCGCTGGCCGAGGAGAACCCGGAAGCAAGACCAGTGCAGCCGCTCTACGATGTGCTTCCCTCGTCTGGTTCGAGCAATGCTGCACAGTAGAGATGGCGGTCGAGGAAGAGTTCGACTCAGTTCGAACCAAGTTCGAATATATTGGTTTCGGACCTGGTTCCGAATGGAGAGAGAAATATGTTGCGTAATTCATTGCCGATGGTGTGCCTGTCTCTGTCCCTCGCCGTAATGGCTGTCGGATGTTCGAATGCCCCCGCTCCACCTCCTGATACGCGTGCCGCCGATGTGCAGGGAGTCAAGGACGTCGAGGCGGCATGGGTGAAAGACGTTCGGACCAAGGACGCCGACAAGTGGGCCAGCTACTTCACAGACGATGGAAGCGGACTCTACCCGGGAGCGGGGAGGGCGATGGCCTCCAAGGGTGGTGACATGGTCTATTCGCAGGGCACCTACACCATGAACTTGACAGACCCGAAGACCAAGAAGCTCATGACGGACAAGGGAAAGTATCTGACCGTTTTCACCAAGCAGGCCGACGGTAGCTGGAAGGCGGTCGCCGATACATTCAATTCCGATTCGCCGATGTAGGCGTTTGGCTCCCCCACTCAACCGGGACTGACTAGCCAACGATGTGATACGGGCGCATCATCTCGTTGTCTTCGTGTTCGAGAACGTGGCAATGCCACACGTAGCGGAACTGGTCACCGGGCTTGGCGAGCGTCCCCGCAGGCAGATCGAAGCGCGCGATCACGCGCGTGATATAGCCGGAATAGGTCTTAATCGTATCCTTCCAGGCGGGGCGCTCGTTCGACTCGGGCGGCATGGGTCTGCCGGTGTAAACGAGCTTGCCGGTCGTCAGGTAGGTTTGCACATCAAACGTCTGGCGATTCAGCACCTGAAACTGGACCAGGTGAATGTGCATGGGATGCACGTCGCCGGTGGTGTTGGCGAATGACCAGATTTCCGTCGAGCCGGCTTTCGGATCTTCGCTGATCGGATCGTCCCAGTGTTTCTTGTCGAGCAGACCGATCATGGTGTAACCGTCGGAGGCGCGATCCATCTCGACCAGGGCCAGGGTTCGCTCGCGCACGGCGTGGGCGGGATCGAGTGGGGTCCAGGGCACGAGCGTTTCTGGAACCGAACTAGGATCCGTTCCAGAGAGCGCTTTCGTCACTTTGAACAGCATCACGTCGGAGGGCACAATTTCGCCACCCCGAGCGTAGGGAGCGGGAGCGTCGTTGGTCAACGCCAGGTTCGCGCCTTTATGCTCGGAGAAGTCGATCACAAGGTCGAAGCGCTCGCCAGGGGAAACGATGAGGGAGTGCATTCGCAACGGCGCTGGCAGCAGCCCGCCGTCGCTGCCGATCTGAATGAAGGGCGGAGCATCGGCCGACCTGCCGTTTGGTTTGCCGGAGGCGTCCGCAGGCACCAGCGTGAGGTGATAGAAGCGTGCGTTCGAGCCATTGACCACGCGAAACCGGTATTTGCGAGGCTCGACTTCGAGAAATGGTGTCGCTTTCCCGTTCACGCAAATCGCGTTGCCGAAAAACTCCTGCATCCATACCGGATGCGTGCCGTTCACTGCTGGTGGATAGAACAATGAGCCGTCGGCGCCGAAGCTGCGGTCCTGGATCATGAGGGGGATCTCGTAAGCGCCGCTCGGAAGGTTCAGCGCATCTTCTTCCGGATCACGGACCAGGTAGAAACCGGCGAGCCCCGCATAGAGGTTCAGTCGAGTGATGCCGATGGAGTGGTCGTGATACCAGAGCGTCGCCGCTGGCTGATCGTTAGGGTAATGACAGGGATCGGCGGCGCGTACCGATCCGGCGCGGCCATCCGATGTGATCCAAGCGTCGGGATAGCCGTCGCTCTCCGGCATGACCCGAGCGCCGTGGACGTGCGTGACCGTTCGAACTTCGGGAACATCCTGTTCCTCACCGTGAATGGTGTAGTCGAGGGGGAGAAAATGTTTTGTGGGAAGCTGGTTTGCCCACTTCACGGAGACCGGCTGCCCCTTGCGCGCTTCAAAAGTTGGTCCCGGCCACATCCCGTTGTATCCCCACATCGGAGTGACCGGCAGATCGCGGTGCGCCCGATGACGAAACGGGCGCATGCGGATCTGGACTGGTGCAGCGCCCGGGCGAATCACGGGCGGAATCGAGAACGGAGTTACATAACTGGCCAGTGCGATCGGCGGTGGCGCTCGATGCGCTGGCGGACCCGGGAGAACCTGCGGATTCGCACGCGGCATGTTCATGCCTGGCATGGCCACCTGGGCCAGCAGTTGTCGTGGTGCCGCCCAGAAGCCCGCACCCGCGGCGAGGCCCATTCGCAATACGTCGCGCCGATTGATCATGGAGACGAGTTATTAACTACGGTGACTGGCCGTCAATTTCTTGCCGGAGGATTCGAGTTAGAGCCGGCTTGAGTCGCCTGGCTCGGCTGCTCCGCCACGCATTCTGCCGTCCAGGGATGCTCCGGATGCACAATTTCTCCCGGATGGCCTAGGAATGCTCCTCCGCCGCCCACGCCGACGGCCTGCGACGTACCGTCGATCTTGTCGCCGTTCGCCGTTCCGGTAAATCGCGTGGTGAAAAGACGCAGACCGCCGAACTGAACCTCAAAAGAGATTTTCTTCTCGTCGACGGTGCCCGACAGCGGCATGACGCCGCGCAAATCCTGAAGCGTTCCCGTCAGCTTTGTGCCGTCCTGCTCGAAGTGCACCGTGCAGTGCTCGGTACCCAGACGGCCCTGCCAAGCGACTTGCCAATTACCAGCGACCCGCGCAGTTTGAACATGAGACGGTTTCTCTGGAACTTGTTCTTTCTGGGTCTGTGCGGTTGCGGTCGTTTGCGCGGTTTGGGCTTCCACGACTGCGAGAAGCTGGGTTATCACCAGGATTACGGCAACCATGGACGCCGAAGACAGCAGAAAAGGCAAGCCGAAGCGGAAACACCGGATCACAGGCAACTCCTCCTTTGAATATCAAAGTTGCAGAATAAAACGTCTCAGCCGGGTCGGACAAAATTGCTGCGGCCCGGCTGAAGAACGCAGCTCACGCCCTCGATCGATTCCTTCTTCGCCAGCTGTCGACCGGCGCTCAAATTGAACGCATCGAACCGGTCGTCGAGCGCAGGACGATTGGTCGGGACGTACAGGCTCGATCCCACAAATTGTGAACGCTAGCGACCTAACGGGAGGTCAGGGTGAGAGTAGAGACTGAAGGTTAAGGCTGGGTAACATGGAAATGAATGCACGATGAAAAGAAACTCACCGCTGTGAATGACTATGAACAAAGGGCGCTAGAAGAGGTTGGGGAGGGATGCGTCTTCGCCCGGGATCTGGCTCCCGCTTCGAGACAACTGGTGTCGCTGCCACCGACCCGCGGCCGCCTGGCTTCTGCCACGGCTCAGATGGTCGAGCGGTCAAGCGAGATACTTCACCAGTACCACTTCATTCTGGGCTTCATTGTAAACCAGATCATCCACCATGGCTTGGACCATGGCCAGGCCGAGGCCGCCGGGTCGGAGCCCCTTCTCTTCACGGACAGCAGTGGATGCGAGCGCTCCTCCGGGATTCACCATGGCAGAGTGAGTCAGACCCTCGAAGCGAAATCCGGGACCGGGATCGGCGATGCGATAAAACAGCAAGCGCGGAGTACGGATACAGGAAATACGGACGCGGCGCGAGGGATCGAGACCACCACCCCACTCGACCGCGTTCATCAGGAGTTCACGAAACGCTTGCGCCACCGGCTGCATGAGTTCCAAAGTCAGATCGGCATCCAGTTGACGGACGAAGTTCTCGATCCGCTCGGCGGCATCTCGTGTGCAAGGAATTGACAACTCCAGCCACTCGCGTTTTGACGACAATACTTCGATGGCAGGCTCGAATTCGGTGGCCAGAGCCCGAGCGACCACGTCCACCAGATCGGTCGCGGTCAACGGTTTGCGCAGGTAACCGTAGGCGTTCTCCCGGATGGCAGCGAGCACGCTCTCCGGCGTGTCATCTGCGGTGATCACGATCACCCTCAGGTCGCTCCTGATCAGTCGCAGACGCGCGAGCACTTCCAGACCGTGGATGTCAGGCAACCCTAAGTCCAGCAGAATGAGGTCGTAAGAGTCCTTCTTCGCCTTCCTCAAGCCCTCCGCAGCGGTTTCGCAAGACACGATGTTCACGGGTTCGGAGCGCAGCGCATGACCGACGAAGTCATGAATCGAAGGATCGTCATCTACGACCAGCAGTTGTTTTCGAAGCACCGGAGGGTTCGTCGCCATGGATTTGGATCCGCGTTTTTTCGGTCATTCTCCCGGGCTGCGGCCCGGAGTTGGCGGGCACTCCGGGAGATGCGGCGCTTGAACTCGGCGCAGGATAGTACTAACATTGTCGGCGCGTTCGCGCAATGGTCGCTCCCCCGCGCCACAGTTCGGCGGTCCAATGCGGGGCGACACGTCCCCTAACGTGTCCTTAAAGTGCATCGCGGCATGGCCGCAGGAAAGGACCACTCTCTGATGGTGCGCAAGGTTTTAAAGATGCGCCGAAAGGTAGCAAAATCATCTATGAATGACATAAAGAAAATCGCTGTTATCCCTACTGACGGTGGCGGAGGCGCGGAGCAGGGCGCCGGCAACGTCGATAAGATCCGCGACATCCTGTTCGGCTCGCAGATCAAGAATTATGAGGCTCGGTTCGCGCGCCTGGAAGAAACCCTGGCCCGTGAAACCAGCGAATTGAAGGACACGATGCGCCGCCGTTTCGAATCGGTTGAGGGCTTTTTCCGCAAGGAGGCAGAGACTCTGTCGGGACGGCTTAAAGCGGAGAAGGAAGAGCGCAACGAAGGACTGAAGACCATTGCGCGCGACCTCAAAAGCGCGAGCGACCTGCTCGGCAAGAAAATCCTCGAACTGGACAATAAGACGGCCGAAGAACAGAGCGGTCTGCGGCAGGAGCTTATGCAGGAATCCCGCAAGCTGCTGGAAGAGATCCGGCAGAAAAGCGACAGCCTGAGCGCATTGGTCGAGCGCCGTGCCGACGAATTGCGCGACCGCAAACTGGATCGCGCCGCCCTGGCATCGTTGCTGACCGAAGTAGCTGTGCAATTGAGCGAAGATGGCGCGGAGGGCGGTAAGCCGGTGAGGTCGGCGAAGATTGCCGGGCAGTAACCAGCGAGGTCCGGGATGAGCACATCGCCTTTACGGGGTCTGCTGCAGGGGGACGGGCTGAACGGCGGTTCCCCCGGCGATTACACTCGGCTGCGGGAACTTCTTGTCGGTCCGGAGCAGTCGCGCCTCGAAGAACTCCAGCGCCGACTCGACGACAAGCAGTTGCGCACCGAAGACCTCAGCCAGATCGTGGCCGAGGCCATCGCCTTGCGCGCGCGCCGAGACCACTCGTTGCAAAAGACGCTCAATCCCGTGATCGAGGAGGCAGTCCGTCTCTCGGTCAAGCGGGATCCCAGTTTCCTGGCCAACGCCCTTTACCCGGTTATTGGTGAGGCAGTTCGTAAGTCGGTGGCGCAAGCCCTGCGCGGTCTGGTCGACTCGATCAACCAGACCCTCGAACGCAGATTGTCTTTCGAAGCCTTGCAATGGAGATTCGAGGGATGGCGTACCCGGCGGCCTTTCGCCGAGATTGTGCTGGCGCGCAGCCTCGGGTACCGGGTCGAGCAAGTGTTCCTCATTCACCGCGAGACCGGACTCCTGTTGCAGCATGTAGCCCGAGCGGACGAGGTTTTGGACTCTGACATGGTCGCCGGCATGTTGAGCGCGATTCAGGACTTCATGCGTGACTCCTTTAAGGGAAAAGGGGGAATGAAAGCTGTCGAGATGGATGACGGGCTCAACCTGTGGGCGCAGCATGGGCCGACAACCATTCTGGCGGCCGTCGCGAGCGGCACGCCTCCTCCGGAGCTGCACGATTTGTTACAGCGCACGCTCGAACGGGTCGAGGCGGAATGTGCTCCGTTGTTGGCTCCCTTTCAAGGAGATGCGACGGCGTTTGCCACCGCCCGTCCGCTGCTCGAGAGCTGCTTACTCGGCCGCCAGGCGCAGGGGAAGCGGAAACGATCCAGATTGTTTTTCGTGGCTTTCGCGGCGACGCTCATGCTGGCGATTGGCCTCGTGTCTTTCCTGATCGCGCGTTCCCATCGACGCTGGGATCGGCTGGTAGTACAGTTGCGGAGCGAGCCCGGAATCGTCCTCACCGCCGCGGACCGATCCTGGGGCCGCTACGAACTCGTCGGTCTGCGTGATCCGCTCGCCACCGACCCCGATACACTGGTTCGTGCTTCCGGCATCAATCCGCAAAAGGTGACTTCCCGCTGGGAACCTTACGTCTCTCTGGACGGCAAGTTCGCACTCTCCCGGGAATTTGAGACCGAACAAACTGCTCTCGAACAGACCGTCCTGCGGTTTCCGCTAAACTCCGCCACGCTTTCGGCGGAACAACTGGCGAAGCTTGATGACATCGAAGTGCATATCTTCAAGTTGCAAAGTGACGGCGCTCGCTTGGGGAAGAAGTTTGTCATCGAACTGCGCGGCAACACCGATCCCAGTGGAAGCGAAGCCAAAAATGACGCGCTGAGTCAGATGCGGGCGGAAATCGTCTCGAGCACGCTGGTGAGCCGTGGCGTCAGCCCGGATATGTTGCGCACGGTCGCGTTAGGGTCCCGCCAGCCTGTACAGCGCGCCTCCGGTGCATACCTCACCGAACTCAATCGTCGCGTGATTTTCCGCGTGCTGACCGAGAGCAAGGCATCGCAGTGATCAAGAAGAAAATCTGCATGGTCGGGGCTTTTGGAGTCGGCAAAACCAGTTTGGTTGCACGCTTCGTCCATAGTATGTACGCCGAGAAATACCAGACCACGGTGGGCGTGAAAATCGACAAAAAAGTTGTGCAGCATCCAAGTGGCGAGGTGACCCTCGTCCTGTGGGACCTGGCCGGCGAGGACGCGGTAACCACGGTGCGCCCGGTACACTTGAAAGGCGCCTCTGGCTATATTCTGGTCATGGACGGCTTGCGCCGAAACACACTCGCGGTAGCCGTCGATCTCCATGGGCGCGTCAGCGAAGCTCTCGGAACCATCCCCTTTGTGTGCGTGGTGAACAAGGCAGATGTTCGAGAGTCCTGGGAAGTCCGGCAGGCTGATCTTGACGAGCTCATCACGCGGGGCTGGACCGTCGTCGAAACTAGCGCCAAGACCGGCACGGCCGTCGAGGAACTATTCCATACGCTCACGGACACCATGATGCGGGAGCTTCATGACGACGACTCCACCGCCGACGCCGTTGCCGGTTGACCACTCGATGCGTGATCCGGTCGCGCTCCTGCTGGCGGCCATGCAGCTGGCAGCTTTTGAAGCTTCGCCCAGCGGGTCATTTCGGTTGTTTGCGACTCCACCCGAATGGCTTCGCGAATTTCTACCCGGCATCGAAACAGCTCCCGAAGTGAATCTAATCGAACGTTTCCCCCTGCTGGAAGCGTTTCTGCCTGAAGCCGAACAAGCCTGGCAAGCAGTCGACCAAAGACGAGCCTGCTCCGACCTCTGGTCCGAGTCGCTCGCGGGCGGTCGAGACCTGCATTTGCAGGCCTGGGCCTTCCAGATAAACGGACGGCCATTGCTTTTGATCGAGGCGGCGGAAGCTCTCTACCGGGAACGGCAGCGGGTGATGCAGTACGCGCACGAGACGGAGTTGCTGAATCGCGAGGTCCAGCGGGCCACCGAGGCCAAGAGCGATTTCCTGGCCACCATGAGCCACGAAATCCGCACTCCCATGAATGCCATTCTCGGCATGGCTGATGTCCTCGCGGAAACTTCACTGACTTCAGAACAGCGCCGCTGCGTAGACATTTTCCAGCGAGCGGCTGGCAATCTTCTTGATCTGCTGAACGATGTTCTGGATACGTCAAAAATCGAGGCAGGCCAGTTGGTACTTGAAACCGTGTCGTTCGACCTGCGCGATGTTGTTTCGCAAGCGGTTGAGCTGGCTGGCATTCGGGCCGCCGCCAAGGGTTTGAGGATTGAGCACGAAATTGTTCGAGAGGTGCCTTCATGGCTGAGTGGCGATCCGACGCGGCTCCGGCAAGTGCTGATCAATCTGCTCGGAAATTCGACGAAGTTCACCGAGCGGGGCGGGCTCACGCTGCGCGTCTCCCTCAACCATGAAGTTGGCGAACCAGGGTCGCTGATTTTTGCCTTGTCCGACACCGGGATCGGAATTCCGCAAGAGCAGCTGCCGAAGATCTTTGAGAGCTTCACTCAGGCTGACTCTTCGACCACACGCAGATACGGGGGTACGGGACTGGGATTGACCATCTGCAAGAAGCTGGTCGAGGCGATGGGGGGCAGGATTTGGGTGGAAAGCGCGGTGGGGGTCGGTAGCACATTTTATTTCACGGCTCAGTTCGGGGTCGCGGCAGCTCCGACCGCGCAGGGTTCAAGCTCGGCTGCGGTTTCCGCATTGCCAGTTGAAGCTTTGCGCATTCTGGTGGCCGATGATTCCGAGGACAACCGTGCGGTGATTCGGGAGTATCTGAAAAAGTTGCCCTACGTCGTCGACTTGGTCGAGGACGGCGCTTCCGCTCTGGAGAGGCTCCAGACCGGCAGATATGATCTGGCGCTGATCGATGTCCACATGCCCCTCCTGGACGGATATGGGGTCGTGCGCGCCTTCCGGGAATACGAACGAGCCCAGAACCTCGACGCAATGCCCGTTTTGGCCTTGACCGCTGATGCGTTCAAGGATGCGGTCGAAAAAAGCCTTGCGGCCGGTTTCACCGCGCACCTGGCCAAGCCGATCCGCAAGTCAACTCTGTTCGAAGCGATCGCCCGACACGCGCGTGTTCGTGCTGACGTTCCGCCGGCGGCGAAAATCGCGATCGTCGTCGATGAGGAACTGTCGGCGATCGCACCGAAGTTTCTCAACAATGTTCGACGGAACTCACAGTTGATCGCCGCTGCCCTGGCTCGTGTCGATTTCGACACAATTCGCTCGCTCGGTCACAACATGAAGGGGACTGGCACGTCGTTTGGATTCCCGCAGATCAGCGCGATCGGGGACGAACTGGAGCGCGCGGCCAAACAGCAGGATGCCGATTCGGTCCGCAACCTTACCGCCCGTCTGGTTCATTTCCTCGATTCGGTGGACCTCCGGTACAGGGAATGATTGATTCGTCACGACCTTCTCGAAGCCATTGGTTGATTCAGCCGCTCGAGCTTGTGCGCATCCAGGTCCACGCGCTTGAGACGATATCGGTGAGATTGCGCTTCGCCGTCCATCCCAGCACTGTTTGAGACTTCGAAGGATCGGCCACCAGGACCGGAGGATCGCCCGGACGCCGTGGTCCCATCTTTCGCCGAACCGGTCTTCCAGTGGCGGTTTCGGCCGCCTGAATCACTTCAAGCACGGAATATCCCTGGCCAGTTCCGAGATTGAGGGCCAACGAGTCACCCTGGTTTTCGCGTTCGCCGTTTCGTTCCAGATATTGCAACGCTCGGACGTGCGCATCGGCGAGATCGTTCACATGAATGTAGTCGCGAACGCAGGTGCCATCCGGAGTGGGGTAGTCGGAACCGTAGATCTGCAACTCGGGTCCTTTGCTGGTGCTGGCGCCAAGCGCCAGTGGAATCAGGTGAGTCTCCGGATCGTGGAGCTCGCCGGTCTCGCCACTTTCATCGGCTCCGGCGGCGTTGAAGTAGCGCAGTCTCACCGAGCGCAGCCGGTAGGCGCGGTCGTAAGCTTGGAGCACGTTTTCAAAAAAAAGCTTCGATGCTCCATAGGGATTTACCGGCTCGCGCGGCGTCTGCTCAGCGATCGGAATCTGCTCCGGGAGGCCGTACACGGCGCAGGTTGAAGAGAACACGAAGCGACGGATACCGGCGTCCAGCACCGAGTTCAGCAGACTGAGCGAACCGAGAGCATTGTTCTCAAAATACTTGCGCGGGTTCTCGACCGACTCTCCCACGTAGGCGTGCGCGGCAAAGTGCATGACTGCGTCCACGCGCGCGAGTACCGGCCGGAGCTTGGACGGGTCGGCAACGTCGCCCTCCACCAACTCGAAACCCTTAGCCAGGCGGCGAAAGCCGGTTGAGAGATTGTCGTAGAGGATGACGTCATAGCCGGAACGCCGCAGTGCGCGCGCCGCATGACTGCCAATGTAGCCTGCTCCACCCGTTACCAGGACCGCCACCGGGAGACCTCGCGACCCAAACGATTACGCTCGCCTCAGGGTCGTTCCAAAGATATTGGCAGAAAACCGAACAGAAAACTACTCCGGGCGGGATGACGGATCGTTCGCGATTCACTGGGACGCGATTCTTGCTGAAGCAAGAACGCTTGGGAAAAGGTAAAGGCTGTGACATTGGTTATGCTCTAGCCGTCAACTCCTGCGAGGGAGTCACCAGCGTGGACGCATGCACCGTCACAGCCTTCGATGCGATCACCGCTTTCGCGGTCCCAAACCCCAACTGCCCCTCGCAGAGCCGTTGGTTTTTTCAGGTCTGGCTGCTCCTCAGGTTGCCCCGCCGAGCTGATCACCCAGCCTACTTCGGACTGGCAAAGTTTTATTTAAGCCAACCCTTTCAGCCGTCGACGAACGTCACCTTAGAGAGTTGCTTGAAAATTGTCAACGCCCTTTTTCAGTGCAGTCGGTCTTTTGCCAACTCGCAAAATCAAGATACGCAAATCGTTGAATCGCTGTTACTTGATGAATGGGAGATTAAATTCTTCCCTTTTTTGCACAGGAACATTCACAGGTGCCAATTTCGCGCATGGCCCAAAGAACCGTGAGGGAACCCGTCAAGCACCTTGACTCCGGAAAATATTTCGCGCATGGTGGTTACTAGCTCGCGAACCAAATGTCAGATCTCGTGGCCCACGTCGACGGCGGCTCTTTCGGAAATCCCGGGCCATCCGGTATTGGCGTGGTCATGGACGGCTCGGCCGACGGCACGATCAGAATCGCCAAATGGATCGGACACCAGGATAACAATGTCGCCGAATATATTGCCTTGCTCGAAGCCCTGCAATGTGCGCTGGGGCTGAAGGCCAAGACGCTCCACGTGTTTTCAGATTCCCAAATCGTGGTCAAGCAGATGAGGGGAGAGTACAGTTGCCGCAGCCCGCGGCTTTATTCCCTGAATTGGATCTGCCGGAAATTGGCCCGATCGCTCGATTTCTCCATCTCTCACATCCGGCGTGAGAACAACGTTGAGGCCAATGGTTTGGCTACCGCGGCCGCACGTCAAAGGCTCTGCTCCGATCCGTCTGAGCTCGCTTGACTCGACCACGCCGGGCGCATCCAGGGTCTTGTTTGTGCGAGCCGGATGTCTGGCTGCAAGAAGCGCGAGCGGATGGCGAACGCGAAGTCTTGAGCCGCGGCATAGCCCCACTCGAAATGCCCTTTACACGCCTCGCTTCCTTGAATACCATGCACGCGACGTTCGGGTGAAACTGAGGGGATGCGACAGAACCCTTCGCCGGTCTCGGGCGTCGTCCATGGTCGCATAACCTAACGGAGCAGTGATCGAGATCACCGCTCGCTGCAGAAAAGCGACGTCCGTCCAAAGGCTCCGGTTTGGGTGAATCTCGCGCATCTCCCCACTGCCCAAGACAAAACTTTTGGATTGTTAAACTTACGCCACTCTTGCTATATTCTTCCGGGCGTTCAGAACGAACGGCGGGGCGTCTGTCGAAGTAATTGTGAGCGGAGGCAAAAATATGGCAACACACGTCGTAGACAATCCACCGAAACCGACCGCAGCAGACAGAGCTTTTTCCGATCTCTCCCCAGTCGCGGCCGATGCTTTGGAGCAATCGGCACTCACCACGAGCTATCCGACGGGAGCAGTCCTGTTCGCCGAAGGCCAAGCTCCTCGCGGAGTGTTCATCGTGCGTCGGGGCCGGGTGAAGCTTTCGATCTGCGGCAGCGATGGCCGGACGCTGATTCTGCGTATGGTCGCCTCCGGTTGCCCACTGGGAGTTGCGGCGGTGGTTTCCGGACGCCAGTATGAAGCGACAGCCGAGGTTCAGGAACCGTCCGAAGTCAGCGTTTTGCGTCACGGCGATTTGCTGCGCCTTATGCGCGTTCACGGTGAGGTCGGCCTGTGGGTGACCCAGCATATCAGCGCAGACTATGCCAGTACCTGCCGGGAAATCCGCGATCTGATCCTTTCCGACTCGGCCAGCGAAAAACTCGCTCGCTTGCTGGTGGGATGGCTCGACCAGAACTCCACATCCGGCAATCCCAGCCAAGTGAAGCTTGCTCTGACGCACGAAGAGATCGGGCAGATGATCGGGTCGTCCCGGGAAACGGTGAGCCGGCTCTTTGCAGGCTTCAAGAAGCAGCGGCTCATTCAGCAGAGCGGCTCGACTCTTGTGATCCCCGATCGTGTCGCCTTGGAATCGCTGATTACCGCGTAACGCGTTTCTTAGCCGACTCCTTCAAAATGCGCTTCGATCTGTTCTAGCGTTTTCCCTTTGGTTTCCGGCAAGAAGACTAAGGCGGTGATGAAGTAGATTACCGTGCACGCGGCAAAGCCAAAGAACATGGTGGAGTAGCCATACTTGCCGACGGTCGGCAAGAATACCGCGGCAATCGTGGTCGAAACTGCCTGGTTAATCAGCAGCGCGATGCTCATGCCGTTTGATCGAATTCGGGTCGGCATCAGCTCCGACAGTGCCAGCCATACGCACACCCCGGGACCGATCGCGAAAAACGCCATGAAGATAAAGAGGCTGATCGCCACCAGCCAGCCATTGTGAGTGGTTGGAACCGGAGTCATCAGCGCATTGTCGATTCTCAGGGCAGCGGTGCGGGCCGCCTCGAGATCGCTGAACGGATTCGAGAAAAATGCCACCACTTTGTTTGCGGGCAGGCAACTTTCGCGCGTGATCTCAATCGGCTTGGCGGCCGGGTCGTCGGAGCGCGCCACCTTGGTCGCGGCGCGGAAATCCCCGTAAGAATAGATCACGACTAAGGATGTGGGCCGGTTGCCGATCGCGATTGTCTTGCCAGCGTCTCCGCTCGAGGCGAGCAGCGCGTTCGCAGTCTTCTCGTCATACAACAACGTGACTTTCTGGTCGGCGTCCACCATCGACTGAACCGCGTTCCGAGAATCCACCCGCAGTTGTTCGGTTCGTCGGAACAAGATTCCGGTCGAGAGCAAGGAAACGATGATGCCCGCGCTTCCGACCGACAGCAGGAACTTACGTCCCTTGCGGTCTACCAGCAGGATGCCGCCAATGGTCATCAGGAAATTCACGACCGTGAAAACGACATAGCCCCAATGAGCCTGGACATCGGAAAGCCCCGCTTGCAGAACAATGTTGGTGTTATAGCCGATGATGGAGTTGACGCCGGTCGCCTGGTTGCAAGCGAGAATGACGCAGGCCAGGATGAACGGAATTACGTATTTGCGGCGCAAAAGGGATTCGTTGACTCTTCCGGTCGAGCTTTTGGCTTTCTCCGCAGCGGCCGTCTGTTCCATTTCCGCTAGTTCGACGTCCGCTTGCAGGTCATTTCGAGAGCGGAGAAGAGCGGCGTATGCGGCATCCCGTTTCCCGCGGCGAAACAGCCAGCGGGGGGATTCCGACACCATCAGGCTGCCGATCACAAACAGGATTCCCGGCGGCAGCGAAACCCAGAAAATACTGCGCCAAGCCGAGTCTTTGAAAGCGAACAGCTTCGCCGGGTCGCCCAGCTTCGCTACCTGTTCCACCTTAAAACTGAAATACATGCCTACGATGGCCGCGGTCACGATGCCGAGTGTCAGCAGCCATTGGAAGATTCCTGTCCCCTTGCCGCGGCTCGATGCCGCCAGACATTCGGCCAGATAGAGAGGGACCACCACACCGATTAGGCCGGCGCTGATGCCCTGTAAGAGGCGGCCAAGAACCAGCGACTCATAGCCACGGGACAGCGCGATGATGGGAATACTCGAGACAAACAGCAATCCACTGATCATCATCAGAGGCTTGCGCCCGATCCAGTCGGCCAGCGCGCCCGCAAACAGAGTTGAGATCACACTGCCGAGAAGGACGGCCGCCACCACGCTCGAAAGCTGGTTCGCATTCAATTTGGAAGTGGCCTCCAAATAGGGATAGGCTCCGGCGATGATGCCCACATCCACGCCGTAAAGCAGTCCACCCAGTCCCGCGACCAGTAGGAGAAAACGGTTGTAGCCGGATTTGTCGTTGCTTACCACAGCGGCGGTCCTTTCGGTTTTCGAGGCAGCAGTCAGTCGCTTATTGTTTCCGAAATATGATTATGGCTCGCGGCTGCTGCGGAGCGCCTCGTATGCTGCACCGAGCATGGGCGCATCCTCATTCACGACGACCGTGATTGGAATGCGCGCCAGCACCGGCGCAAGTTTGCTCGTACCGCAAAACGACCTGAAGAAGGCACCCTCCTGAAGCTTGGGCAAAATTCTCACCACGATGCCACCCGCCACATAAATGCCGCCGAGAGCCATGGTCTGTAACGCAAAGTTCCCCGTCGCCGCACCAAAGATCTCTATCCACAACTCGAGCGTCTGCACACAGACGGTGCAAGACTCGGCCAATGCTCGCTGCGTGATTTCGCCGGCGGCGTTGCCCTCTGGAGATTCGAACGATTCGTGGCGCGCGGCAGGGTCGAGGAACTCGTGAATCCGGCGGAAACCGCGTCCCGAGACAATCGCTTCGCAGGACACGTGCGGCAACCGCTGTCTTAAATGACCGAGGAACTGAATCTCACGCTCCGTTCGTGGCGCAAAATCTGTCTGCCCTCCCTCAGCGGCCGCAACCCGGTATTTTTCGCCGTCCCAGAAAAGAACGGCTTCTCCCAGTCCCGTTCCCGACGCGATGACGGCCCTCGTCGCCTGGGCAACGGCGGTTCCCCGGTTCAGCGGAACCAGGTCGTTCAACGACAGCCTCTCCAGACTCAAGGCGGTGGCTGTGAGGTCGTTCAGTAATCTTATCTTTTTCAGGTTCAGCTTCGGTGCCAGGGTCGAGGAGTCCACCACCCAAGGAAGATTTTCCGAGTAATGCCGTCCATCGACCACTACGCCCGCGACGCCGAACCCAGCGGCGTCGATCGCCGGACGATTTGCATTCTCCTCGCCGGTTCCAGCCTGTTTGAGGAAATCTTCGACCAGATCTTCAAACCGGGCATAGTTCCGAGTCGCGAGACGTCGTTGAAAGAGGGAGCGAAGGGCGCGCCCTTCCTGCTGAAACAATCCAAGGTTGCATTTTGTGCCACCCACGTCCCCGGCCAGAATCATTGGTTTTTCGCGATCCGTCTACCCGATCATGGAATCGTCCACATAGTAGGCTGGAGGCGAGATCGGGTCAATGAACGCCCGTGGAGTTTGGCAGTGCTCGTACCCGATCATGACAGAAACCATGGTCGCTGGCGCTCCCCATGCGTTGCGCTGACCAAAACCATCGGTTTTTCTCATGAAACGCTCGCCTGCTCAAGCGCACTATCCAGTGTGTGGTGTTGGTCCGCCCAGACAAGGCCGACACCGGGGAGGTTGACATTGGTTGCCCGCAAGGTCGCTGCCCGTTTGAAACCGAACTCGCTTCGGGAATTTGCGAATCTTATGGAGCAGGAGATTCTCCCCTGGCTGCGAACCCAAGAAGGCTTTTTAGATTTGATCACCCTGGCTGTCCCAGCCAGCAGAGAAGTCGCAATCATCAGCTTCTGGGATCACAAAGGGAATGTACAGGCCTATAACCCCAGCGCTTATCCGGAAGTGTGGAACACGCTCGCAAGAGTCTTGGACGGCACTCCTTACGTGAAGACGTTTGACGTTGTCGGCTCGACATTTCAAGGAGCGGCCTTCGCGCAGCCACCGGAGTCAGACAATCTGAGCGAACAATATCGTGGTTGATCGTGAAGGCCCCTTTTGCTGTCGGTGCACGAATCGCATTACGCTTATCGTTCCATACAACTGGGAACGAAGGGCCCAAGACATTCGGGGATGAATGAAAATTGTGGTGACGCAAGTCAGGCCGAAGCCAACTCCGTCAGGCATCCGCTTCCGGCAATGGCCGCAGCGGCTCGATCTCGATCACATGCAGTCCGCACTCAGTTTTCGAAGTGCCCGGCCAGCGTCCCGCCCTGGGATCCTCGCCCGGACGGATGGCCCGCGTGCAATGCGTGCAACCGATGCTCGGATAGTTCTGATCGTGGAGCGGGTTGTAAGGCACGCTGTGTTCGTGGAGATAGCGCCAAACCTGTTTCGAACTCCAGTCGGCGATGGGGTTTACTTTCACTAGCTCGAAGTTTACGTCCCACGCGACTTTGCGAGCGCCCTCACGGAACGAGGTCTGATCGCGGCGAATACTGGTGATCCACGCAGTTAGTTCGCGCAACTTGCTGCGCAGCGGCTCAACCTTTCGCAGGTTGCAGCACTGGCCGGGGTCGCGGGTCCAAAGCGCCGCACCGTGGAGTCGCCGCTGCTCCTCGGGCGAGAGCAGCGAAAAAACTCTTTCAATTGTGATTTCATATTTTTGCTCGACCTCGTGGATCAGGCTGTAGGTCTCGGGAAAAAGGAATTCGGTGTCAATCGTGAAGACGCGGAAATCCTTGCGCAAGCGCGAAGCCATGTCAATGAGTACCATGCCCTCCGCCCCAAATGCCGACGAGATGGCCACTTGATTCCCAAAGGTCTCCAAGGCCCACGCCAGGACGCGCTGCGGACTCCAACTCTCTGCGGTCAACTGTACTTCGGCGATCTTGTCTTTGGATTGCACGCCATCGACTCCTCATCCGCTCACAGGCGGGAAGCCTGCGAGCGGAGTGGTTTTGAAAAGTGCCACCGGAAGCAAACTGTCGTTCGCCGGTGATAGTTCGGGCATCACAAACTCCTCCACCACCTCAGCGCGATCAGCCGAGCGCACGACCTCGCCGACGACCAGCAGCGTCGGAGAGGCGAGTTGCGGGGCGCGATTGAGATCGAGTACGGTCGTGCGATGCGTTCGCTGATATTTCGTCGTGGCGCGCGAGATGAGGACGCAAGGTGTTTCAGCGGGCACTCCGGACGCCGTCAACCTCCTGGCGATGTAAGCGTAATCTGGTCCCGGCATGTAGATCACAAGCGTCGCTCCGCTCGCGACCAAGTTGCTCCACTCGGATGCATCTTGTTCGAGAGCGCGTTTTTCAGAAGATCGCCGTTCCGAGGGTCGATGCTCGGAAGCTTGATGTTCGGAAGCTCGATGTTCAGAAGCTTGATGTTCAGAAGCTCGGTGGGCGGTAATAAGCACCAGCGCCGACGACGCTCGACGATCGGTCAGCGGAATCTGCGCGGCGGCGGCTGCACCCAGAACCGACGTCACACCCGGAATGATTTCGAAAGCAATGTTGTTGATGCGCAGGGATTCAATCTCTTCTCCGGCGCGTCCAAAAATCAGCGGGTCACCACCCTTCAGCCGGACAACGCTCAGCCCGGAAGTTGCTAAGGCGACCATCAGCCGATTGATCTCGCTTTGCTGGATTTTCCTTTTTTTGCAGCGCTTGCCCACGTTGAAAATCCGGGCGGTTGACGGAATCAGATCGAGGATCTCAGGCGCGACCAGATCGTCGTGCAAGACGGCCTCGGCGGTTCGCAGCAGGCGAAGCGCCTTCAATGTCAGCAACTCCGGATCACCCGGCCCCGCGCCCACCAGATAGACCTTTCCCTTCATACTCGATCTCCCTCGGCGCTCAATACCGGAACTTTGGCCAACGCCGCTTCGAGGGCTTCCCGGCTCGCCAGAGAGTGCAGCAACTCCAACTTGCGCTCTTGGTCGAGATCGCTCGCCAGAATGAGCCGTCTGGTGTCCCCGAGCTGCTTGACCCACTCGGCGTACCCGGGACCGAATTGCCGTTCCAGTTGCTGCCGAAGTTTCTGCGCCAAGGATGGACTTTGTCCGTTGGTTGAAATCGCTATCTGCAGATCGCCGCGCTCGACCACCGCGGGATAAAAAAAGTCGCAATACTCAGGAACATCCACCACGTTGCACAGCACTCCGCGCTGCTGCGCCTCGCGATAGATGAGCTGGTTCAGGGGGCTTGAGGCCGTGGCTGCTACTGCCAGAAACTTGCCGTCGAGGTCACTCTCGGAGAAGCTGCGTAGTTCCAACTCGATTTTTCCTGCCTCCGCCCAACCGCGGACTTGGCAGCTGGCCTCGATGGCAACCACGTGGATGCGCACACCGGTTTCGATGAGCCCGCCGATTTTGGGTTCGCCCACCCTGCCCGCGCCCACGACCAGGCACCGTTTTCCCGCCAGCTTCATAAACATCGGAAACAACCTAGTCACCGTCTCCTCCCGCCGATTGCGCGAAGCGTCCAGTCACCGGTGGCAGATCGCGCGTGACCGGCTCCACAACTTCACCAGCCAGAAACTCCCGCAACTCGGTGTCGGTGTACCGCGCAAAGAACTGTCGCAGGTTCTCGCCCGCCTGGCGCGCGCTCATATAGTGCCGGAGCAGTCTCTCGATCGCTTCCGGAACCTCGGTTGCAGGGCAGCGATATCCCACCGGGCGCGCCGTCGCCTGATGCAGACCAAGGGCGCCGCCCAGGCAGAAGTAATAAGCATCGACGACGCGACCGTCCACTTTCATCTTCTTGCCATCAATACCAATGTCGGCAATCCAGTGCTGGCCGCAACTATTTGGGCAGCCCGTCACATGCAACTTCAAGTGCTGATCGAAGCCGGGCAGACGAGCTTCCAGTTCTTCCACCAGCCAGCGGGAAAAGCTCTTGGTCTCGGTGATCGCGAGCTTGCAGAACTCCGTGCCGCTGCAGGCGACCGTGCCGCGCCAAAACGACGAACCGCCCACCGGCAATCCAATCGCATCCAATTCCTTAGCCAGGCTCTCCGCCTTCGGCTGGGGCACATTCACGATCAGCAGGTTCTGCATGTTGGTGGTGCGCAGTTCGCCCGCCGCGAAGCGGTCGGACAGATCGGCGGCGGCCTGCATTTGCTCAGCGGTAATTCGCCCGCGGAGCACCGCCGCTCCCACGTAGCAGGAACCCGGTTGCTTCTGCGGATGAATCCCTACGTGGTCGCGATACACATCCGCGGGCGGCGATTCCTCGACTGCGGGATCGAATTCAAATCCAATTCGACGCTGCAGTTCTTCGAGAAAACTCTCCGCTGTCCATCCCTGCCGCAAGAAGAGAAATTTGAGCCGCGCCCGCTCCCGATGTTCGCGCAACACCTCGGAATCGCGAAATAGTTCGGCAATCCCCTTCACGGCGGGCAGCACTTGATGCCAACGGACAAAGCCGTTTAAGCGCGCTCCGAGGTAGGGTTCGGTCGAAAGGCCTCCCGCAACGCGCAGTGAAAAACCAATCTCGGGCGTCCCCCGCAGCAGGCGCGTCGTCGCGGTCAAGCCGATGTCGTTGATCTCTGGATACGGGCACCAAACGCGGCATCCGGTGATCGAAATCTTGAACTTGCGGGGAAGGTTGTAGAAATCACCGTTCCCCGCAAGCATTCGCGACGCTTCGAGCGCCAGAGGCGAAGCATCACAAATCTCATCTGCATCCACTCCCGCAACCGGACAGCCGGTGACGTTTCGCGTGACATCGCCGCACGCTCCGGCGGTGTTCAAACCGACTTTCGCGAGCGCTTCGAGCAGCTCCGGAAGCGCCTCGATCGTGACCCAGTGCAACTGAATGTTCTGGCGCACCGTGATGTCGGCAATCCCGTGAGCGTAGCGGCCGGTCAGCTCGGCTATGGTTCGCAATTGCTCGGAGCTGAGCAGACCGTTGGGGATGCGGATTCTCACCATGAAGCATTGCAACGCCCGGCCTTCCCCGTTTTTACCCCCGGTTACGCCGGCGCCATCACCCTGCGTGTATACGCCCCACCACCGAAAATACGTCCCCAGCCATTCCGGCGGAATGGACTCGAACCCGGAGCGCGCAAAGCGTCGGATTTCTTCCAGACCTTCCCACGGATTCTTGGAGCGTTTAAGGCGCTCAACTCTTTGCGCTTTGGTTTCTTGCGCGGTATTTGCCATAGTCTGTTTCGCCCCAGACTTTTGTTCCAGAAAATAAGAAACCCACCACCAGGTTTCACTGGCGGTGGGTTATAAATGCCGGTATTAGAAACGTTCCTTTATGTCGGCAGTCTGCCCGCGCCAGTGCTCGTGAATGCGCGACAACAGGCGCAGATGCACAATGCGGGATCGTTCTGCCTTGCCATGCCTAGGATTCTAGATTGGAATAGCTCCTGCCGTCAACAAACTTCAGTTACTTCACTTATCTTCGCTGATTCATATTTTCTATCCGGGGAATCGGAATTCTCCCTGGATCTTACCGTCATCATCCCGAGCTAACGGTGGTGCAGCAGACGCCTGACCAAGCCGGCAAAGCCGGGCCGCGCACCCGCTTTGCCGTCGAGTTCCTCCTGTCCGACCTCGATCTGGAATCGGTCGGCAAGCATATCCGCGATCGCGTGGTCATGGTGACGGGCGCCGCCGGGTCGATCGGTTCCGAGCTGTGCCGGCAAATCAGGACCTACAAACCGAAACTGCTTTTGTGCCTCGACCGGAATGAAACCGGGATCTTTCACTTGCAGCGCCAGCTTGCCCAGGGCGACGGAGACGAGCGCAAGGTATTTTGTGTCGCCGACTTCAGCAATCCGGAGCGCATGCGCAAGATATTCTCAACCTATGGGGTCGAGATCGTTTTCCATGCGGCGGCCTACAAACACGTGCCGGTCATGGAAGACAATGTGGAAGAGGCGGTCAGTAACAACGTTTTCGGCCTGCTGGCGTTGCTGAAGGTGGCCCAGAGTGCAAATTGCGCGGCCTTTGTGATGATTTCGTCCGACAAGGCCGTGAACCCGACCAACGTCATGGGCTGCACCAAGCGGGTAGGAGAATTGATTCTCGCGGCCTGGCCGGGAGAGCGGATGCGCTCGGTGTCGGTGCGCTTCGGCAACGTTCTCGGATCGAACGGCAGCGTGATACCGCTGTTCCAGGAACAGATTCGGCAAAACCAACCGATCACCATTACTCACCCTGAAATCACTCGCTTTTTCATGACGGTTTCAGAGGCGGTCAGCCTGGTGTTGCAGGCCTTCGCGGTCGGCCGTAAGGGCGACATCCTGGTGCTCGACATGGGGGAGCCGGTTCGAGTCACAGACCTAGCGAAAACTCTGGCCCGCCTCTCCGGCAAATCCCGCCAGGAATTCGAGTTCATCGGCCTGCGTCCGGGCGAAAAACTCTTCGAAGAACTTTTTTATCCCGACGAACGGGTTCTACCGAGCGCCTGCGCCAAGATCGCCTGTACGGAGAGTGTTAAGCTCGCCTGGCCGGCGTTGAAGCACAGTCTCGACGAACTCTATGTTGCCATGTCGCTCGGCCAGCGAACTTCCATCCTCGCCCAACTGCGCCGGATCGTGCCGCAATTCTCGTATGCGGATGGCGAGGAAGCCGGGAGCTCGGTGATACGAAACCTGAGCGCGCACCTGGCGGTGTCCTCGAATTTGTCCCACTCTTCGCCCTCAACTTTGTCCGAAGCGCAGTCCGAAGCCCCCGCACTGGCAGAAACGCGGCGATCGCCGCATCGAACGTGGGTCGACCAGCCGGCCCATCCATCGTTTGGACCATCATTCGGACCGTTGTTGGGACCGACAGGTTGGGGTACCGGGGACTAATTTCTTCCCGAACCGGGCGTCGGCGTCTTATCGGCCGACCGGGCGGCCGCCGCTCCACGGCGCGCGAGCAACAGCATAGCCATGCCGAACACCAGCATGACAATTCCCCACCAAAAGTTGACATTGAGGCCGAGCGAATGGCGCGTATACATCGGATCTCCCTGCGTCGCCGCGCCGTATCCAGCAACCAGCAAACCGAATACACTGAACATCATGCCGATCGGCACTCGGATGTCGAATCCCATACTCTCTCCGTTTGAGCCACTAGCCCACCAGTGAGAGAAGTATAACCCAACCCATTCACAAGAAAACTAGTTAGGCAGAACAGCAGTCAGGACTTGCGTCCGCTTGGCTGCGTTGCATCGTGGGTGAAAGTTCTCTTCTGGAATGAGGGCGAGTGCCACGGCTGCACCGCCGCCGGCAAGAACACTTTGAGCCTGCCCACATTTGCGGCAGAATCGCGAATCATCCGGTAGCTCAACACCGCATTTGTGACAGAACATAGCTTTCCCTCAGGCCGGTGTGCCGGGTGGGGCGATCACCGGACGACGCTATGGAGGTAATGGCTTAGCTTCTGACGATCCATCGCTTAGGCTTATAATTCTGACCACCTATGCCCCTAACTGCAGGAACAAAGCTAGGCCCCTACCAGGTCTTGGGAGAATTGGGGGCTGGGGGCATGGGAGAGGTGTACCGCGCACGCGACACACGCCTGAACCGCACCGTAGCGATTAAAATCCTGCCCGAGCATCTGTCCTCCGATCCGGGACGCCGCGCCCGATTTGAACGCGAAGCCCGCACGATTTCCGGTCTGTCCCACCCGAATATCTGCGCTCTGTTCGACATTGGAGATCAGGGCGGTGTTTATTATGTCGTCCTCGAATATCTCGAGGGGAAAACTCTCGCGGACAGGATCGCGAAAGGTCCGATGCCGGTTTCAGAGGTATTGAAAGTTGGCGCGGATATCGCTTCCGCGCTAGAAACCGCTCACCGCTATGGCATCGTTCATCGCGACCTCAAGCCAGCCAATGTAATGCTGACCAAGACGGGCGCGAAGTTGCTGGACTTCGGACTGGCGAAACCCAGCGCGGCCTTGGCTCCGGCTGCAGCGGGGGACGCGCCCACAGTCTCGAAATCGTTGACAGAAGAAGGAGTCATCGTCGGCACCTTTCGGTATATGGCTCCGGAGCAACTGGAAGGAAAGGAAACCGATGGTCGGACCGACATTTTTGCCTTAGGAGCTCTGCTTTACGAAATGGGCACCGCGCGCAGTGCTTTCACGGGGGCGTCGCGAGCCAGCATCATCGCCGCCATCTTGAGCTCTGAACCGGAACCGATCAGCGGACTCCAGCCTCTGTTCCCGCCTGCCCTCGACCATGTCGTGCACACGTGTCTGGCGAAAGACCCCGATGAACGCTGGCAGACTGCCCATGATGTTCGCCTGCAATTGGAGTGGATCAGGGATGCAGGTTCGCAGACGGGAGTTCCACGAGTCACAGCCCGCCGCCCGATTACTCGCAAGCGCATCGCATGGGCGAGTGCAGCGTTTCTGCTTCTGGCTGTCGCGGCAATGCTTGTGATGCGTTTCCTTCAACCCTCAGCGCGTCCCCAGCCCAAGATTATGTTCAGCGTGGAGCCTCCGCCGGGATACCAGGTCTCCGAGCCCGAGATAGCCGTAGCGCTTTCGCCAGACGGAGGCCGGATCGCATACGCGGTCACCGATAGCAAGGGAAAAGACTCTTTGTGGGTGCGCGCCTTCGACTCCCTCTCGCCGCGGCGGTTGGAGGGGAGCGAGAGTAGTGACGAATACTCGCCCACGTGGACACCAGACGGCAAAGCGGTAATTGCGGCGGCGGACAAAAAACTGGTGCGGCTTTCGGCGACAGGCGGCGCGAACGAGGTGCTATGCGAAACTTTTGATGGTCTTCCAAGCACGATCAACCGGGAAGGTACGATCCTCGCGTGGACAGCACCGCCAACCAGGATCATCAGCGTTTCAGCAGACGATTATTGTGCTCTTCATTACAAGTCGCCATATAACGGGACGCAATCGGATGTCGCGTACGCATACCCTCATTTTCTTCCGGATGGGGATCACTTCCTTTTTGCTGCCATCCGCAAAGACAAACATCATGAGGTGCTGCTAGGTTCCTTGGGAAGCTCGAAGACGCAAGTGCTGATCCGCAATGGCAGTTATCCGAAGTACATCTCGGCGGGTTACATTCTCTTCAGCCGGGACGGCTTCCTGATGGCGCAAAAATTTGACGAGAAATCGAAATCGACCAGTGGGGAGGCATTTTTGGCATACCCTAATCAACTGGCATTTGAGGCAGCGTTCGGATGGGCCGCCTTTGATGCATCCAGGAATGGCACCATTACCGCTGAAGAACAAGCCGCGTCGCCGATGTTGCTGCGCTGGTGCGACCGGTCAGGGCAGGTGCTGAAGACACTTGGGGAGCCGGAGTACGCAACCACGCCTCGCCTTGACGCTCAGGAAACCCACCTTCTTCTCGACGTATACAGCCCCAGAACACACGCCGGTGACATTTGGTCCCTTGATCTGGAACACGGCACAAAAAGGCGGGAGAGCTTTCAAGATCGTTCAGGCACGGGGTGGTCGACATGGACCGCGGAAGGCGGACGAATCGTGTACTCGGTGCTTGTAGGGACCCAAGCGGAAATGTTCATCAAGACGGCAGGCAGCAGCGATAACGGGAAAATGATCCAGACGGGGTTGGACGGCTCGAAGATCATCAGCGATGTGTCGCCGGATGGCAATTGGATCTTGTACCAGGACTATAACGATAGTGGCGCAGAGCCCGCCAACTATGGGCAGTCTCTTATCGACGGGAAGCGCTTCTTGATCGGTCCTGCTGCGGCGGACGAGTTGCCGAGATTTTCGCCCGACGGCGGCTGGGTGGCTGTCCCGTCGAATGAGTCCGGTTCAGTCGAAATTGTCGTGCGTCCCTTCGCCCCAGGTGCCGCGGGCGGCGGTACGCAGGTTTCTTTCGACGGCGGTCACGATCCGCGATGGAGCCGCGACGGCAAGGAACTCTTTTACCGAACCAACAACTGGCACGTTGTTGCGGTCCCTGTGGTTGATCTCAAACAGCATCGCTTCGGTAAGCCCGTCACCTTGTTCCAGCTTAAGGAAGGAGCGGAATACGATGTGGTCGACGGCAAGCGCTTCCTGGTAAATGAACCTGTTGGCCCAGCTAGCGCGCCTCTGTTTGTGATCGCAAACTGGAAGCTTGAACCTCCGAAATCGGAATAGCTTGGAACAAGCGGGCTGGATTGGTGCCGGGAATGCATGGCCCGCCGCACGACTGCAAGGGAAAACAGAAGGGCGTGGATTGCACGGATGGCTCCACTCCCTACGCCTCACCGGTTCAAGCCAGCGACGTTAACCTGTACGGGACGACTTATGACGGTGGGGCGAACTACAAATCCTGCAGCGGTGGTTGCGGCACGATCTTCACAATCACCACCGCGGGCACGCTCACCACGCTCTACAACTTCTGCTCTCAACCGGAGTGCGCTGACGGGAGTCCGCCAGAAGGTGGATTGGTGCAAGACACCAGCGGCAGCTTCTTCACGGTACGACCTACTACGGCGGGACTGTGGGCAACGGCAAGGTATACATTCTGTCCTTAGGACTGGCCCAGTTCGTGAAGAAAATACCGACTTTGGGCACGGCGGGAGCGACTGCAATGATCTTGGGAGACAATCTGACGGGCGCGACGAAAGTCAGCATTAACGGCATAACCGCAGCGTTCACGGTTGTCTCGAGCATTGAAATTAAGGCCGTCGTACCAACCGGTGCGACCACCGGCGCTGTAAGCCGGGTTGGTCTCGTTCATTTCCCGCTTCATGGCGCGGTATTCGGTCGAGTTCGGATGCGAGTGCGTTCCGTAGCCATAGACCATGGCTCCAATTCGTCCGACAACCTCAGCCGGTTGACTCCCGCTTGTAGCGTTCGATTTCTTCGCGCTCGGCCGGTTGCCGTTTCGCAATTTCCTCCGGCGTAAGTTATAGTGCTGGCGTCTCTTGCAGCACTTCGCGCTCGCGGATTTCGCGCAACCGGCTTCTTGTCGGAGTTCAGGCATTCGTTTAACCATCGTGGCCAACCGTTGGCGAATCTCCCCACTATCTACACACTTTCTACTGCAGGAACTTCGCATAGCTGGCCGCGGCGGTGAGCGGCAGCGTTCTCTCCACAGTCTTAAGTCTTAATGACCTCGGATACCGTGGTCCTCCCAAGGGTGTCGGCAAAAATGCCGGCGCCGTTGTTCTTGATGTGGATCAGTGTTCTCTGCTTCAAGCCGGTTTAGCCCGGCGCACTAACATCGCGACTTCACTGACCCTGAAAATTGACGTGGCGAACAGACGGCGCAAGCTTGGTGAAGTCGAGGGGTGGCGCTTCGGTTTAGGTGCGGCCTAGCCAAGTCCGGCTCTTTCAGTTGTCGGTGCCTGCCTCACACAGGCGCAGTTAACGCATCCGACACAAAACTCCCTTACCGCTCAGCCGAACATTCTACCCCCCATTTCAGTTTTCACAACATCGTCATTGTTTCCCGTAAGTTACGGGAACATGAAAATTAAGACGTCCGACAGGCGCTCACTATTGAGCAGGAGTCGCGTTTGCGGCAGGATCATCTGCGTTTCTTGGGTAGGGTTAGCAGAACGCTGACGAAAAATGAACGAGATAGGAAGGGTAGAGGGCCTTGCAGAACCGCGCCTCAGGAATTAGGGGGACGTATGTCTCTTTTTGTGAATTTGATGGTCGGGGGATGGACCCTGGCGATAGCTATGATCGGCTTCTTCGCACTTTACGAATCCGGGAAGTTGCTCAAGATTCGCAAGCGCATGGCGGCGTGGCTGGAAACCTCGGCCGCTACAGTTGCCATGCCCAAAGAAAGCTTGCATCCGGAGAACGAGGACGCGGCCTGACGACCGCCAATCTTGCACGCGCGGTGCACGGGATCGCGTCTGCCGCTTCCGGTTGAAAGACGCGATTGGGGGTGCGCTCATGGCTTAGCCATTCGCACTGCGAAAGTCGGGTTAGTGGTTAGCCAGTGGTATTGGCTTCGTCCTTGACCTGGTCCGCCCGGAACAAGTCGAACGCATTGCCCCCGCTCCCTTTCACACGATACATCGCCATATCTGACCGACTGATCAGCGCCTCGCTGGTGGTGGCGTCGACAGGATACCGGCTGAGCCCAATGCTTGCCGTCACATTCACACGAGTTTCTCCCTCGACTTCGATCGGCCTTTCGACCGTCCGCAGAATGCGCTCCACGACCGCCAACACGTTCGTTTCCAGGCTCAGTCCGGGCAGGATGATGATAAATTCGTCGCCACCCAACCGGCCGACGCAATCTTCGGAACGCACCTGATGCTGCATTCGTTTGGCGGTGATCTTGAGAATCTGATCTCCCGCGGCATGACCATAGCGATCATTGACAGGCTTGAAGTGATCGAGATCGATAAACAGGACAGCGATCTGGGAATGATCGGCTTCTGCTACCTTCACGCATTGCTCCAGTTTGAGATGGATGGCATGTCGATTGAGCAACCCTGTTAACGCATCATATTTGGCCAGGTAGCGAACGTGCTCTTCCGATTTGCGCAACTTGTCCGACTCTCGCAACCGAAGCAGTTGCTCGCGCACGAAGGACGCCATTTCCAACTCAAGATCGCTCCAGGGCAGGCTGCGCCCGCGCACGGTCTCCTTCCATGCTGCGAACGAGGCGCGCGGGCGCAACCGCCCAGACTCATCGAGACTGGCCGCCTTATCGGGATTGCCGGCCCAAACTAGTGTCTCCACGAGTTCTCGGCGGAGCAGCAAAAGATAATCACCAGTCCCTTCTGTGAGTCCGATGTAGAGCGCTCCACTTGCCTCACTTGCGTAGGACTCGGCGCCGGGATCAAGCGCACCGAGCATGTTGGAACTTGCGATGCCACGTGCTGAGACGTTCTGCAACCTGGCGATGACCGGAAGCAGCAACTCCTCAGTCACGGTCGCACCTCGATACGATACGAGTCCTTCGACGCGCGAAACCAGGCCGTCTGCGGCCAACAAATCTAGGAGCTGAGCACCTTCAAAGTGTCCGACCTGAGCCTGTGATTCTGACGATTCGATACCCGCCATATACTTTTCGAGCGTTCTGCGCGAGGTCAGCCGGGACTGCAGGGCAACATTGTCGATTCGTAGGGTCACTTGCGAGGCGAAAACCTGTACCATCAGTTCGCAAACCGAGCGGGTCGGCTGATCCAAGCGATGCGGCCGGGCGCCATGACATGCCATTAGGCCCCAAAGCCGGTGGTTGACGACGATCGACAGTGTCATCGATGACTGAACTGCCATATTGCGCAAATAGTTGAGGTGGATCGGTGCGACGCTCCGCAGGCAAGAGCGCGTCAAGTCCAGCGGTGTTCCTGTCAACGGCCCGATCTCGGGAATGATCGGTACCGGCTTTGCGGCGACATCCGCGATCGACCGCGAAGGATTCATTAGAAAGAGCTGTCGGGCTTGGGCTGGAATGTCACTTTCAGGAAAGCGCGAACCTAGGTACAAGACCGGCAATGCGGCGCCCACGGCCTCGGCGATCACTTCGCCGTTCCAACCCTCATCGAAACGATAGACCATGACACGGTCGAAGCCACTCAGCCGCCGGATCTGTTCCGCGGCTAACCGGAACAGATCCCGAATGTCGGTCGCTTGCTCCATACGTCCCAATGGAATTCGGATGTGGGGGTCAAGTTCGAGCGGTTCAAGCGAATGGGTTCCGTGCACCAGATCGAATTCCACAATCAGCACGCCGTCGTGACGGTGGGCGATGCAGTGCATCTCGACCGCACGACCGTTTGCCGGGATGCGAAGAAGTTTCGCCGAAAGCGGTTCGTTGTTCAATACTTGAGATCGAAACGTCTCGAACTGCTGCGCTCCGAAGACGCTCTCGATCGAGCATCCCAACAATGTCTCCGGAGACATCTCAAGCAAAGTAGAGACGTTGGTGCTGACTTGCCGAATGAACAGATCCGGCTCCGAGAGTGCGAACAACAGTCCGTGCGGTTGGATGTGCCCGATGATTTGAATGGGCTCCAGAGCGCACCCGGCGAGGTCGGGAATCGGGTTGATGGGTTCCGCTAAATTTTCCGTCAGCGGTTACCTCTCTGGAGGATCGGTTCTGATAACCATGAAGCGTACGCATCAAATATACCGACCGCAGTAACGCAAATTGCTTCTTTGTCGTCTTTTCCATTTTTCTCCAGGTCCGAACAAAACGATGCCCAGAGCGATTCGGAGCGTCCGTTCCCGTCGCCGTAGAAATGAAAGCTCGCGGCCGGCCCGAGGATGGCCCGCAACCGCTTGACGATGATTTTTCCGCCCATCATGGAGCCGAGAATCACGTACGCATATCCGTATAAACCCGCGGGTTCAATGCGGGGAAGCCAGCGGCACCGCTCCAGCGCGTCAATGTCGCTTGCGGTTGCGCCCATGATGGTCAGATCCTCGCGTAAGGCGCTCGATCTCTCTAGAGCGCGCACAGGATTCCCAGGATCGGCAGCGCAGGCCACGGCGCATTCCAACGGTTCGAAAAGCCCCAGTAACCGACCGAGATGTGATTGATATTCCCGGATCGTGTATGCCGCGTCGAACAATCGCGACATGGCGGGACTAGCGCCCAACTGGACGTGGCGCGAACGCGTCGCGTCTCGAAGAGCGTCAATAACGCCGGGTGCAACGGACTGGACTGGGGGACTAAGCATCTGTCTATTCCGAGACATCAGGACCCGACACCGTTCCCGTGAAGGCGTCACCACCGTGCCGCGCTCTGAGGCGTTTCGCCCGTCGCCGTGATCGATTCGACCGAGTTCGAATTGTTGTTGCCACAACCAGGTCGGAACCGATAATCATTCCAGCCGCAGGTCTCTCCGAGCACACGTGTCACAGCTCCGATTTGCGTGATTTCACGCAAGAGGTCACAATCGAAAGGTCCGTCCGTACTTTTCGTGACTGCTACAGTTTGCGCCTGAATGGACGCAAGTGATGACACGAAGGACAAAAGGGCCAGGACCCTTAGCCATGCGACTAGCTGTTTCATGATTTAGCTCTAAATAAAGTCGGCTCCTGAAATTCCATTTGGACTCTGGGTTACGCATGGCACTCTTCACTCTAGTTTTCCAGAACGGCTGGCAGATTTCGCCCAATTCCGAATGGGTCTCGATCCAGGCTAAGCATGAGTCGCGATCTGTTAACCGGCAAGACCTCTTTCGTGTACCTACGTTAGAGGAGCACGAGATGCGCCGGGGAGTCGCAACTTGATTCCGGACATGAGCCAAGCGAACCAGTTGTGGGAAGCACCACGGACTCACGGCAAATTGCGCAAGTTGAGAATCGAAGGAGCACAATCCATCGTGGCCAAATATCTTCGCCGCCCGCGGAACCCACCGCCCCAAACTTGGCGAACCTCCTTGACCAATCATTTGGACCGGATGGCCTCCATCGACTTCTTCATGGTGCCGACGGCGACCTTCCGGGTTCTGTTTGTCTTCGTGGTGTTGTCACCTGCTCGACGTCGTGGTTTGCTCATTCTTCATCTGATCGTCTTCCAGCCTGATTCGCCGCTCGGCTAAATTCATCGGATCCCACCTGAAGCGCCAGCGCTTCACCAAGGCGGCAGCCTGTCCAATCGAGGAATTCAACAAGCGGACGCCCGTCCCAGACGCGTCGCCTCGGAACACGCATGCCCCTCTCCCCTGTGAAGGATGCTGACTTTCGTGGGACTTCCAGTTCCCTCCCCGATGAAAACCACGCTTTTCTGCCGCGAATGAGGGAATTTTGCTCGAAACGTCGCTTCTAGGAATGAGCGGATTTCTAGCTCGAATCTTAGAGACCACTTAAAGGACAATCACCATGAGCTTCGTTAGCCAGTCTAGACGTACCATCACGACCGGCCGGCTGCGCCGTTTCGCGTCAACATCGGCCCGGCTAGCCTCAACCGCAACCATTCTTCTTACGATCTGCCTGGCAACCGTCCTCGCCGCATCGGCGCAGACCTATTCGACGATCTACAGCTTCACCGGGAAGGCCGGCATCGACCCTTTTGGGTCGCTCGTTCGGGGCATCGACGGGAACCTCTACGGAACAACTTCCGAGGGGGACGACCAACAACGGTACCGTATTCAAGATCACTCCCGGAGGCAAACTTACGACCATTTACAGTTTCTGTCCGCAAAACCAATGTTCTGATAGTCGACCCCGGCGGAGTAACTTCAATCAAATCGCCGTAGACCGTGGGAGTCTCGAAACCTGGAGACTCCCATTTTCTCGCTCGGCGCAACAAAACGAGCCTCCGCTCTAAGCCGTCCCCGCAGAGATACGGGGCTGACGGGGCTGCTTTCACATTGCTCTTGAGTGCGGTATAAGGT
>Ga0302324_100003247_pt1 | contig 36788 bp, 33 predicted proteins | sample Palsa_T0_1_FD_201949 | JGI IMG/M metagenome (GOLD analysis project Ga0302324, IMG submission 201949) | Peat permafrost microbial communities from Stordalen Mire near Abisko, Sweden - Palsa_T0_1 | ecosystem: Environmental > Terrestrial > Soil > Palsa > Peat permafrost | place: Sweden: Abisko... | reverse complement strand
ACTACCGGCTACGATTTGAACGCACTGATCGACATTGCACCCTGGTTGGCAGAGCGTCTTGGTTTGCCTGAGCTGCCCGCGATGGTTAGTCGAGCGCTCGTGTTTCCCCCCGACGTTCCGGCGGCACTAGGTTCAGCACCGGGCCGTCAATATTCGACAGCGAGACGGCCAGATCCGTTGCCGATATGACGCTGGTCGAGGCCGACACGGTCGGCGGCGCCATGACCGGAACGATCACGCGTTGTAACCTTGCCGCGCCGTGTTGGCGCGGCTGCGTTCACCGGATCGCATAAAGTTCGACGCGCGTGATATGTCTTGGAGACAATAGGGAAATCGCAGTTATGTCTGCGTCGCGAAGCTTTGGGAATGCAACCGTATGAAGACGCGCATCCGGTCCTTGGCGGCACGCCAGATTTGGGATTCGCGCGGTCGGCCCACGGTCGAAGCGGAAGTCGCTCTCGAAAGCGGAGCGATCGGCCGAGGCATTGCTCCGGCCGGCGCTTCGCGGGGACGCGACGAGGCCATTGACCTCCGCGATGGCGGCATTCGTTTCGGCGGCTTCGGCGTCTCCCGCGCTGTGGCAAACGTGAACGATACAATCGCTCGCGCGCTACGGGGGCGCGATGCGGCAAACCAGGCGGATATCGACGGCCGTATCATCGAACTCGATGCTACGCCGAACCTGTCGAAGCTCGGCGGCAACGCCTGCGTCGCGGTCTCGCTCGCTGTGGCGCATGCAGCGGCTAGTGCCGAAGGCTTACCCTTGTGGCGGTACCTGGCGAAGGAAAAGACGCCGCGCTTACCCTTGCCGGAAATTCAGATATTCGGTGGAGGCGCCCACGCTGGACGGCGCATCGATATTCAGGACCTCATGGTCATGGTGCCCGATGCGAACAGCGTGCGTGAGGCTCTCGAAATCACGGGTGACATCTATCGCACGGCTGGCGATCTCATGAATGCAGTCGGCAAGCTGGCGGGAACTGCGGATGAGGGCGGTTGGTGGCCCGTTTTCGCATCGAACGAGGAGGCGCTGGAGGTATTGACGCGTGCGATCGAAGTATCGCGCCGAAGTCACGGCAAAGACGTATTTATTTCGCTAGATATTGCCGCCAGCGAATTTTTCGAAGACGGCCGCTATCGTCTCGCGAGGGACGCTGCAGAGTTCGACTCAGCAACGATGGTCGAGCAGGTAGCATCTTGGGCCAGACGTTTTCCCATTCTCTCGATCGAAGACCCCGTTGCGCAAGACGACGTGGCGGGTATGGCGCAGATCACGCGCTCTCTGGGGCCGCGCGTACAAATTGTCGGCGACGATTTTCTGGTCACCGACGCAACTCGTATCGAAGCGGCTGCCGATTTTGGCGCGTGCAACGCGGCGCTCATAAAAATCAATCAGGCAGGCACTTTAAGCAAGGCGTTTCAAGCATTGACAGCTGCAAAGGCGAGAAGCTGGGCCACAATCGTTTCTGCGCGATCCGGGGAGACGGAGGATGTTTCGATCGTGCATTTGTCCATCGGATGGGATGCGGGCCAACTCAAGGTCGGTTCTTTTGCACGGTCCGAGCGCATGGCGAAGTGGAATGAATTGCTGCGCATCGAAGAAGCAATGGGCGCGGACGTGCAATTCGCGGGCTGGACCGGGTTGCCGCCCGGTGTTTCCCGAGAAGGTGGAGGTTTGCCGTGAAAGTCGTTCTGCATTACCGCGCCAGCCCCGGGTTCCGAAGCTCACTGAGAGCTGCCCAGCTGCCCGACATGACGATCGAGATCGTCGATGAAGCGGATGATGCTGCGTTTGACGTGGCAATGCGTGACGCCGAAGCGTTGTTGCACGTGCTGCGCCCGGTCTGCGCCGGCGACATTGCCGCAGCGCCGCAACTCAAGTTGATTCAAAAAATCGGCGTTGGCGTTAATACGATCGATCTTGAAGCTGCAAAGGCGCGCGGAGTGGCCGTCTGCAACATGCCAGGCACAAATTCTCAGGCCGTCGCTGAAATGACCCTGACCTTGATGCTGACGGCACTACGCGGGCTGTCGGTATTCGATCCTCAAACGCGCAGAGGCGAAGGCTGGCGGCTCGATCCATCTGACATTGATCGCGTGGGCGAGGTTGGTGGTCGCGTCGTCGGTTTTGTCGGGTACGGCGCCGTTCCCCGTCGTCTCGCCCCGGCTTTGAAGGCCCTGGGCGCGGAGATTGTCTATACCGCGCAAAGCGAGAAGGCGGGCGCACCCGGCGCGTTCCTCTCGCTGGAAGAACTCCTGGCGCAAGCGGATATACTCTCACTCCACGTACCTTCCACGCCGCAAACGAGAGGCATGATCGGAGCTCGCGCTATCGACATGATGAAGCAGGGTGCCATACTCATTAACACGGCCCGCGGAGACCTCGTCGACGAAACTGTGCTTGTGGCCGCTTTGAAAACGGGTCGTATTGCCGCCGCGGGTCTCGATGTTTTCGCGCAGGAACCGGCGGCGGCGGGACACCCGCTGTTCGCATTGCCCAACGTGGTTGTGACGCCGCATATTGCCTGGTTAACGCCGGAAACGCTCAGACGAAGCCTGTCGGTTGCGATGGAGAATTGCCGGCGAGTCATGAGCAACGAAGCGCTCCTTTACAGAGTGATTTGACGTGTCGTCACCCGGCGTGCGCCCTCCGGTAGTTCTAATCCCTGGCCAATTGTGCACCGAGTTGCTGTGGCGCGATCAGAAGCCTGTCCTGGAGAGATTGACGGCTGTGCGCGTCAGGGTGCAGCGGGATCATGACAATGTAGGCGCCATGGCGGACGCGGTGCTTGCGTCGATGCCCGAGCGCTTTTCTATCGTCGCGCACGCCATGGGCGCGTTCGTCGCGTTCGAGATTTTGCGACGATCACCGGCGCGGGTCGCCAGTGTGGCGCTTCTCAGCACGCTTGCGCCCAACGATTCCCCGGTGCAGACCGCACGGCGTGAAGGTTATTTGCATCTTGTCGAACAGGGCAAATTCGCCGAGGTCGTCGAAGAGCGAATTCCCATGCTGCTCCATCCCGCGAGCCGCGGCGATACTGCGCTTGTCTCCGCAGTGCGCAAAATGGCAGCGGATACTGGCGAAGCCGCTTTTCTGAATCAGCAGCGCGCCATTATGTCCCGACCCGACAGCCGCCCCGGCCTGGCGGTGATTTCACGTCCGGCACTGATCATGTTTGCCCGGCAAGACGGAATCGTCACGCTGGCCCACCAGGAAGAGATGCATCGCGAGATTCGTAATTCGCGGCTCGAAATTGTCGAGGACTGCGGGCATCTCATGACGCTCGAGCGACCTCAAATTGTCAGCGAATTGCTCGCCGACTGGATATCTGCGACCTGACGGAACTATCCGAGTTCGGCGCGGACAATTTTCGTTCCGTCAACCATCGCCTTCAACTTGCCGTAGGCTGTCGCTCGCGAAAGATACTTCATTCCGCAATCCGGCGCGATCATCAGCCGTTCGGCCGGGATGTGCGGCAGCGCAGCGCGAATGCGCCCAGCAACAATCTCTGGGGTTTCGACGGCGGTATCGTTCAGGTCGATGACACCCAGCATGACGGTTTTCGTCGGCAGTTTCCGCAGCACGGCAAGATCGATGTGGGGCTGCGCCGCTTCGATCGAGATGATATTGATCGCTGTATCCTCCAACTCTTCCAGATAGGAATAGCCGTTCGGCTTCGCGGCGCCTTTGTGAACGTGGGCGTAACCGAAGCAAACGTGAAGTGCAGTCTTTCCGGAAATTCCGCTGATGGCGCGATTGAGCGCCTTGACGGCGTAAACTCGCGCCTTGTCTGACCGTGCCTGCAGATAAGGCTCGTCGAGCTGAACAATGTCTGCCCCTGCCGCGAAGAGCGCATGAGCTTCCGCATTCACGGCGTCGGCGTAATCGAATGCGAGCGCTTCATCGCTTGGATAGAAATCATTTTGTGCCTGCTGGGTCATCGTGAATGGACCCGGGATGGTGATCTTGATCGGGTGCGTCGTGTACTGTTTGAGAAGCGGGATGTCCTGGGCTTCGATTGCCGAGACGCGTCGAATTGGACCGGTAATACGGGGCACAGGATTGGCGGCGCCGGTTCTGTCCATAGCGACGCCAGGATTGTCGATGTCGATGCCGCTCAAAGAGGTGGCAAGACGATTGGAGTAGCTTTCGCGGCGCATTTCGCCGTCGCCGAGTATATCGACGCCCGCGCGTTCCTGATCTCTGAGAGCAATGATGGTCGCGTCGTCCTGCGCCTGCGTGAGCATCGGCATGGGAATGCGCCACAAATCCGCAGCCCGGATCCGGGGTGGCAATCGGCTTTTCAATCTTTCGCGATCGATTAGCCAGTCCGGTTGCGGATAGCTTCCGACGATCGTTGTTGGGAGTTTGGGGAGGGTCATGATGCTTTGGACAAACATACCTGTCGCTTCTGGCTGTGTTCAGGCAGGCGGCCTGTGCTACAAAATACATTAGAGTGCTAAGCGTCTATCAGCGATCAACCCCTGTCAATCGTGATTTCACACGGTTTGTTTGCGTTTTTGACGGATCCGCCATATCCATAGCACGCGATCGGATTTCGCGCATTGGCCATGGCAAAATCGAAAAAGAAACTGAACGTCGACTATTTTGATGATCCCCTAAATAGTTTCGGCTATTTGCTGAGAATTTCGTTCCGTTCTTTTTCTCGCGCGCTCGAGAAACGGACCATTCCTTTCGGCGTGACGAGCGGGCAGTGGCGCTTCCTCCGCGTATTGTGGACGAAGGACGGAGTGACTCAACGCGAGCTAAGCCGCCGTGTGGGCATGCGGGAGCCGACCACGGTCGCCGCGGTGAATTCCCTGGAACGTGCCGGTTTGGTAGTTCGGAAAAAGAGCCATCTTGATCGGCGAAAAGTTCACGTATACCTCACGGCCCGCGCGAAGCGTCTCAAGGCGAAGCTGATGCCCTTCGTTGCAGAAGTGAACAAGATCGGACTCGACGGGCTTTCGCCGGGGGAAGTCGTACTTGCACGCCGGACGCTTCTGAAAGTCATGGAAAACTTCAGCCACGAGGACCGAGACTCCTATCAGAATGCGGACATGCACATCCGCATTAGCTCGGACGGCGAAGGTTAGAGATTTCAAATGCGTGCGCTGATCCAATCGACCACGAGGTCGGCGACTTTTTCGCGGTGAGCAATCGAATCTTCGAAGTAGTGCGCGCCCGAAATCAGCTTAAGCGTTTTGTCCTTCGAGCCGATCGCGTCATAGATCGTGTGGGCATCAGACGGGAATACACCCATATCTCCAGTGCCCTGCACGACGAGAGCTGGCAGATTGAATTTGGCCAAATGATCACGTCCCCGGCATTTCGAGGTTTTGAGACTCCACATCGACAGCCAGGTCTTAAGCGTGTTGGCACGCCCGATTCCCGGCAGCAGGTTGGCCTGGGCGGGATGGCCCCGGTAGCAACCGGGACACGGCCGGTCAGAGGGATCGATCGCGGGATCCATGAACCGCAGATCGCCCCAGGTTCTGTAGAGCGGGAAGAGTATGTCTGGAATGCCGCCGGCATTGACGCGTGCCAGCTCCTTCTGCGCCCAATCGGTGATATAATCGTTGCGTGCACGTTGCGCCGCTCGGTAGCGCGCGATGAATTCAGGGCTATAGGGGGGGCCGTTCTTTGGATTGAATGGGTTTAGGGACTCGTCCGTCTTCGTGGGATCCGACTCATCGACGACCGAGGCGTCCATCCAATCGGTCAGCACTTCGGGGCGTCCTTGGTGCGCATTCATCGAGACGTATAAATCGGAACTTCCCAAACCACGAAGCGCCGCCTGTGTTGTCCCCTTCGAGGCGTAGACCAGAGTTGGCGAAATGACCTCGGACTGGTAGGCGCCCATCAATGAACCGCCACCGGAATTGCCAAAAATTACGACAGTTTCGATATTGGCTTTCTCTCGCAACCAGCGTACGCCCACGCCGATATCGATGAGAGCATGCTCGAGCAGAAACTGATCCTCCGCACCGCGATAGCGCGTATTCCAGCCCAAAAAACCAATGCCGCGCGCAGCGAAATAGGGCGCAATATAGTGTTCGGTAAAATCGACATTGTAGTGCGTCGCGATAAGCGCGACGCGTGGCCGTCTGCCTTTTGGCGTCCAATAAATTCCCTGGCAAGGGTGTCCGCCGGCCTGGATGCGGGGCGCGGTTGGCGAGACCAGACCCACAAATTGCGAATCTACTTTCTCGAGAAGATCGGCTTCGGTCACGTGAGAGTTTCCCCTCCAGTTTGCGGTCGATGGATTTCGTCAACCGCGCTTGGGCGCGAATACTTAGGTATCGAATGAATAGTATCGAGGGGCAGCTCCCGCTGTCCAGACGGGTGAGTAAACTTTAAGAAGGTCCAGATATTTGAATTGTCTGCGAAATTGAGACGGCGCGCACATGATCTCACCGCACCGACACGCCCACCGAGGATCTGTGCTTCTCCACTTGGCCGAGAGACTCGCGAAACAGGGAATCTTCGCGCCTCGCGGAGCCCAGTCTCCATCTCCGGAATCCAGACCTCCACTTCGGGCCTGAAGTGGGGGTCGAAGTTTTTGAACCCTTGGACGTTGCAAGAAACTGGCAGGTTGTCGCCAAGAGCCAGTTCAACCTCAATTAGCGGGCCGGTAACTCGGCAAACATGCGGTCATCGGACAGATGCAGGCGGGTAGAAGTGGGAGTATACGGGTGCTCGCGCTGAGCTTCGTTCAATTCTCGTTTGCAGTTCTCCAATTGCCCGTATGGTCCGTTCCGAATGTCGGTTGCCGGCTTATCTGCAAGTTGTTCGCTCTAGGAGGGCGAGTGCAAATTTGCATGCAATATTGTCCTCGTAGCGTTTCGCAAGAATTCTTACTCGCCAATCGCGGGAAAAAGTCAGGGAAGAATACATGAATTCCATCCTTGAGACCTTGGCGGTGATGACGCCAAATCCAAATCCACCTTCACTCGGTTCGGCGCTCGCCGCGACTGCCGCGCGCCAGAACGATCTCTGGGTGGTGAAATGCTCGGACCAAACCTGTAGCTGGGAACAGTTGCACCGGCGCACGAACAGAATTGCCCGGGGCCTTATTTCTCGGGGAGTAAAATTTGGAGATTTCCTGACGATCGCCCTTCCCAACAGCATAGATTTCATCGAAGCATTTTATGCCGCGTGGAAGATCGGCGCGATTCCGCAGCCCGTGTCGTGGCGCATGCCCCTGACCGAAATGATATCTATAGTCGACCTGGCGAATCCCCCTGTCGTCGTAAGCGACACCCCGCTGGACGTAGGCCGCCCCGTTGTGACAATCGGCGATCTGCTGGCTGCGTCTGACGACGACAGCGATTTACCGGACGTGATTTCGCCCGCATGGAAGGCGCCGACGTCCGGCGGTTCGACCGGCAGGCCGAAACTCATCGTCGCAGGACAGCCCGGCGTCCTCATGGAGGCTGCGGCAGTTCGTTGGCGTATCGCGCCGGACGATGTGGTGCTGATGCCTGGACCGCTCTATCACAATGGCCCCATCGTCACCGCATTTCCGGCGTTGATGGTTGGGGCATCGATCGTTGTGATGCCAAAATTCGATCCCGAAGAAACGCTGCGACTGATCGAAAAGCATCGCATCACGTGGGTCTATCTGGTGCCTACGATGATGAATCGAATCTGGCGGTTACCCGAGGAGATTCGCAGGAAATACGATTTGTCCTCACTGAAGACGGTATGGCATCTGGCCGCTCCATGCCCGGCATGGCTCAAGGAGGAATGGATCAACTGGCTTGGTCCTGACGTCGTATGGGAGCTCTACGGCGGGACAGAAGGCGTCGCCGCCACCATTATCAGCGACAGGGAATGGCTGACGCATAAAGGCTCGGTGGGACTTTCGACGCCCGGCGCGGAAATAGAAGCGTTCTCGCCGGATGGTCAGATGCTTCCGAGAGGCGAAACCGGGGAAATCTTTATGAGACAGAAACCGGGACTGCTCCCCACCTATCGCTATGTTGGTGCGGAAACACGCGGGCTGGACGGCGGATGGGAATCGATTGGCGACATCGGCTGGCTCGATGCCGAAGGATATCTCTATCTCGCCGACCGTCGCACAGACATGATTCTTGTCGGGGGCGCGAATGTGTACCCCGCCGAAGTGGAGGCTGCAATCGATGAGCATCCCCTGGTTCAATCCAGTTGCGTGATAGGGATTCCGGATGAAGATCTGGGAAATCGCGTTCACGCGATCGTGCAAGCGCGCGAAGGATTGACAGAAAAAGAGCTCGAGCAACATCTGGCTGACCGGCTCGTGCGTTACAAGCGTCCGCGCTCAATCGAATTCGTCACCCACCCGCTGAGGGACGAGGCCGGCAAGGTGCGCCGCTCGCAGCTGCGCGAACAGCGTCTTGCGCCTCGCGATAAATAGCATTCCACCTGTTTGATCGGGCCGGAAGCTCGTCCGGCGCGGCGGCAGCGTCAAACGCTCCGGGCTTCCCGCACTTCAGGGCGCCCTCCCGCCCGCCGCGCGGGCAATGTCGAACCAGCTCTGCGGCGAGCTTTCGCCGGTATAGCTGAGGGCGTCTGACGAGATACGCCGATCGCTATTCTGAATAGTTATTTTTTGCTTGATAACCATAAGGGAGAAACCACTTCGCTTTCCCCGTTTCAGTTCGCGCGGGTCCAGGTTTCTGAGCGGCAGAAGATGAGACGGCAGCCTTCGACCTCGAGCGTGTTGGGCGAGGTGAGCGTCAAAGTCGAGTCATGCGTTTCGTCGCCAGTTTGCGGATCATAGACGCTGCCGCCACTCCATCGCGGCGGACCTCCGCCATAGCCTTCCAGGATCAAGACACCCTTGACTCGCCGTGCGCGCTTACCGGGATCGGGATTGTTGACGTCAGTCTGATCGGGATTGGCGCGCAGTTGGTTGCCGTCGACCACGCGCCCGCAAATCTCCGCGCCGCAAGGCTCGATAAGTACGCGTCCATTATTTTTCTCGGTTGCCCATAGTCCGAAAATACCGGTCGTTGCTGCGGCAGACGGCGTCGCGAGCACCGCCGCGCACAAGCAGAACAGACTAAGCCATCGCATGGCCGGGCGTCAGCGTTGCTTCCACTTTGGCAATCAGCATGCGGTCGTCGATGCGCCAGGGATGGAAGCCTGGTCTATAGTAGGCGAAATAGCTGGGGGCGGCGCGCCGCATGAGGCCGGGCTTGATCCACAGATAGCGAAAAAGCGCGCGCCAGCTTCGAAGATTGTCGATGCCGTCATGGCGGAAGAACTCGTGCACGCCGAACCCGATGAACTGGAAAAACATGATCGTGGTCAATGCCATCGAGAGGCACCGGAGCCACCATCGCCGCAGCGGCGAGAAGTGCCGCGTGGCAGCCAGAAACGTATCGAAGGCGACGGCCTTGTGCTCGATCTCCTCGATGGCGTGCCATTGCCACATGCGCTTCAGTTCCGCCGGCGCATCGGCGAGATCGTCACCTCCGGAGAGAAGAGCATGCGCGAGTATCGCTGTGAAATGCTCGAGCGCGATGGTGGCACAAAGCTGATTGAGCGGCGGAAGCGAACGCCCAAAGTCGAACCGGCTTTTGAGATAGCTGTCTATGCGGCTGAAATCGAAACCCTGGGCCGCGATGGCGTTGTTGAAGACGAGGTGCTCCCGGCTATGGACGGCTTCCTGGGCGGTGAATGCCTGGATTTGCTCGCCGAGCTTCGGATCTGCTGCGCTGCGATAAGGTCGCACAGCATCCATGAAGAAGCGCTCTCCCTGCGGAAATGACGCAGAAAGCGCGTTGAAGAAGGCTGTGGCGATCGGGTCGCCGCCCAGCCAACGGCCCGGCGACGATGATTGGCGCCCGAAGGCGATGTCGCGCGGATGAATGGTCAAATCGACCGGAGTTTGCGTTTCGGCCACGAAAGCGTGATCCTCCGACTGTCGACTCCGATGATAGTAAAACTGACAAAGATGTCAATACACAAATTGCGAAAGCAGACGTCACGCCAGGCGCCGCGCCGCCGCCGCTCAGCAAGCGAGGCCCGAAGTGAAGCGCTGGCCTCCGCGCGCAAGCTGCTGATGGAGCGCGGACCGGGTGCCGTCACACTTAAAGCCGTAGCCGAGGACCTCGGCATGACACACACCAACCTTCTCCATCATTTTGGCACTGCGGGCGAGCTGCAATCCGATCTGATGAGCGCGATGGTCCGTGACCTGGCGGAGGCACTCATGGAGGCAGTCGCGCATCTCAGATCCGACGAGGCTGCTCCGCGTGCCCTTGTCGATATCGTATTCGATGCCTTCGACAAAGGGGGCGCCGGAACGCTCGCGGCCTGGATATCGCTTTCAGGCAATCTGAGATATCTGGAACCCGTGCGCGTGGCGGTCGCCGAGCTTGTGAGTGCGATTGAGGCGAAATTCGTCCATGAGGCAGGCGATCCCCATCTTGGTGTTACGTCGGCGGTGTTGTTCATCGCACTCATGGCGTTTGGCGATTCCGTGATCGGCGAGTCACTGAAAGACATGCTTGAGCGCGAGCGCGCCGCCTCGCGCAAGGTCGCCGCTTTTCTCCTACCGAAGTTTTTCTTCTAGCGCTGTTCCCGATGGAGATTATCTACTCGAGCCAATTCTACGCTCTCTCTTCGTGGCAGGGCTCGACCGTGCCAGCTATTTCGTCGGCAACAGGATTATGTCCTGAATGGCTGGCCGGGCGGCCAGCCATATATAGCCGGACCTCTACGCCGGCCAGGGTGAGATAGTCTAATCCAATTTCAACCCGCTTCAGCACCGCAGGAAAGAAGCCCGGCGCCACGCGCGCAGCCGGGTTCCAGAACCACTCGCCCCCCCCGCGGCCTCCAGGCAAGAAAATCTTTTCGTCTCCTGCCTGGTCGGGCGAGAGTATTTGCATTTTCCCCAACCCGGCAGCATGTTTGCCCGATCTAAGGAATTGACATTAGTGTCTATAGTCAGGGGAAATACGGACCGCCGCCGTGTCCGGCGCCGCCGCTCGCCGGAGGAGGCGCGCGATGAAGCGCTGTCCTCTGCGCGGAAGTTGCTCCTTCAACACGGCCCCGGCGGCGTGACACTGGTTGCCGTTGCCGACGATATCGGCATGACGCACGGCAACCTAATCCATCATTTCGGTTCGGCCGCCGAACTCCAATCGGCACTGATGGGCGCCATGGTGCGCGACCTGGCGGCAGCGATCGGCGCAGCTGTTGCCCATGTGAGGTCGGATGAAGGCGCTCCGCGAGAGTTGGTCGACATCGTTTTCAACGCTTTCGACAAAGGGGGAGCGGGGATGCTGGCCGCCTGGATCGCTTTGTCCAATAAGCATGCCCATTTGGAGCCGGTTCGGGCCGCAGTGGACGGCCTCGTGCGCGCCATCGACGAACGTTCGACGTCAGAAGGCGCCCCTCGGCCAAGGCACATCCAATCGGCGATTCTTTTTGTCACCTTGTGCGCCTTCGGGGACGCGGTGATCGGCCCGCATTTGCGCGAGATGCTTGGCAGAGATCAGGATTCGGTACGGCGGGTGGTGGCCCATCTGCTGCCTTCCTTTTTCTAGGAGTCCCGCGGCGCAGCGCAATTCACCGCGCCGCACCATTTCTTAAGCCCGTCGGACTTGCGCGCCCGCAATGGAACTTTTTGTTTCCGGCGCGTGGGTCGTGCTAGTTTCGTCATCGGGAAATGCTTCTTCTCGCCATCGACATTCTTGTCAACAGCTATTGACATTGATGTGTGTATAGGGTTTTGATTTGCCCAGAGAAGAAATACCGCGCGAGAAATCGCATCGAGCGAGCGAGATGCGCGGAGGCCGGAGTCAAGTCCGGCCGGAGGAACGGGGAGGTTAATGTCCAAGAGTTCTGCCCCGCGTTATGCGCTTGTGGGGTGCGCGGCCGCGATAACGCTGGTCGCTAGCGCGCCCGTCGTGATCGCGCAGAGTTCTGGGAGCTCTGGCGGAATTGAGACCGTCGTCGTTACTGCGCAAAAACGCTCGGAAAACATCCAGAACGTGCCGATCGCGATCTCGGCTTTCACACAGAAGGATCTCCAGGCCGAACAGATCGCGGGCGGTCCCGATCTGATAAAAGAGATTCCCAATCTCACTTTCTCCAAAACCAACTTTACCGGTTACAACATCCAGATTCGCGGTATCGGAACTCAAGCCATTTCGGTGACCACCGATCCGGCGGTCGCCATCGCCTTCAACAACATACCCTTCATCCGCAATCACTTCTTCGAACAGGAATTTTTCGACGTCGAGGACGTCGAAGTGCTGCGTGGGCCGCAAGGCACTCTCTATGGCCGCAACGCTCCGGCCGGCGTCGTCAATATCGTTTCCGCGAAACCCACGGACGAGTATCAGGCGGACTTGTCTGTCGACGTTGGCAACTACAACGAGCGGCGCGTGGAGGGAATGGTGAACGTTCCCATCGTCGATAGCCGCCTGGATCTGCGTGTTGCGGGGGAATGGACCAGCCGGGATGGTTATGAGTTCAACACCGAGACGGGGCAGAGGATCGACGGCCGCGACCTATGGTCGGGACGAATGTCGCTGCACTATGAGCCGCTCGCGAGACTCAAAGCCGATCTGATCTGGGAGCACTTCGGGGAAGATGACGACCGGGCTCGCTCCACCAAACAGCTTTGCGAAAAAGATCCGGGCCCCTCGGTCGTCAATGGTCCCGCAGGTCCGCAGGTTCCGAGTGCGACAAATTTCGGCTCTGCCTGGCTAACGCAAGGATGTCTTCCGGGCTCGCTCTACGGAGCGACTTCCTTTCAGACACCCAACGGCGCCGGCATACCGTTCGTTGATGCCCTGGAATTGTTTACACCCTATGTCGCGCCAGGTACGGACCCATATGCCGGCGAGACGCAATCGCCCAATCTTCGTGTCATCTCTTCGCTCCTGAACCCGAGATACAAAGTCAAAAGCGATACGTTGGAACTCAACGTGGAGTATGCCTACACCCCCGCGCTCACTTTGGATTGGCAAGTCGGCTACAACAACGACTTCCTGTATTCAACAGAAGACTATAACCGCTTCAACACGGCGCCCATATTCATGGACCCAGGCGGGCGCACGCTTGTGGGCAGCGACGGCGAATATTGCGATCCGCAACTCGGCTGCTCCGGCGGAATGGTCGGTCAGGACGTATCCAAGGAAAACTCCCAGCAGTTTTACGAGGAGCTACGGCTGAGTTCGGACTATACCGGGCCGCTGAACTTCGTCGTGGGCGGCAACTACCTGCGATATCACACGCTGGAAGACTACTACGTCACTTTCAACGCGCTCAGCCTGTTCACGGAGTACGTCAACTCCCTCAACGGCGGATCGCCGCTTCCTCAGAATTCACAGCACATCCCCTTCAACCCAACGTTGGCCAATAGCTGCGGTCCGATGCCGGCTAATCCCGCCAATCTCGACCAAACCTTTCTGGGATTGGGCTGTGCCTATGTCGATCCCAATTCGCTGGGCAACATCAACGGCAAGGGTCACAATTATTTTCTCAGCATAAATCCTTACTGGGTGAATTCCTGGGCCGGGTTTGGCGAAGCCTACTACCAGGTCACGCCCGGCCTGAAACTCACGGGCGGCCTGCGCTTCACCGACGACGAGAAGAGCTTCGAGGAATACCCGAGCTGGGCCGGGATTGCGTATGAAGGTATTCCTTCCGCGGGTTTCCTCAATCAGAGCTGGCAGGAACTTACGGGCCGCTTCGTGGCGACCTGGACACCCAAGCTCGACTTCACCGATCAATCACTTCTCTACGAATCTTACTCGCGGGGCTACAAGGCCGGCGGCGCCAATCCGCCTGGCGTCGTTCCAGTTGTCAGCGGCGGTGTCGACTACAGCTCGCCCAGCGACACGACCCATCCGCTCACATTCAAGCCAGAGTTCGTCAACGCCTTTGAGCTCGGAACGAAGAATACGGTGCTCGGCGATACGATGACGTTGAACGGCGATGTCTTTCTGTACGACTACCGAAATTATCAGATATCCCAAATCGTCGATCGCACCTCGGTCAATCTCAACTTCAACGCCGTCGTCAAGGGCGCGGAGATCGAATCCACATGGCAGCCGATAGACGGGCTGGTCTTCAACCTGTCCAGCGGATTCCAGGACGGAACCCTCGCAAGCGGATCGCAGGCGATTGATCTGATGGACCGCACGGCGGGTCATCCCGGCTGGCTTGTCGTGAGACCCTTCATCACCGCCACGTCGAATTGCATCCTTCCCACCTATGTCGTCAATGAATTGCTCGCGAATGGCGGGCTGACTGTTGGATGTACGCAGGCCTACAGCGAGGGTCTCGATCCGGTGACCGGGCGTCCTTATGTACCCAATCCGTCGGGCTTTCCCGGATATCCCGGCTTTAATCCTGCCACGGCCCCGAACGGAGGCCAGGGGTTCGCCAAGAATTTGAGCGGCAATCAGCTTCCGAACGCACCGCACTTCACGCCATCGGCGGGCGTGCAATATACGATGCCAGTCGACGGCGACTGGGCGGCCATTCTGCGCGCTGACGTTTACTATCAATCAGATTCGTTCGCGCGGGTGTTCAACGACAAGCCCTACGATCAGCTGCGAGGCTATAGCAACGTCAATCTTTCGCTGACGGTTACAGACGCCGAAGGCTGGAATGTCATGGCCTATGTGAAGAACCTGTTTAACACGACGGCCATCACGGGCGCATTTCTCAACAGCGACGACACTTCGCTGACGACCAATGTTTTCGTGACCGATCCGCGGCTCTTCGGAATACGGATCAGCAAATCATTCTGATGCGGAACAATCTGCCCATGGAAACCTCGCGAGACTCGATAACTCCGACCGATGCCAATTCCCCCGTCGCCGCAACGGAGCGACTTTGTGACCGGGGGATGCTGTCGCTCCACCACCAGGCGCGTCAGGCGCCGACCAACCAAGGATGAAACGTCATGAAAACAGCCATCGCTATCATTGCCAGCCTCATGTCGGTCGGCATCGTCGGCATTGCCCCGGCAGCCACCTACCACCTCACTCCGGAGAACAAAAGCTTCACGGGCTCGGGCACGACCTCGGCCACTAAGGACGGCATCACCCTAAAGTGCACCGCGAAGTTCACGGGTAACGTCGACGGCACAGGTGTCGGCCATATCACGGGCGGCACATTCAGCGGCGCGCTCGGCTGCAGCGCTGTCACACTCAGCGACCTGCCGTGGACTTCGCCGGCCGTCAGCAAGACCACGGTCGATATCCAGAATGCGACCTTTGATTCGCCGATCGGTGACTGCGGACCCGGCACGGTGCCTGTAACCGTCAAGAAAGGCGTCATCAGTTTCACCAACGTACAACTCGCCGGCAGCTGCACGATCAGCGGTAAAATCACAACCACGCCCACGGTCGCGATCGTCAAGTAGGCGCGGACCGGACCACAGACCTGACCAACGGCGGCTGGTCAATGCCGCCGTCGGTTTTTTTGACCGCAGATAGGTCAATCTCCGTCGGGCGAATTGGCGGACCAGACGACAACATCGCCAGGCTTCAGTCCCGAGAGCACTTCCACCCCGTCAGCCGCAACTTCGCCGATACGAACGGGGACGCGCCGGGTTCCTCCGGCGTCCTTTACCATGACGAAGGTGTCAGGGGCGGTGCCCTGGATCGAAGCCGCTGGGGCTACAAGCGCATTGGGATTGCGATAGAGATCGATTGACAGGGTGGCGCTCATGCCGATGCGGACGACCGCCGTCTGAGCTGCCGTCAGCGGATGAAGGCGGGCGCTGGCGGCAAAGGTAACGGCGGAGCCCTCGCTCCCGGACTCTGGGACTGCTTCGCCGGCGACGGTGGCAACGGTTCCATCCAGCACGAGGCTGTCGAAACCCGGGCCAGTGATCTCGACGTGCTGTCCCGGACGAACGCGATTGGCGTCTGCTTCGCTCAGTTGAAAGGCCACCGCGAGGCCGTTCGGACGGGCGATGTCACCGATCAGTTGGCCTTTCACCAGACTCATGCCCGGATGAACGGTTTGAGCCGCCGCTTCATTCTTTTCGCTGGGAGGATGGACAATGATACCGGAAGCCGGCGAGCGCACGATTGCCTCGGCACGCTCGGCCTCGAGTTCGTTGAGCCGCGCCTTGGCGGTCCCGAGTTCGATCGCGGTCATCCGCCGGTTCGCGGCGTCACCTTTCTTAAGGGCTTCGGCCAGTTCCTGACGGGCGGCGGAGACCGCCATTTCCTGATTGCGTTGTTGCTCGATGAGCGCGTCGTACTCGTCGCGAGCGACCAGCCCGCGGTCGAGCAGATTTTTGGTCTCGGTGATCTTGCGCTGCGTTTCGCTCAAGTCGAAGGCGGCTGCTGCCGCCGCTCGGCGGGCTTGCGACACTTCCAGTCCGGAAGACCAGCCGGCCATGTCCGCCGCCGCTTCGGATGCCTTCAGATATTCCGCCTCCGCCGCGTCGCGCTGCCGTTCGATTTCCGATGTGTCGAGGGTAACCAGCGCCTGGCCTTTGGTGACCTTCGCGCCATATTCGAATCCCACCCGGCTGATCTTGCCGTCGAACGGCGCTGTGACGGTCACGACGTCGCCCGGAGCAATGATGCCTGTGACGCCGAGCGTCGCGGTAAAGGGGCGAGACTCGATGACGGAGCTATGCTGACCGGCCGTCTGGCCGCCGTCGACGCATCCGTGCATCAGGGCAAAGCCAACGATGAAAGTGATCACGACGGCCGTTCCGATGCCAAGCGCGGCAGGTCGCGATCGCAAAGGCGCAAACCGGTTCGAACTCATGATCATAGCATAACCGAATGCTCCTGAGAGGGCGACGCATGCCCGGCCCTGGTCCCCGCATCGCTGATCATTCCGCGCGCAACGCCTCGATTGGGCTCAGCCGCGCCGCTCTGATCGCTGGATAGATGCCGAATGCGAGGCCGACCACGGTGGCGACGCCGGGCCCCAACGGCAGGACCCAGAGAGCGAGGCTGGGTGTCCAACCAGACAATCGGGCGGTGACGAGCGCCGCCAGCAGACCGCAAACCAGCCCGGCCACACCGCCGACGAAAGCCAGAACGGCAGCCTCGATCAGGAACATCAGCCCAAGATCGCCTGGCGTAGCCCCGACGGCAGCACGCAGGCCGATTTCCCGCCGCCGCTCCATTACGCCCATGAGCATGACATTCATCACGCCTATGCCGCCCACCAGCAGGGAAATCGCGCCGACCGCGGTCAGCAACTGACCGTGGATGACTTTCTGGGCGTTCATGCTCTTGATGACATCGCGGGCCTTGATCACTTGCAGCGTCGCGGTCGGGTTGGCGAGCAGCGACGAAATGCGTCGACCGGCCGCGTCCAGATCGGTCTCCGGGCGTAAGCGCACGAGGGCGCTGGTCGGTTGCGGCGTATCGAACACGCGGCCCGCGCCACCCAGCGGTATCATCACTGCGTCATTGACATCGAGCGCGTCCAGCGGTGTGAAAGGCTGCGGACCGACTATGCCGATCACGGTGAAGACGTAACCTTTGATGGCGATTCTGGCGCCGGGCGTGATTGGTGCACCAGGCGCAGAAAGCTTTTCGGCTGCCTCGACGCCGACAACGGCGACGAGGCCGTCCGCGTCGAAGGGCGCTATGAAGCGACCTTCGCGCATCTCAAGGGTCATCAGCCGGGCAAGGCTCTCCGTCACCGCCGCCACGCCGACGGTGTCGCTCACACGTCCGGCCGTAACCGTGTCGTGTTCTGCGTTAAGGGGGGTCGCCGCTAACACCGAGGAATCCCTGAAGGGCAATTGTTCGACCGCCGTCCGGTCGAGGACGCCAGTCGCGTCCGCGTCCGCCGGCATGGCGTGAATGTTCAACATATCGACACCCAGGCGGCTGAACATCTTCAGCGTCTCCTGTTGCGCCATGTGAGCGGTCGTCAGCACAGCGACGATCGAGGCTGCGCCGATCAATATGCCAAGCAGGGCGAGCATCGAACGCTGTCGCTGGACGCGCAGATTGTCGAGCGCTTCGGCTATCGCTTCGCCGACCGAGAGGTGAGTTGCAGTGAATGGCCACGAGATCATGGCGCTGTGACATCGGTGATGATGCGGCCATCGAGCAATTCGATACGACGGTCGCAGCGGCCTGCTAGATCGCGATCATGGGTGATCATCAGCACGCTGACACCAAGGCGACGGTTGAGATCGCGCAGAAGGGCCATGACCTCCGCGGCGGTGACGCTGTCGAGGCTGCCGGTAGGCTCGTCGGCGAGTACCAAAGCAGGGTTGGCGACCAGGGCCCGCGCGAGGGCGACGCGCTGCTGCTGTCCGCCCGACAACATGGCTGGCCGATGCTCGGCGCGGTCGCTCAGGCCCACCTGGTCGAGCATGGCCAGTGCGAGCGGTTTGCGTTCGCCACGCGGCATGCCGCGATAGAGCAGCGGCAAGGCGACGTTTTCCCAGGCCGTCAGGCGCGGCAGCAGGTTGAACGACTGGAAAACGAAACCGAGAAGCCTGTTGCGCCGGCTCGCGGCGGCGTCAGCCGCATCATAGTCGATGGTTTCGCCGGCCAGGCATACGGACCCCGCCGTCGGCCGGTCCAGCAGTCCGACGATATTCATCAGCGTGCTCTTGCCCGATCCCGACGGACCCAGAATGGCGCAGAACGACCCGTTGTCGATCGCGAAGCTCACCCCCCGCAGCACGGGAACGGGTCGCGTGGCCGCACTATAAGTCTTCTCAAGATCGCGCACTTCCAGGATTGCCCGGGGCGCCGACAATACGGCGTGTTGCGCTGCACCGTGAGGCGATACGTTCATCGTTGAAAGCGCGCCTGTTGTCGAAAGACCCTGCATGGAAGACGCAGACTAACACCGATCGGCTTCCGTTTCGAAATCGCAGCCGGCTCGCATTGATCTCTGCATTCCCTTACTTTCATCTGTATCATCCGTCGCTGGCGGCGATCATGGTGGCGGCGTCAGGGGTCGGGAATTGGACGGTCGCGTTTTGAAATCTGGGCTGGTGTGGCGGATTTGAAGTTCTATCGCGGCATTCGTCAAAGGCGATCTCCTTCGGCCGCCCTCACATGGGTAGCCGCCGCGATATTGATCCTGGGCGCCGGCAGTGTGAAGTCGCAAGTCCTGCCGCCCAGGCCGCCCGGCACCTCTCCGCCCGCGCCGACGCCAACGACAGTGGGATCGCGCCTGCCGATCAGCCTGGCCGACGCGGTGTTCATCGGCTTACGGGACAATTACACCGTCAGGTCGGCCTATATCGCGCGTGTGGCGGAGAAATTCGATCTCTTCGTGGCGCAGTCGCGGTTTCACCCGACTGCGCAGTTGAGCGGCGAGTTCGATGCATCGAGCGTCTCTGGCGTCGGCTCGACGACCACCAGCCTGACGCCGACTGCCAGCTGGCTTATCCCCACCGGAGCGCAATTCCAGTTTTCCTGGTCGAGCGTGGACATTCGCACAGATGGGATCGACCAGGGAACTGGCACAGCCAGCTTGAACGTCACCCAACCGCTGCTGAAAGGGGCCGGGATTGCGGTCAACATGGCTCCCGTCCGCATCGCCGAATTGCAGGAGAAGATCAATCAATTGACCCTGAAATCGACGGTGATCGACACGGTGACCAATATCATTCTGGCCTATCGCACGTTGCTGGAGGCGCAGGAACAACTTGTGATCGCCAAGGATTCGCTCGACCGCTCGCGCGCGCAAATGGCCACCGATCAGGCGCTGATTGACGCCGGGCGGATGGCCGCGTCGGAAATCGTGCAGACGCAGGCAGACATCGCCAACCAACAGGTTGCCCTGCTGGAGGCCGAGCAGACCCGCAACAGCGCGCAGCTGGCATTGCTGCAGCTTCTGGCCATGGATCTGCATACGGACATCGTGGCAGCGGATCCGCTGAAGGTGCAGCACGTCGCCATCGACCTCGATCGCGCCATTGCGACCGCTCGCGACGATCGGCCCGATTATCTCTCGCAGATGCGCGCCGTGGAACAGGCGCATCAGAACCTGCTGGTGGCCAAGAACAACCGGCTGTGGAATCTCTCATTGGTCGGAAGCGTACAGCACACGATTTCGCATGGCGGCTTGACGCCGATCAATCCGGCGACGGGACTGGCGGCGAACGCGACAGGAACCGGCGCCAGTGCGGGAGTCCAGCTTACCATCCCCGTCTGGGACTATACGCTCGAACAGGCAGAGGTTCAGGCGACCACTACGGAGCGCACGCAGGAAGTGCAGCTGAAGAACCTGGACCAGCAGATCGAAGCGCAGGTGCGCGACGCCGTGCAGGGCGTTGAGCTCACATGGCGGCGCGTCGAGACGGCGCGCGAGGCGCGGGACCTGGCGGCGAAGACGCTAGATCTGGAACGCGAGAAGCTGCGCGCCGGACGTACCTCCAATTTCGAAGTGCTGAGTTTCGAGACCAATCTGCGCGCAGCGGACAGCCAGTCGTTGGCGGCGGCGATCAGCTATCTCGACGCGTTGACGCAGCTCGATCAGCAGTTGGGAACGACATTGGATACGTGGAAGATCGGCTTGAACCCGTGAAAAAATTCAAATGGGAGCGATCAGCGCAAAATCTCCTTCCTCGCCTCGTGGCGCCACCTCGCAGGACAATGACGCCTCCCGATTTCCGATCTATAGTGCCCGGCAGCGGGGGCAACATCGTGCAGTTTGATCCCAGGATTGCGACGGGCTACGGCCTGGTTGACCGCAGGCGGGTGCTGAAGGGTATTGCGACAGCTGTTCCACTGTTCACGATCGCGCCGAACAATGCGGGCGCGACTCTCGAAAACAAATGGCGGTCGCTGGCCGAGGATGTGCGCGCGCAGATGGCGTGGGCATGGCGCAATTATGAGGAGTATTGCTTCGGCCAGGACCAGATAAAGCCGGTGAGCGGTGGTGCGGAAGCCTTTTTCTTTCCCGGCGGTCCTTCGCTCGGACTTTCCATCGTGGAAGCACTCGACACGCTTTATGTGATGGGCCTCGATGCGGAAGTAGAAGCGGGCATCCGCTGGATTTCGGACAATCTGAAATTCGACATCGACGGAGATGTACAAGTTTTCGAGACCGGCATTCGCATGGTGGGTGGTTTGCTTTCCGGCTGGCATGGCACGCGGGAAAAGAAGCTGCTCGCGCTTGCGAAGGATTTGGCCGACAGGCTCTCGGTTGCCTTCACCAAATCGCCGACGGGCATGCCTTATCGCTTCGTGAATCTGAAGACCGGCGTGGTTCGCGATCCGGTGAGTTTCCCGGCAGAGATTGCGACCTATGTTCCGGAATGGGGAACGCTCGGCAAGGCAGTGGGCAACAAACACTATTTCGATATGGCCAAGCGCGCCGCGAAGGCATTGTTCGACCGCCGCTCCAAGATCGATCTCGTTGCCGACACGATCAATATCGAGACCGGTGCATGGGTCAGCCGTCGCGCTAGCATTGGTCCTCCCAGCGATTCCTACTTTGAATATCTCTGGGACGGTTGGCAGCTCTTCGGAGACCCCGATTTCAAAAACTGGTATGACGTCCATGCCCGGGCCATCGTCAAATATCAGGCGCAGGAAGCAGACGGTCGTTTGTGGTTCCCGCAGGTCGATTTTGAGACCGGCACGATTCTTGATCACCACCAAAGCGAGCTGGCGGCGTTCTATGCCGGACTTTTGGGGCAGGGTGGGGACATGGCGCGCGGCAAGGCCTATCTCGCGTCCTGGGCAGATGTACAGGCGCGCTATGGCGTGCTGCCGGAAGGCTTCGACTATTCGCGCTCGACGCCGGACCGGGTGACGAACGAATTGAGGCCGGAGTTCGCGGATTCCTGCCTCAATCTGTTTCTGCTGGAACCCGACGACCGCTACCGCGAACTCGCGCGTACTCATTATGAGAAGATGAAGGAGACAAGTCGTGCGCCCTTCGGCTTTACCATCATCAACGACATCACGACCAGCCCCATGAAGCAGGGCGATCTCTGTCCGGGCTATTGGTGGAGCGAGCAGATGAAGTACTACTGGCTTCTGTTCTCCGACACCAATCGCTTCGATTACAAGACCAACTATCTATCGACCGAAGGAAACGTCTTTGTCGGACTCAAATGACGGCCGCTTCAATCCGTCTTTCGCGACTGTCACCACGCTTTTCTTCATGTGGGGCTTTGTAACTGCGTCCATCGATCCGCTGGTGCCCAGCGTGCGTGCGGTGTTCAGCCTTTCCTACGCGGAATCGATGCTAACGGAGTTCGCCTTCTTCCTCGCCTATGGCGTGGTGTCGATCCCCTCGGCGCTGGTGCTGGAGAAGATGGGTTATGCGCGCACCATCCTCATTTCGCTGGTCGCGATGACCGCCGGCTGCCTGCTGATGCCCGTCGCCACACATGCGAGCGCCTATTGGCTCGTGCTGATCGCGCTGTTCGTGATTGCTGCCGGCATCGCGCTGCTGCAAGTCGCTGCCAACCCGCTCGCGGCGCAACTAGGAAGACCGGAGGGCTCTCATTTCCGCCTAACCCTGTCGCAGACTTTCAATTCGCTGGGAACGGTGATCGCGCCGATCATCGGTTCCTATTTGATCCTGCGTGGCGGCGTGTTCGCAGGCGCGGCCAATGCGGTCAGTCGGGGCGCTACATTGCGCAATGTCGATACGCAGTTCTTCATCATTGCGGTCGTCATGCTCCTGCTCGTGCTGCTAATGTGGCGTCTGCGCAGGTTACTGCACGTGCCGCATGAGATGGACGACGCCAAGGCCTCGCCGTTTGCAGCATTTGCCTCGCGCCGGGCGCTGTTCGGCGGCCTTGCGATTTTTCTCTATGTGGGCTCCGAGGTGTCTATCGGCAGCATTATGATCAACTTTCTCCACCAGCCAGCGATCATGAATGTGAGCTATGCAGAAGCGGGCCAACTGCTCAGCCTATATTGGGGCGGTGCGATGGTGGGCCGCGCGCTGGGCAGCGTTGTGCTGATCCGAGTGCCGGCCAACCGCGTGCTGGCGGCCTCAGCCGTCGTCGCGCTGCTGCTCTGTCTTGTGGTGACGCAGGAGGGCGGACTTGTCATGCTGACTTTCGGCAGCGGGAACGCGGGCAGGATTGCGGGTATCGCGGCCATCGCGGTCGGCTTCTTCAATTCTATCATGTTTCCCACGATTTTCTCGCTCACGCTGGAGCGCGCGAACGCCCCAACGGCATCGACGTCAGGTCTTCTGTGTACGTCAATTGTGGGTGGCGCAATCCTGCCGGTCATCACGGGCTACGCCGCCGATCATATCGGACTCGCATCCGCGTTTTTCGTACCTCTCATGTCTTATGCCTGCATTCTCTTCTTCGCCCTGGCCGGCGCGCACCGGAGCGCGGTCGTTGAAGCACCCGCGATCTAGGAGGAATCCATGCGGATCGTTCTTTCGCTCGCTGCGCTCGCTCTTGTTCTGGGAAGCGCGCAGGCCGCGCCAGAACCGGTGAGCGAAGTAAATCCCTTCATCGGCACCACCAACGGGGGCAACACCTATCCCGGTGCCACGCTGCCATTCGGCATGGTCGCATTCAGCCCGGAGGAAACGCCACTGCCGGGCCGTTCCTACCCCATTGCTGCGCCGGGAGGCTACGAGTGGCGCTCCAACGGCATCAAGGGATTCAGCCTTACCCATCTGTCGGGCACTGGCTGCACAGGCGCGAGCGGCGACATCCCGATCATGCCGGTGACGCGTCCCGTAGAACTGTCGCCGTCGGCCGACGACAGCTTCTCCATGTATTCCAGCTATTTCACTCACGATAACGAAACGGCGTCTCCCGGATTCTACAAAGTCGGGCTCGACAATGGCGTGACGGTTGAGCTGAGTGCCACGCAGCGCACCGGAATCGCACGCTTCATCTGGTCCAAGGACAAGGAAGACGCCAATCTTCTGTTTCGTACGTCGGATTCCGAAGTTGGCAGCAGCGACGCGAGCGTGAGCGTCGATCCGGCGAAGCGCGAAGTGACCGGCAGTGTCACCAGCGGAAATTTCTGCGGTTATCTTTCACCCGACCGGCGCGACAGTTATTACACGCTCTATTTCGTCGCGGAATTCGATCAGCCTTTCACCGCCGGTGGTGCATGGCAGGACGTGGCGCTGATCAAAGGCGCGCTTGCGGCGCAGGGCGGCACGACCTATGGCGATCGCGGTCATCCGCCGGGCCGCAAGGGCTCTGGCGCATGGATTGCGTTCGATCCTCTAAAGACACCGGTAGTGAATATGCGCGTGGGCATCTCCTATGTGAGTCTCGCGAACGCGCGGGCAAATCTTGCCGCCGAAGACCCAAAAGGCGCAACGCTGGAGAGCGTGCTAAGTACGGCGCGCAAAACGTGGAACGAAAAGCTCGGCGAGGTCACGGTCCAGGGCGGCACGGGGGACGAGCGCGTCGTGTTCTACACCGCGCTTTATCACGTGCTGCTGGAGCCCAATACCTATAGCGACGCCAACGGCGAATATCTCGGGTTCGACAAGACGGTTCACAAGGCTGCGGCGGGGCATGTTCAATACGCGAATTTCTCCGGTTGGGACGTCTATCGCTCGCAATTGCAGCTGGTGACATTTCTCGATCCGGGGACCGGCTCCGACATCGCGCAGTCGTTGTTCAATCAGGCCAGACAGAACAACGGTGTATGGGACCGCTGGACTCACCTGACCGGCGCGACCAGCGTGATGAACGGGGATCCATCGGCGCCGGCCGTCGCTGCGATCTATGCTTTCGGTGGCCGCGACTTCGATGTGAAGGGCGCCTACGCATCGCTGCTGACGGCCGCGACAGAGCCCGGTGCACTCGATCTCAACTCGCGCGGCTGCCCGGTGCAATGCGTGGGCGAGCGTCCTGGTCTCGATCAATGGCTGAAGCTGCACTATATGCCGGCCGGTGCGCCAGGCTGGGGCAGCGCCGCCGACACGCTTGAACTTGCGGCTGCCGATTTCGGCATATCGCAGCTTGCCGCCGAAGTCGGCGACGAGGTGAATTCGAAGTTGTTTCGAGACCGCGCAGGCTGGTGGCGCAATCTGTTCAATCCGAAGGCCTCACCCGAAGGCGGTTACATCCAGCCGCGCAATGCAGACGGCAGTTGGAAACTCGTCAACTTCAATGTGGAAGACGACGACGACTATGTCGAAGGCTCGGGCGCGCAATATCTCTGGATGGTACCATTCGATCCTGCTGGCCTGTTCGGGGAACTTGGAGGCAATGAAAGGGCGGAAGCGCGCATGGACCGCTTCTTCTATAATTCCGACGGCAGCCTTGCGGTGACGAAGGCGGGAGGCTCTCACGCCGAACTCGACAACGAACCCTCTATCGCATCGCCCTGGCTCTACGATTTCGTGGGTGCCCCATGGAAAACGCAGGAAGTCGTGCGCGCGGCGATGAAGCAGATATGGAAGAATGCGCCAGACGGCATTTCCGGCAACGACGATCTGGGCGAGATGTCGTCGTGGTATGTGTGGGCGGCGCTGGGTATGTATCCGCTCTATCCTGGCCGCGCCGAATTTGTGCTCGGCAGCCCGCTGTTCGAGCGGGCCAAGATCGACCGGCCGGGTGGACGCGTGACGATCGACGCCAAAGGCGCGGGCCTGGAGGCGCCTTACGTCACCGCACTATCGCGCGACGGAAAGCCTGTGACGCAGGCATGGCTGCCCGCGTCATTCGCGCAAAGTGGCGGGACGCTGGACTATACGCTGTCGAAAATACCGGGAAAAAACTGGGGTACAAGCCAGCGGGATACACCGCCATCTTTCGGTCCGTAGGAAAAGAGCTGGGCCCTGTACGCGATTTGCTGCGGCGATCGACTGCGGAACCAGATATGAGTGGTTGAGGGACAGTTTCCCGCGCCGGTGAGACAAACGACCTGGAACATGCATGCGGTGGAGCGTCGGTTCTGATATTTCAATCCGCGTTCCGCAAGATGCGCGGCGGCGGGCGCGATACCCCATGCGGCCAGAAGAGAATCGCGATATCTGTGCCTGAGTTGCTAAACCTTTTTGCCGCGGCGCACAATTGTTCAACGCATTTGCGCCGCCGAACAACACGGAGGAATTTGCGGCCTTGTCTGTCAGGACGAAATCTCGGTCGAAGAGGATTGTCTCGCCGCTACAGCAAAAGCAGCGCGCGCGCATATTGGTGGTCGCGCGACAGTTGCTTTCCGAATGCGGCTATGACGGTGTCACGATGCGCGATCTGGCGAAAAGAAGCGGCGTAGCGCTCAAGACACTCTATAACGTTTACGGCGGCAAGGACGAAGTGCTCATCGCCTCGGTCCAGGATCGAGTTGCGCAGGTGTTCGAGAGAAGTTTTGCCGCTGCCGGACGAAAAAGAGGCGTGTCTCTTCTTTTTCATTTTGTGGAAAGCGGTGGCGCCGCGACGATAGCGACGCCGACATTGTCCAAAGCGATCGCGCCGTTCGTTGCCGGGGCCGCCGACCGGTTCGGATTTCGACCGATCTACTATCGCTGTCACAAGCGCGCTCTGGATGAGATGGCGCTCGACGGCGACTTTCATCCCTGGGTGAATGCCGACGAGGTTCTCGATGCCATATTCACGGCGCTAACGGGCGTGCTGTTGGTCTGGGCCAAAGATCAAATCGGGATGAAATATTTGAATGTCTACAACCGTCTGGCCGTTTGTCAGGTGTTGGCGCTCGTGGCACGGGGCAAATCGCTTCAGCAATGCATGACTATCGCAAAGGCCGCCCACAGGGAAATTTATGGAAATCCCAAATTGGGTACCAGGCCGACGAGCTTTATGTTTCAACATCGCGTCGGGGGCAACTCATCCTCGCCTGCAATATGACGTACTCCAACAGACGCCACATCGGGATCAGGCCATCGCCGTAGTCGCCGTCCTACCCGAGCCTGTCGGCGAACAATGTCAAAAGCTCACGCCAGTGCCGTTCCGCGGCAGGCGCGTCATAAACAGGGAAGTCCGCCATCGTCCATCCGTGTAGCGCGCCCGGATAAACCTCGCAGCGGTGATCGATGCCCGCATCGCTTAGGGCTTTCTCAAGCCTGTCCGCCATCGCCGGCGGATAGGAGTTGTCCTTGTCCGCGCCGGCCACATAGATACGCCCTTTCATTTTGGGCGCGAGCCTGTGCGGGCTCAGTTCCGAATCCGTTGCCAGATTTCCGCCATGGAAGCTTGCCGCAGCGGCAATGCGATCAGGATAAGTTCCAGCCACGGTGAGCGATATCCCGCCCCCCATGCAATAGCCCGTGGTGCCGACCTTGCGACCGGCGACGTCTTTGCGCGTGTCGAGATAGGCCAGGAATGACTCGGTGTCCACGGCGGCGCGACTATTGTTGGTCGAACTGTAAAGGTGGCCGATCGCCCCCATCACGTCGCCGGATGCGAAAATCTTCTTCGGTTCCAGCGGCTCGTAGGGACCGGCACGATAATAAAGATCGGGCAAGAGTACGACATAGCCGCCATCGGCGAGCCGTTGGCTCATCTCGAACAATGTCGGCCGAATGCCGAGCCCGTCCATATAGAAGATGACTGCCGGCCGCGGTCCCGAGCCTTCGCGCTTGAAGACATGCGCGGGACAGTCGCCATCCCGGGTACGAATCGAAAGCTGTTCATGGTCCATCTTCCGTCCCTCTCTCTCCCGCGCATCGCCCGCAGCGATATCAATCCAGCCTGTTGGATGCTGCGTGGCGCCAATCGGCGCCGACGAGCCGATGGCAGCGTTACGCCGGATCGGCTCTATGCAAGTTCCTGTTCGATTGCCTGCTGAAGGATTCGATCCTGCGGTTCGACGTCCGGCGCGAACCGCGCGACCACTTCGCCGTTGCGCCCGATAAGAAACTTCTCGAAATTCCACAGGACGTCCCGGTCGTCATCCTGCGTGATGCCATATCCGGCGAGCTTCGCCTTGAAATTGCTGCCGGGCTTTTCCGTCGCATGTGGACGGGCATCAATCATGCTGCGGTAGAGCGGATGCTGATCGGGGCCCTTGACCGAAATCTTCTCGAACATGGGAAAACCGACGCCGAATTTGGTCGCGCAGAAATCGGCAATCTCGCTGTTCGTTCCCGGCTCCTGTGCGCCGAAATTGTTGGCGGGGAATCCCAGCACCACCAGCCCGTCTTCGCGTTTTTCTTCGTAAAGTTTTTCCAGACCTTCATATTGCGGCGTGAGGCCACATTGGGACGCGACATTGACAACCAGCAGAACCTTGCCGCGCCAGGCGCCAAGGGAGGTGCCCTGGCCGTCGATCGTTCTGATCGGAATGTCGTAGAGGACTTCGCTCATATAGCTCTCCGTGGGTTCATTCAAAAAAAATGCCGCAGGCATTTCGCCATGCGTTGGGCACCAGCCGACGTCTCGTGGGCTTCTCGGCTCCGACATACCAACTCCCGGCCAACAGGGAATTTAACAGGGAAAAAATAGGCGGAACTTTCCGGCAACGAATTCCCTGCTAGCAGGGAAATTAACAGGGAATTACATGAACAGGGAATAACAGGCGCGGGTTCCATCGACCTTTCCGGGGCTCTTTTGAATTCCCTGTTATTCCCTCAGCTGAGGGAATTTTCTCAGGGAAGTTTCACGCTGCGGCACACGCGCGACGACGTGACGGAGCGTCGTCGCCCGGTGGGTGTTTTTTCACAATGTCAAAGATCGGGCAGGCGGTTTTGGCTCTTGACGGCCTATAACCAATTTGGTTATATAGAAACCGAAGAACCACGTCAAGCCCGGGAAGCGGGAACGGCCCAGCAGGAACAAAACCATGACGGCTCAAGCCACACCGTCGATGCTGAACAAAGTGCCGGCCGTCACGCTCGCCTTCTGGATCATCAAGATCGCGGCGACAACGGTGGGCGAGACCGGCGGCGATGCGCTGTCCATGACGCTAGACCTTGGCTACCTTGTCAGCACGTTTATTTTTCTCGGGATATTCGTCGTTCTCCTCGCGGGCCAGATCGCGGCAAAACGATTCCGCCTGTTTCTTTATTGGGCTGTCATCGTCGCGACCACCACCACAGGCACGACGATCTCCGATTACCTCGACCGCACGGCAGGCCTGGGTTATCCGCGCGCATCGTCGCTGTTGTTTGCGGGCGTATTGGTTTCGCTGGCGTTGTGGCGGCTGACGACAGGTTCGGTTTCGGTGAACCGGATTACCACGCGCAGGGCCGAATTTTTCTACTGGATCACGATATTGATCTCCAACACGCTTGGAACGGCGCTGGGCGATTTCACGGCCGATTCGATGAGTGCCGGTTTCGAGGGCGGCGCCTTGATCTTCGGTGCGGCGTTGGTCGCGATCGCGTACCTCTATTTTTTCACCCGGGTCGACCGCACGTTCTTGTTCTGGTCGGCGTTTGTTCTGACACGTCCTCTGGGTGCGGTTTCGGGAGATATTCTGACGAAGCCCCTGCATCAGGGCGGTCTTGCGCTAGACCGGATCACCTCATCTCTGGCGATCGCAGGGGTTATGATCGTTTGCATCCTGCTCACGGAACAGCGCAGCGAACGGCAGGCATCTCAAGGTGGAAGTGGGGACCCCGTCCACTAGCAGGATGTTGAAGAACGAGCCGAGGTTTGTGGAGTCTGGTTGCAGCAGATCAGGATGGATGCCGGTTTCGTCGTTGATGAGCACCCTTGCGCCGGAACCAGCCAGACCCCGCGCGATGGCACGGCCGATGCCTGCCGTTGAACCGGTAACAATTGCAGTCTTGCCAGACAGATGCGATGCGCATTGTCGAAAGCTATCGCGGATCGGTCCGGAGAGTCGTCGCCTGCCCACGTATTGTATGTGCGGGCCGACCTGTTTTACCGGCTCGCTTACGCCATACTATCGCAAATTCCATCAGGGAGAGGCGCGCACATGGAAGAGATCATCGAACCGGATCTGCCGATTATCGATCCGCACCATCATCTGTGGGACTTCCGGCCCGTCATGCATTTGCGGCCGAAGACCGGTGGATCGTTCGACGAACTGTTTCAGGGCATCCCGCATTATCTGTTCCACGATTTGCTGGCCGATACGACGGGCGGACACAATGTTCGCACGACGGTGTTTCTCGAATGCCATGCCATGTACCGCGCCGACGGCCCGGAACATCTCCGATGCGTGGGGGAAACCGAATTCGTCAATGGCGTTGCGGCGATGAGCGCCAGCGGCATCTATGGTCCGTTCCGCGCCTGCGCCGGAATTGTGGGAAGCGCCGATCTGCGCCTTGGCGACAAGGTTCAGGATGTGCTTGAAGCGCAGGTGACGGCCGGCAATGGACGGTTTCGCGGTATCCGGCAAGGCGCGGCCTGGGATGCGGACTCCTCGGTGTTGGGTGCGATTGCGCGCATAGGGGAGGGGCTGTTTCGCGACAGCGCTTTCCGCGAGGGCTTCGCGCGGCTCGCGCCTCTCGGCATGTCCTTCGACGCATGGCTGCTGCAACCGCAATTGCCAGACCTCGTCGATCTTGCCCGCGCATTCCCCGACACGCAGATCGTTCTCGATCACGTCGGCGCGCCGCTCGGCGTCGGCGTTTATAAGGGTCGACGCGAAGAAATGTATCCGGCCTGGCGCGCGTCCATCCGCGAACTTGCGCAATGCGGCAATGTCTCGGTCAAACTGGGCGGCCTCGCAATGCCGCTGGCCGGATTTGCCTCATACAAATCGACACCCCCGGCTTCGTCCGAGCAGCTTGCGAGGGAGTGGAAGCCTTATATCGAGACCTGCATCGAAGCCTTCGGGCCCGCGCGTGCGATGTTCGAAAGTAATTTCCCCGTCGACAGCGGCAGCTGCACCTACACGATTCTGTGGAACGCGCTGAAACGGCTTGCGGCAGGGTGTTCGCACGATGAAAAGGCCGCACTCTTCAGCGGCACCGCGGCAAAAATCTATCGGATTGCGATGAACTAGGGCGGATACCGCGCCTTGTTTGTAGCCGGGCTGACATGCAACGTAGCCGCTGCTAAATTTGAAGGATTGCGAAAATGCAATATGCGCGTCTCGGAAATACGGGGTTGATCGTTTCGCGTCTGGCCTTCGGCGCCATGACGTTCGGAGCGGGAACGGCGGCCGCGAACGCCTTTTACAAGGTGAGCCAGAACGCCGCCGACCTGCTGGTCGGGCGCTCTCTCGATGCAGGCATTAATCACTTTAATACAGCTGACATCTATGCCGACGGACAATCCGAGATCATGCTCGGCAAGGCGCTGGGTGATCGACGCCACGACGTCGTGATTTCCACCAAGGTCGGCAATCGCATGGGGAAGGCCCTGAACAAAAGCGGCCTCTCGCGCAAGAACATCATCGCGGCGGTGGACGCCAGCCTCAAGCGGCTCAATACGGATTATATCGACATCTATCTGGCGCATCGCGTCGACCCCTACACGCCTGTCGAAGAAACGGTCGAGGCGTTTCAGCACCTCGTCGCCCAGGGCAAAGTCCGCTATGTCGGCTTCTCGAACTGGCCGGCTTGGATGGCGGCGAAGGCGGTCGGATACCAGAAGGCCAACGGGTACGAACCATTCCGCGCGGCGGAAATGTACTACTCCCTGGTCGGGCGCGACCTGGAGCACGAGCTTGCGCCCTTCGTTGCGGACGCCGGCATTGGCGTTCTCGTCTGGAGTCCTCTTGCGGGCGGATTCCTTTCCGGAAAATACACACGGCAAGACCCCAAAGGCGGCGGCGGACGCTTGTCTTCGATCAATCTTGTTCCGTTGGATCTCGAGAAGGGATACGGCGTCGTCGATGTTTTGAAGAAAATCGCGGCAGCGCGGAGTACCACGCCCGCAGCTATCGCGCTGGCATGGCTACAGTCCCGGCCCTGGGTCGCTTCCGTTCTCATCGGCGCCACCGGCGTGGAGCAGCTGGACCAGAATCTGGCTGCCGCCGATCTGGTTCTGTCGGCGGAAGACGTGTCCGCTCTGGACAAGGTCAGCGCCGTGGCGCCGCCCTATCCCAACTGGTTCATGGAACGCTTTGCGGACCGCGATGCGCCGAAAGCGCTTGGCGCGTAGCGCAGCGTCTGGACATCGCCGGGTTCGGCGCCCAAAACGACGATCCACAACAGGAATCAATTTCATGCTCACGATCCATCATCTCGGCATTTCACAGTCGGATCGGATTGTCTGGCTCTGCGAAGAACTGGAAATCCCATACGAACTTGTGCGTTATGAACGCGATCCCGACACGCGGCTCGCACCCACGAACTACAAGGCGCTCCATCCTTTCGGCACGGCGCCCGTCATCACTGATGGCGACCTCGTTCTGGGCGAGTCCGGCGCCATCATTGAATATGTGATCGCAAAGCATGGTGGCGGTCGCCTGGCGGTTGGACCCGACAGCCCCGACTTTGCCGACTATCTGTTTTGGTTCCACTTCGCGAATGGTTCGATGATGCCGAGCAGGATGCTCGATATGATTGTCTCGATGCTGGGCCTGACGGACGACGATCAGCGCGCGCAGATGTTGCGGGCGCGTGGCGATCGCGCTTACGGGCTTGTGGAAACGCGCCTGGGAAGAGCGGAGTATTTTGCGGGGCGTGAATTCACGGCGGCCGACATCATCATGCTGTTTCCACTCACGACCATGCGCGTGTTCGCGCCGCGGGATATGGCGTCCTATCCGAATATCCGCGCCTATCTGAAACGCATCGCCGCGCGTCCGGCTTACCAGCGGGCAATGGCGAAAGCGGACCCCGGCTTTACGCCTCCGATGGAATAGCGAGCGGCTGGATTCGGAAACGATTCAACCCCTGCCGGAGGATGCCGACGCCGGATTGTCCCGCCCCGTCTCAGCGACGCTTCTTCGCCTTGGCCTTCGGTGGTTTTTTGCCTGATTTCGCCTTTGCGACTTTCTTGGTCGCGATCTTCTTCGCAGCCATTGAGGTTGTGTGTTTCGGTCGTGCGTGATGGGGTTGATAGACGCCGAGCTTGCCGCCGCCCGGAAGTGTGATTTCCGTCATCGTTCCCCACCCTTGACTTCTTGGCGGCGTGAATCCGACACCACGCTTCTTCATTTCGGCGGCAAACCTTTCAATGTCGTCGCACATGAAGAAAAGTTGATGGACGTCATTCTTGTCCGCTTCGTGAACGGCCACTTCAGCCGGCGGCAGGCCGAAGATCAGAAAGCCGCCTCCTGCGTCTACCGACGAGAGGCCGAGCACATCTGCGAGAAAGGCCTTGTCTGCTCCTTCATTCCTGCTTTGGAGCATAATATGCGCACCGATGATCATGAGAATTTCTCCTTCACCAACTCGGGCATTCTGCCACAAACCGAAGCTTCGCTGCACGGCAGCATTGCCTGGTAGGCTCTGGATTTGACGCGCAACAGAGAGCGACACCGGATCCGTACAGCCCTTGTCCGCCGCTCCGCAAGAATTGATATGGCCGCGCAGCGGTCCTGCAATTCCACACCTTGCTTGTGGCCGACGGAACCTTAAGCTCGCGCCGACAGATTGCAAATTCGAGGGGAAGAAATGCTCATCCTGCGCGCGTCCGTTCTTGGACTGGCCTTTGCCGCCACCGCCTCGCTCATCGCCGCATCGTCGCCGCAGGGCGGCCATGGCATCGATTTCGTCGGCATGGACCGCGCCATCGCGCCGGGCGACGATTTCTTCGGTTACGCCAATGGCGGCTGGATCAAGAGCAACGAGATCCCCGCCGACCGCTCGAATTACGGCGTGGGTGCGATGCTTGTCGAGAAGACGAGCACGCAGGTGCGCGGGCTCATCGAAGATGCGGCGAAGGGCAGTCCGGCGCCGGGTTCGGACGCACAGAAAGTGGGCGACTACTATGCCAGCTATCTGGACGAGGCCGGGATCGAAGCGAAGGGGTTGGCGCCGCTGAAACCCGAACTCGATCGTGTTGCGGCGATTGCCGACAAGCATGCGTTGTCCGCTTATCTGGGCACGACACTGCGCGCCGATGTCGACGCGCTCAACGCCACCAATTTCTATACGGATCATATTTTTGGCGTCTGGATCACGCAGGCCTTCGAGGACCCTGCTCGCAACGTGCCTTACGTGTTGCAGGGTGGGCTCGGCATGCCCAACCGCGATTATTATCTGGTCGATTCACCGCGCATGACGGACATTCGTACGAAATATCAGGCCCATATCGCCACGATGCTGAAGCTTGCCGGCGTGGCGGACGCCGAGGCGAAGGCGCAACGCATCTTCGCCCTGGAAGCGAAGATCGCACAGGTGCATGTGTCGCGCGCCGACTCCGAGGATGTCCACAAGGCAGACAATCCCTGGAAGCGCGGCGATTTTGCGACGCGCGCGCCGGGACTCGATTGGGACGCCTATTTCCAATCCGCGGGCCTCGCCGGCCAGGCCGATTTCATCGCGTGGCATCCGGGCGCCATCGCCGGCATTTCCGCGCTCGTCGCGAGCGAACCCGTTGAAACGTGGAAGGACTATCTGACGTTCCATCTCCTGGATCACTACGCGGGTGTCCTGCCCAGGGCCCTCGGCGACGAACGCTTCGCGTTCTACGGGACGGTACTCGCCGGCACGCCGAAGAATCGCGACCGCTGGAAGCGCGCCATCGACGCCACCAATTCGGCCCTGGGCGAGGTGGTCGGCAAACTTTACGTGGCGCGCTATTTCCCGCCCGCGGCGAAAGCCAAGATCGAAGCGATGGTGCGCGAACTGCTGGTCGCCTATCACGCGCGCATTTCGAACCTCGCCTGGATGTCGCCGCAGACGAAGGAAAAGGCGCTGGCGAAACTCGCCACGCTGAAGATCGGCGTCGGCTACCCCGACAAATGGCGCGACTACTCTTCGCTTCGGATCGCGCGCGGCGACGCGCTGGGCAATCTTGAGCGCGCCGAAGCGTTCGAATACGCGCGCAACCTGGCGAAGCTTGGACAACCTGTGGACCGCTCCGAATGGGTGATGGACCCACAGATGGTGAATGCGGTCAATCTGCCGCTGGCCAACGCGCTCAATTTCCCGGCTGCGATCCTACAGGCACCGTTCTTCGATCCCAGTTCCGACACAGCGATCAATTACGGCGCGATAGGCGCCACGATCGGCCATGAGATCAGTCACAGTTTCGACGATCAGGGCAGCCAGTTCGACGCGCAGGGCAAGCTCGTAAACTGGTGGACGCCGGAGGATCTGGCCCATTTCCAGGGTGCGTCCGCGCGTCTGGCGGCCCAGTTCGACGCTTATCATCCCTTCCCCGACATTGCGGTGAACGGCAAGCAGACATTGAGTGAGAACATCGCAGACGTTGCCGGACTTTCCGCCTCGCACGACGCCTATCTGCTGTCGCTGCATGGGAAACGCGCACCTGTGCTTCAGGGTCTGACGGGAGACCAGCGCTTCTTCCTCGCCTTTGCGCAGAGTTGGCGTTCCAAAGTTCGCGAAGCTGCGCTGCGGCAGCAGATCCTGACAGACGGTCATGCGCCCGCCATGTATCGCGGCGATACCGTGCGCAACCTTGCGGCCTGGTATCCGGCTTTCAAGGTCAAGGAAGGGCAGAAACTCTACCTGGCCCCGGAGGATCGCGTGCAGGTCTGGTAGACCGGGCAGGGTACCCGGCTGCACCGCGCGGCAAAAATTCGGCAACGGATTCTGCAAAGGAGCATCTTTCGATGATGATGGATTGGAACGCGTATCGCGATCAGGTGAACGGCGCGGTGAGGGAAATCTCGGCGGCGAACCCGGATCTCGTGAAGGCGTACGCCGCGCTTCACCACGCCAATTCGAAATCGGTGCATCTCGATGCGAAAACGCGGGAGCTGATTGCGTTGGGCGTTGCGGTAACACTGCGCTGCGACGGCTGCATCAACGCGCATACGGATGCCGCGATCAAAGCCGGCGTTACAAAAGAAGAAATCGTCGACGCGCTGGGTGTGGCGATCATGGTCAATGCCGGCGCGACGATGGTCTATTCGGCACGCACGATCGACGCACTGGATTTCAAGGCGGCGGTGCTGGCCAAAGGCTGATACGCGCGGGACTACGTCTTCAAGCCGCGCGGCGCGGTTTTTTGGCCGGCGGAATGGCCGACGCCAGTGTGCGCGCCTCGAGGACCGCGGCTGTCGCATCGCGCGCCGCCAGCAGCGCTTTGCGGATCGCGCAGGTTTCTTCGTCGTCGCAATCGTCGCAGGCGTGATAGGCCGTCAGGCTGACGCAGGGGCTCAGCGCCAACGGTCCATCGATTTCGCGGATGACGTCGGCAAATGTGATGTCTTCCGGAGCGCGACCCAGCATATAGCCGCCCTGGCGGCCGCGCTGGCTGCGCACGACACCGCGCTTTTTGAGTCCCAGCAGGATCTGCTCGAGAAATTTGCGCGGCACATGCGCCTCTTCGGCGATATCGGCGATCATCATCGGCTCCTCGCCTTCCTGGCGGGCCAGGACGAAGAGGGCGTGCAACGCATACCGGGCTTTTTGCGACAACATCGAATCAATCTCAACTATATATAGAATATACTATATCGGCTCGCTGGCCTGTGGCGTCAAGGACGCTTTCCATTCCTGCGTGAGCATATCCCACGGCGCCACCGTTCCGATTGGTACCTTTCAATTCCGCACCGCCCGGCGAATCACAATTCGGTGTGATTCTGCCAGGCAGCAAAGGCAGCTCTGGGGATGGATCGTTCGCGCCGCCTGCATTAGCTTCCCCTGGCGAGATGACCCTATCCGATCCTCCTGCAGTCCGACCGGGTGGCCCCAGGGCGGCACGCTCCGCCGTTCGGGCCGATACCAATTCTGTGGCTCTTACACTTGCGCGGGCGTTTCATGACGATCCGCTGGTCTTGCACCTGATACCGGAAGAGCAGACGCGGCCGCGAAAGCTGCCATTGCTGTTCAACGTGCTGTTCCAGCTTGCTCTTCCGTTCGGGGGTTGCGACGTGACGGAGGGTTACGAATCTGTCGCCCTCTG